>JAEEGL013367007.1_pt1 | contig 10150 bp, 8 predicted proteins | sample 9134231 | NCBI WGS metagenome assembly JAEEGL01 (sample SAMN16246548, study PRJNA631951) | gut metagenome | biome: gut microbiome; feature: rumen; material: fiber-attached | host: Bos | place: Iran: Karaj | collected 2018-10
ATACCTGAGCACGACGACAGTTCGCTATGCCTTCAGAGAAGACACCTTCAGACTCCAGACTGTCGATAAAGGCCAAAGCCTGTTGAGGTTGGTCGGACATCATGTCGTAGAGGACGTAGGTGAGACTGTCTGCGGTATCCTGACTGTGCTGCTTTCCGTGTTTGTCGGAGCAGCTCATCAGGAGTAGTAGCATTGCTGCCAAGATGTAAAATGACTGTTTCATTGATTAACCATTTGACAGGTGCAAAGATAGATATAATAATTGAGACCTCCAAATTATTTTGAGGATTATTTGCATATTTGAAGATTCTTATTAAGAGTTAAGGTTAAACAACGATTTGTCGGAAGCCGTTGGCATAAGCGTATGTCAATGACTTCTTTTACAAAACGCTCATGTCACCATTGTTCACAGACGCCTCACCTTCATAATATTCGTTTACCACAGATGTCCCTATCTTTCCTGCAACACCTATGATGCCCCAGTTGCTGTATGAAATGTGATTTAGTTGTCAGGTTCACCTTTGGCTGGCAGACTATTTTCTTTTTGTATCAGTTCCTTGATGGCCCTGTCATAATCGCTCTCGTATTGCAGCATTTCCATTTTGCGATATTTCTCAAACTCCGCTATGGCCTTCTGCTTGGCCTCCTCATGGGTAATCGATCCATTCCCAACAAGCAATTGCCTGCCGGATAGTTTCATCAGATCATCGAGTTTTTCAATCCATTCAGTCATCTTCATAGGTGTCTGTTCCAGAGCTTGCATTTCTGCAAAATCGAGGTATTGCGAAACCAAAAGGTTCAAGTATGTCAGTTCTTTCTCCGTCAGGTAGTTCTTGGCAATCTGCACATCCTCCTTAGTGATATAGTCGCCTTTGAAGTTAGTCATTCCCACCATTGGTTTCTCAGCATCCACACGCTCATAAATCACCTCTGCTGCCGTATGCTGATGAGCTGCATAGTGCAACTTATTCTGCACTGTAGCAAAGAACATACGCGTTAAATTGGCCTGTGGGTTATAGTCAATGCTTGTGGCGAAGATATCCGTCACCTGCTGATAGAGGTTGCGCTCGCTGCTACGAATATCACGGATACGCTGCAACAGCTCACGGAAATACCTGCTGCCTTTCCCTTTCAACCTATCATCGTCCAAGACAAAGCCTTTTTGGATAAACTCTCGCAGATGTGCCGTTGCCCACTGGCGGAAACGGGTGGCCACCTGTGATTTTACACGAAAGCCCACAGCGATGATTATATCAAGGTTGTAGTGACTCATGTTTCTGCGCACGCTTCGGGTTCCCTCCTGTCGAACTAACAAAAATTTTTTGTGAGTTCGTTCTGGGTTTTGCTCACCCTCATCATATATCTGATTGATGTGATAGCTCACATCCTGCTGAGAAGCATCAAACAGTTCCATCATCTGTTCCACATTAAGCCACACGTCTTCACCCTCGAATCGTACATTAACTCGAGCTATTCCGTTTTCATCTTGGTAAATCAGGAATGCTTGATTCCTTTTTTCTAATTCGTTATTTTTCTTTTTTTCCATATATAATCTACCAGAATTATCTTTTACCTGTTTGTCAACGCTTCAGGCAACTATCTCTTATTCCTTATTTCTATTAGTGAAAGTCGAATAAGTAGCCAAAACCGACTTCGGCGCCTCAGCCTTGGCTCGTTTACACTCCAGCGTCACCTGCTCACCTTTGAGCAATGCTTCTTTTATCGTTTTCTCGTCGATATTCATATTTCGTTTGCAAATTTACACAATTATTTCGATACTTCTTTAACTATTCCTTCTTTTCCTTTTCTTCGACCACCATGCTATACCTTCTAAGACAAGCGAAACCAAAATCGGCCCGAGAATCCCCAATGCCCATATAGAAAGAAGCATTAGAATTATAACAGCTGTATATATTGTGGCTTTTCTTCGGGTGGACATGGGTTTAGTTCTTTATCTTCCCGTCAATTTATCTTTCATTATTTTTGTGATCATTGCAATATGCAGTAAACTCATCCCTCGTCAATGATAACGCAATATGTTCTATATGTTTTGTATCAACATCAAATCCTAAGGCTTTATAATTATAGAGATTAAACTCAATTAAAGTTGTATCTGAACTCACGAAATTGAATGATTTCACCTCATAATAACCGGAGAGCTTTTCATTAAGAGTAAGAGCCAAATATTTTACTCGTGCCAAATCAACATTATCGTTTATTTCTTTAATTCTAGTGCGGAATATAAACGGATTACCATTTTTGATGTCATCAATATGCATGAAATTATACATATTGTTAGCCATCATCAGCAAATATATTGGAGAACCATCCTGATAGTACATGCCTCTTTGTGGAACACTATCTCTCAATTGTTCAATGATAGACTGGCCCTTTATTATTTCATAGAGTCGATTGTATAGCAACAATCCGCTTTCTTCATTTGGCAACAATGGATAGGCACCGATGTTCACTTGATGGATTGATTTCAAGAAATAAGGTAATTTGTCGTATTTCTTATCTCCAATTTTCACAAGTTCCTCACCTTCATTCATCCTTCCAGGGAAAAGGATATAACCACCAATAACTTCTTTAGACAGATTACCATGCGACCTGTAACCGTAATAGATGGCATCCCTGTATCGATGCATTTGGTTAAGAGTATCTTCTTCTGGAAGGTCTGTTAAGCTTAACTCATCGCTGCTTTCATTTTCTAATTTCAATCGGTACTTCGCATCAAAAAGGTAGGTCATAGTCATGTCCTGACCCTTCTTCTTGACATTAAGCACTATATCAGGTTTTTGAACTGCTGTATATGAATGGACGCCTTCCCTTTCGCCACTCTTCCATCTTGAATACTTGTATTGGTATCCTAACTCTATGATGTCACCAGTATCCCTGTCTTCATACATGACAGTATCTTCCATCTCACTATCCAAAAATGGATTCAACATCGTTGTCTTGTTTTCATGGATGTAGGGTATGTCTGCCGGGTTATGGGGATTTAGTTTGAGTATTTGGCAAACAAGCCTTTTCATTTTCAAGAAGCACCAAACTTCGTATAGCTGCCATATAGGGAGCACACCAACCGAGGTCTTTCCATCTATTAGATTCAGACCATTTTGAAGCATAAGCCAATATCTATATACCTGAGAGTATCCTGTGCGTTGCTGCATCACAATACTTTCCTGCCTGAATCCATCGAACCGCCCAACATTTTTAAATAGAGCAGCTCTTTTCATTTTATCCAATTGACGGATATAGATATCAAGTCCCTTTATTTCTTCATCCGAGACTCTGTCATTGCTATATTCCTTAATAATCTGAATAACCTTCTTCAGTCTGTCACCAATCCGATCAATGGTATATTTGACAAAACGGTTCTCCCTTGTATCTTCCGTGGTTTCTTGACGTTCCAAACGATACAAATTATTCAATGCCCTTTCCCTATCCTCATGCCAATCATTTGCAAATCGCTCCGTCAAATGGGGATTCCATTTCTTGATACGCTCAGCCTTAAGATATTCCACATGATGATGATCGCGAAAATGAGGTCGATGAAGGATATATCTGACAGAATTGAGATACCCGTCAATAATATCTTTGAATACTGCTAACCAAATGATATAGTTATTTGCTTCACGACCTTCTTCAAATTGTTGCGTAGTAAGCGTCAGATATCGGAACACTATGTCGTCATATTCTGCTCGTATCTGTTGGATAATAACATTTAGGTCATTCTTTATATCTAACTTTGGAGATACAACATCAAAACTGATTTCTTCAATTTGTTCTTTACCGCTGGCAGGAGTATAAGCGAACTTGAAGGTAAAACGCCCTGGCTGGTTCATGAAGTCTATGGCTCCATTCAAAAAGGCCTTATTACCTATCTGCTGAACATTAAACATCTCACTGACGCGCTTATCCGGATGGATTATCCGTGGTGTGGTTCCTGCCTGGAGATTTTCAAAGAAGATGGTGAAAGAATAACTATTGGTTTCATAGAATACAGGTGGCAGAGCTTCCCATGTGGATTTATCCACAGTCTTGATAGTAGAGCTGGTGCAATCATATAGACCGAGTTCACCATTTCCGTCCATCTGATATGAACAGTAAGAATCATGGTTGGGTATACGGGCACAGAACTTACGCCAAGACGACAACATGCCGTTTGTGCTGGCCTGTACCTCATAAGCCCCATCTACCTTGTATCTGAAAACCTCCATTCGTTGTTATGAGAAGAAACTAGTAAAGTAGCTGTTCTTCACTCTCTCATTCATTTCATTGAGCTTTGCAATGAGGGTTTTACATAATTCACTACGAAAAGCATCGTCAGGATTCAATTCATAAATATATTTCTTGAGGTTATTAAGGATTTCGGAATAGCCATCCTCCTTACACCTCAAAGCCTTTTCATCACCTTCGACTCTTGGCAATACTTTTTCAAGCAACACAGCCATAAAGGCTTCCACAAGATATGGTTTTATCTGTTCCGGATTTAAAACGCCCTGTGGACGGATTGCTGCATAATATAGCACAAGCTCATTCTGAACACGATAGCTGACTCGGAAAGGTGTGTCATTAAAGACACCCTCGCCATTGATCTTATTCAGCATCTTAGGAACTTCATTTTTTATTGTATCAGCATCATTATGTAAAGCCTCTAGCACCTCCTTAGCCTGAACATATAACGGGCGAATATCCTTTAATGTCAAAGGTTCATCCTGATATACAAGTGTTTCAGCCGCATCAAACATTGATTTCAGCTCATCTCCATTCATTTCGATTGTGAGGGCCCGGTCTATAACTTTGCGTGAGAATTGATGCGTCGTATCATCCATATTTACCGTACCAATAACAAAAAGGTTCTCAGGCAAACGCAATCCGTTTTCCTTTAAGAAGTTAATGATTTGAATATCCTCGCCTTTGTATATTGGCTCTTCTTTGGATCTTACGCCGTCATCATCTTTGTTGTCAATGCTTATTTTTTTATATGTATCAATATTTTCAAAGATTTTCTTCGACAACAGCTCGGCACTCTGTATTTCCCATTCACCTGTTTTCTTATTTCTTATAAGCTTTCTCGTCTCCAGGATACTGAGGTATTCTGCAAAATATTGTTCAACAGGAGCAAGATTCATTTCATCTAAGCACAAGAAATACGGAACCTTCTTGTTCTTCCATGCTTTCCAGACAAATCGGATGAAATCTGTCAATACATATTTCCCTGTAATTGAACTATAGTAACCTAGCAACTCTGTACTGTCATGCCAATTTGGCTTAATAGGTATCAACAAATAGTTGCCAGGCGCAGTGGGATCTGCATCGTGGATTCCGTCACGTTTACAGGTAAGGTATGCAAGTTCCTGCACTTTACGTGACTTACCCGTGCCACTAATTCCTGCTAGTAATAAGAAAGGTTTGGTACGAAGGGCTGATATAATATCAACGTCAGATTTTCTCAATGTGTGATTTGTAGTTGAATAAGCAGATAAATTATTTATAACAAGTTTATCTTTATTAACGCAATAAAAAATATCATTAGATTTCGTTTCTATATCTGAGTTGTTGAAGAATTGTATAAAGAAGCTAGCATAATTTCCGCTAATACGACTTTCCAATTTCACAACATCACCTTCTACAACATTATTATTACTAAATAACTCTGCCAAATTAGGTATGCGTTTTTCCTTATTACTACTTTTGAAATAGGCAAACCTTAGGTCTTTTTCTTCTTGACCTTTATTTAAATTATAAGCAGTAAATATTATTTCCTGAACTCCGTTGTTGTCACTACCGGAGGACTGGAAAAATGATTCATAATCAAAATCATTGGGTAATCTTATATACCCCCCAACATGTGCTTTTGTTGTTCCAACCTCAGCAGCTGTCAATTTCTTTAAATAGTAAAATGACTTATTCATAGATATATTGTTTGATAACATTTGCAATTTGTTTTGCCATTAGGACTGGTACCGCATTACCAATCTGCATATAGGTTTTTAGATATGCGCCAAGGAAGAGATAGTCATCTGGGAAAGACTGAACTCTAGCAGCTTCTCGAGGGGTAATACTCCTTATTTGATAAGGATGTATGTGTGATAAACAATCCATTTTTAGATGCGCTGTGATAGTTCTGCAAGGTCTATCTGCATAGAGCTTAAAATACTTATCTTTGAAAATCCCGTTTCGATGAGCATATGGCATAATATCTGCGATCTTGGGATTTGTCGCATCTTCTCCCTGATCTAATCGCTTAAAGATTTCATAATTAACATCACTACAATAACGAGCCTTGTGATTGAATACATATGGCATCTGGCGACCTTGATTTATATTTTTCAGATATTCATTCCCGGAACTATCATAGTTATTGATTCCTATTTTCATTCCGGTCTTTTCATCGTCTGTTTCAGTCCTCCCTTTTACTCTAGGTGCATCCAGAGGTTTTATACAATCTAATGCGGCATTTAATTTGTATGGCTCATGCTTTATATAGCCCTTCTCAATTTCATGGAAAAGAACTTCGGGACTGACGTGTTTGGAAATAGAAATGTCATCTCTGACAGCTAAATATATCAGCCGTTCTCTACTTTGAGCCACCCCGAAGTTCATGGAATTTAGCAAACGGTAAGAAACATCATATGTATATACCTTCCCGTTTTTCTCTATCTTTAATGCTTTATAGTCTTCGACAACCTGATCTGCCACAGAGAGCATACCCTTTACATTTTCCATCAATACAAACTTGGGACATATTCTCTTAACAGCCTCGATGTAGTATTTGTATAGTTCATTTCTTGGATCATCAATGATACGACGTTGATTAGCGCTACTGAAGCTTTGGCAGGGAGGCCCGCCAACAACAACGTCAATATCTTCTTTAATATAATCCTCTATATTTGCAACAATCTTCCTGATATCCTCTTTCAGAACTTTATTTGAAGGCAGCTCTGGATGATTAAAACGATAGGTCCTTACGCAAACATCTTCAAAATCATTTGCAAAGCAAACTTTAAAGCCCGCTTGTGTAAAACCGCAACTTAATCCTCCAGCCCCAGCAAAAAAATCAACAATCTTAGGCTTATCTGAAGCCTTTTCTTTTTCTTGAATTTCTCTTCTCTTTTTATTACTCAGCTTATCTAAAGCAATGCCATATTTATCTTTATGCGATAAATAAAAGTCTAAAGAAGAAATGAATCTGAGAAAGTCTTTGCCAATTAACTTCTTCAGCTCCTTAATATCTGCTTCAGAATCTACGATACCCATATCCCTCAACTCTCTTGTCATATTATCTGAAACTGATGTTACTTGAGGGATGGCTATCTTATCTCGCTCAGCTATCACTTCTACTAAGCGGATATAAATAAGAATTTTTTCGAGAAACTCTTCTTTGTTCTTTATTTCTTTTATATTATCAAATATCATTTTTTTAAATCATCCAAATTCTTGATTATAGACTTTGCCAATGCCTCTGCAAACAGAGGGGGGACTGCATTGCCTATTTGCTTATATTTTTCCCCTCTCGATCCTTTAAACTCAAAATCATCAGGGAAGGATTGTATTCTTGCTGCTTCTCGAACCGTGAATGTTCTTCTTTGACCTTCATCTGGATGGATAAATTGGAATCCATCTTTATGAATATGCGCCAAAATGGTTTTAGAAGGCATATCCCACCATTGTACCACATAGCTATTATCGAAGACTCTAGCATGTTCGTGTTCGTATTGTGGCATTTCTCTGCGTAGTTGCCCAAATGTCCAATGGTTATGAATCATTACTTGGAATCTTTCTCTATCCATATCATTATGAGTGCGGGCAATATGATCCATAAGAGGATGGACTCCAGGTTTTCCTATTCTTTTTAAGAATTCATTATCACATGGATAATTGAATATATCCGTCGATGCATCATGACCAGGCTCCACGGGCGGAAGATCACCTAATGCTTGCTTGACATCAACAAAGCGTTTTTTGCCTTTCTTTTCATCTTCAGGAGTTTCCGGATTCCAATGTGTCTTTATGACATCATTATACAATTCATGTATGTCTTTCTTTATATCATTCCTGACCCCCATGATTATAACCCTTTTCCTAAGCTGAGGAACACCATAATCAGCAGTATTATGCACTAAAATTTCAGGATTACTAATCACTTTGTAATTATGCCCTAAAGCTTTGATGACTCTGGGGAAAATAGGAGAACCTTCAACTTTTGCATTAAGTAGCCCTGTAACATTCTCAAAAACGAAGAACTTAGGGCTATAGTATTCCAGTATCCTTACATAGCTTTCAAACAGATAATTACGTGCATCCGTAGCCATCTTTTTTCCATCACGCACTCTTCCTGCAGTAGAATAAGCCTGACATGGAGGGCCACCAATGATAACATCAACAGCTCGCCCTTTTATAGCATTATCCAATTTCTCAATAATGTCTTCTGCTGTTATATCGTGTTCAATAACCTCTTCGTCAATATTCTTATAACCATAGTGTTTCATTCTTGCTCTAAGAGTCTCGCAAGCCCAATGATTAATTTCGACATGGGCCAATGCTTCAAAGCCCTGACGGTAGAAACCTTCAGAAAGGCCACCACATCCAGCAAAAAGATCTATGAATGTATATTTTTGTTTTTTTATCATTATACGGTTTAAGCTTCTAAGGTGCAAAGGTAAACGAAAAAAATGAGATTTACAAATAATGAATGATATTTTTATAATTATTATAAAAGAATCCTACGGGCATCGCTGCTGGTAGGATTCACTACATATTGAAAAGTTTATCACCACGGGGGTGTAATGTGCTGAGATTCAAACTGTCGACCAAACATTTATGCTTACCTCAGGAATAAAGCTGAATATTCATTCTTTTCCGTAGAGATGCCACCAACGGGCGGCAGCGTCACAGGTGGCGTGGATGCGACGGATCACATCTTTGTAATTCGCCTGGTTGATCTCCATATCTTCGCGGTTTCCTTGGAAGAGAACGATGAAGTCGGTACGGCCAGAGATGTAGATGGGTGACTGGTGCATGCCGAGGAGTTTGCCCAGGAAATCGTCGAACTGTTCTTCTGATTTGGTCTCAAAGAGCTGAAACACCATGTGGGGTGACTGTTGCTGGACTATCAGCTTCACCGTACCCATCTTGGGGACATCATGTATTAGTTCCACATCAAAGTCCTGACGCTGTGGCATCAAGTCTTTGTCCTCGCAAGTGAGGCCTGCAAACTGTGTCCGAGGGAAGAGCACCTTGTCTCCCAAACGTTCTTTTGAGATTTGTTCTACTTTCATATCGTTTACATTTTAGTGGATTATTCTCACTCACATCATTTTACCACCGTTGCCAACGATATCGTGAGGCTGGTTGGTGAGCACTTAAGCTCTCTTGATGTTTTCGGGTGCAAAGGTAGGAAGAAAATGTGATACTAACAAGTTTTTCAGAAAGAATTTCACTCATTAATTTTATACATTCCGCTGATTATAAAGCCTTGTTGCTGTGATTATCTACGCTTTGTGATGGCGTTATGAAAGCTTCGTGTTCCGATCATCAAACCTTCGTGCTCCGAACAACAAGCGTGGTTTTGCCAAGAAAGGTTAGCCTAAAGTCCGAGGAAGGTGCCTTGCCTCTATGAGAAAGGTGGCAGTAAACTCCGAAATTCTCTCGAGAATTCAGAAGTTTGGGCTAAGTAAAGTGAGAGTTTAGTCTAAGTAAAGTCCGAGTTTACCCTAACTAAACCCAGAGCGTGCTTACTGCAATCTCATAGCGTGCTTACTGCAATCTCAGAGTGTGCTTACTGCAAACTCATAGCGTGCTTACTGCAATCTCCCAAGGCTCTACCTATGCATGATTTTTTGCACAATTATCCCCTTTTTGCCAACACCTACTTCAGATTTCTCGAAAGTCCTTTGTTTAAAGGAGTCTTGGCTTCCAAACACCTACCTCAACACCTATCTGAACATCTAACTCATCACCTACCTCAAGACCTACCTGAGAGCTGGCTCTGAAGTTGACAGAAACAATGAACGATAATCCTTCATTGGAAGTGTTAAATCTGAAACTTTTTGAAAAATAATCGGAGAAATACTTGCAAAACGGCTTAAAATTTTGTATCTTTGCACCTTGTAATAGCGAAGTCGCAGAAAGCGGCTCGCAG
>JAEEGL013598183.1_pt1 | contig 10150 bp, 7 predicted proteins | sample 9134231 | NCBI WGS metagenome assembly JAEEGL01 (sample SAMN16246548, study PRJNA631951) | gut metagenome | biome: gut microbiome; feature: rumen; material: fiber-attached | host: Bos | place: Iran: Karaj | collected 2018-10
ACCTACCCAGGCTGTCGAGCTTGTAAACACATTAAAGCCCCTTGTGGCATCAGATGATGTAGATGTTCTTTTCTGCGTGCCCGCTATCGATATACCTGCAGTTGTTGAGGCGACAAAGGGCACCAATATCAAGGTAGGCGCAGAGAATATGTATTTCGAGGAGAAGGGCGCATATACAGGTGAGATCTCCCCTGATATGGTTGTTGACTCAGGCGCTACTCATGTGATCATCGGCCACTCCGAGAGAAGAGAGTACTTCGGTGAGACAGATGAGACCGTAAACAAGAAGGTTCTTAAGGCTTTCGAGCACGGCCTTGTACCCGTGATCTGCTGCGGTGAGTCACTTACACAGCGTGAGCAGGGTATCACCATAGACTGGATCAGGATGCAGATCAAGATCGCTTTCCAGAATGTGACAGCTGATCAGGCCAAGAAGGCAGTCATAGCTTATGAGCCTATCTGGGCTATAGGCACAGGCAAGACAGCTACATCTGACCAGGCAGAGGAGGTCTGCGCAGCGATCAGAGCCTGCATTAAGGAGCTCTACAATGATGATGTGGCCGATACCATCATCATCCAGTACGGCGGATCTGTGAATGCAGAGAATGCAGCGGAGCTTTTTGCAAAGCCTGACATCGACGGCGGTCTTGTAGGCGGAGCTTCATTGAAGCCTGACTTCGGTAAGATCGTTAATTACAAGTAAATTTCAGTGAAGTAATTAAAGAAAACCTGCCGCTAAATCTATCAGACGGCAGGTTTTTCTTTTTATCACTGTTGCCATTTTCCTTTAGTTAGCGTATAAATATAAGGGTAGGCAATCGTTTCAAGAGGAGATTGAGATGACGACAGAACAGGTATATGTAAAAAATGATGGAGAAGGTCTTGATAAAGCCCTGATCCTGGCTGAGAATTTTGCCAAGACTGTTGAGCTTTCTACCAGAAACTCCATACATTTAAGACTCCTGACAGAAGAAGTGCTGGGTATGGTACATGCCATTACCGGTGAATTCAAGGCAGTGTTCTGGCTGGAGGGTGATGCGAAGGAGTGCAAGATACTGCTGAAGGCTGATACCCTGATGGATTCGACAAAGCGTAAAGAGCTTATATCGGCTTCAAGCTCCGGCAAAAACGAGGCGGCCAAAGGCATCATGGGAAAGATCAGAGAGCTCGTCGAAGTAGGAATGGAGAACTTTGACGAAATGGGACAGCTTCAGATGCAGTATGGCGTGAATCCCATGGCTTACGGCAATATGGGACTGGATAATGAGGCCATGAGCCAGGCTATGCTTACCTGGTCACTGAAGCAGTACCGCGAAAGTCTTTCCGAGGAATCATCTGAAGAGTATTATGAAGAAGCTTGGGATGAGCTTGAGAAATCAGTGGTCGCTAATCTTGCAGATGATGTGAGAGTAGGCATCAGGAATGACAAGCTTAATCTTACTGTTATCAAAAAGTTTTCTTGATATGGTTGATGAAATCATCTAAAATGTTATATAATCAATATTCGGTTATATATTGATTTAAATCAGTTTATATAAACTGTATTTATTATTGAGGAGGAAGTGTTATGAACATTACACAGAACAAAGACGGCAGCAAACTTACTATGTCACTTGAGGGAAGACTTGATACCACTACAGCTCCCCAGCTCGAGACAGAGCTCAAGACAGCTCTTGACGGAGTTACGGAACTCGTATTTGATATCAAGGATCTTGCTTACATCTCATCTGCTGGATTAAGAGTTCTTCTTTCAGCACAGAAGGTTATGAACAAGCAGGGCTCAATGGTCATCCGCGGTGCAAGTGAAGAGGTCATGGAGATATTTGATGTGACCGGATTTGTCGATATCCTTACAATAGAGTCATAACAGGGAGAACCTTGTGACAACTGAAGAGGTTTATGTAAAGAACGACGGCACAGGCTTTGATGCTGTAGAGAGTTCTGTCGACAGTTTTATTGAGAAGATTGGTTTCCCCTTGCGTTCGGTTTTGCATATTAAGCTCCTTACTGAGGAGATGCTTGGGATGGTTAAAGCTATCACCCGGGATTTTGAGGCATTGTTCTGGATAGAAGGGGATGCCAGCGAATGTGACATAAGACTTCGTGCAAAAGTTGAGATGGATCCCGTTAAACGTCGCGGACTGATGTCAATCTCAACATCCGGCAAGAATATCTTTGCCAAAGGCATTATGGGCAAGATCAGGGAGCTTGTGGAGATCGGAATGGAGAACTACGATGATGTTGGCAAGCTCCAGAAGAGATATGGCGTCGCACCTGTCAGCTACGGTATGATGGGCGTAAACAGTGAGATGATGAGTCAGGCAGTGGTCTCATGGTCATTAAAGCAGTATCGGGACAATGTATCCGATTCAAGGGATGAGAATGAGGTCAATGAAGTGGCCTGGGATGAGCTCGAGAAGTCAATTATCGCTAATATAGCTGATGATGTTCAGGTTGGCATAATGAAGGATAAAGTTGAGCTTATCATTACAAAGCGCTTTGTTTGATCGGTCAGAGGATTGCATGGCTTTGTATGATGAGTATTAAAACATACCCCGTTGCATTCTGCAGCAGGGGTTTTGTTTTGTTCAGGATAAATACAACCGGGAGGGAGACTGAATATGGCTGAATCTACATATAGTGAATCAATGTGTTTCGGATGTGACGCAAGATGCTGTCACGACGGTGTGTATCTCAAGGAAGGCGAAGAAGAGCGCCTGATCGCATTTGTTAATAAGCATAGTGAGGATTTCGCTGATCTTTTGAGTATGGATAAGCCCATTATAGTTGATGGAGACTGGCCTGGTCAGGAAGACGAGAGAAAAACAAATACACTCCCGAGGGATGATTACGATGATGATTATCCCGCGCATTTTACGAAAACGAAGTGCATCTTCCTCGATAATGAGAAACGCTGCCGTCTGGAGTATGTATCCGAGATGCATAACGAGGATCCTAATGATGTCAAGCCATTATCCTGCAGGATGTTCCCCATGCGGCTGGAGAACGGCAAATATGTAGTACCTTCCGGCAAAAGAGAGGATGATCCGGATAATATCGGAGATGAATATCCAGGATTCATTTCATTTATGCCCTGCATAAACAAGGCCGAGGGAATGGTAAAGAACTGATGGTATGTGGCACCAGGGGAAGTAAATGATTGTAAATGCTGAACAGCTTTTTGCAAGACTGCAGAAAGACAATATATTTATCAGTGAAGAAAGAAAGAGGGATATAGCGAAGGTTGCCGCAAGGTACAGCCTCAGGATCTCAGATTATTATTACAAACTCATAGACTGGGAGGATGAAAACTGTCCGATCGCTCTCCAGTGCATTCCGGACATAAAGGAATTTGATGAGCAGAGCGGCTACAGTGCAGATCCGCTTAATGAAAGACAGTATGAAAAGGTGCCCTTTCTGATACATAAATATCACTCCAGGGCAGCATTTATGTGCTCCAATTTCTGTTATATGCATTGCAGGCACTGTACACGCAAGAATACGGTCATGAGCAGTCCCATAGCAGGAAAGGAAGCTCTGGCTCCTGCACTGGCGTATGTCAGGGAGCATACGGAGATAAACGATATACTGATCACCGGAGGGGATCCCTTTGCTCTTCCTGTCGAGCTTCTGGAGTATTATATTTCCGGATTCAGGAGCATCAAGACGGTAAACACGATAAGGATAGGGACGAGGGCCATAGTGGCAGAGCCTTCAGCCATAACCGATGAGCTGTGTGATATGCTTGAGAAATATCATCCGCTCTGGGTCTTTACCCAGTTTAACCATCCCCGTGAGGTCACTAAGGAGGCGGCTAAGGCCTGCGATCGGCTCATAAAACGCGGGATACCTTTAGGCAATCAGAGCGTTTTCCTGAAGGGGATAAATGATGATGCGGATATTCTGGAGGAGCTTTATACCAGACTTATAGGGATCAGGGTGAGACCATATTACCTTTATATCTGTGACAGGGTAAGCGGGACTGCCCATTTTTATTCGGATTACCATAATGGCGTGGAAGTGGTGGAGAAGCTCCGTTACCGGCTTCCCGGATATGCAGTCCCGAAGCTTATAATCGATGCTGACGGTGATAACGGAGGAAAAGTCACGATAGAGATGAATCATATGCTCCGGGAAACTGACAGATATCTTATCCTTCCGGGCAACACCGAGGACACAACTACCAAATATTATATTTAGAGAAGCAGAGGACAGATGATGACAGTAGGGCTTACATACGATCTTAGAGAAGATTATGGCATTGAAAAGGACAGCATGATATATGCTGATTTCTGCCATCCGGATGAGATAGGATACATGGAGGCAGCTATACGGCGCAACGGCTTCGATGCGCTGATGATAGGGAACATGTACAAGCTTGCAGACCTTATCAAAAATGACAGTCTTGCCTGTGATATAGTGCTTGTCTGCGATGAAGGTATCGCATCCAGAAACAGGGAGATCATGGTTCCCGCCCTTCTGGAGCTGAACCGGATCCCTTACATCGGAAGTGACGCCTACTGTATGGGTGTTTCTCAGAATAAATATCATACCAAGCTTATAGCGGAAGCTCTTGGCATACTGTGTCCGAAGGGGATATACCTTGAGTACGAGACGGAAAAGGACATTGATGAGAAGGTACTCGGAGACAGACTTAAGGAGGCAGGACTTGATTATCCGCTTCTGGTAAAGCCAAATGAGGAAGGCTACAGCATGGGAGTCTTTCTTGTTAATGATATGAGTGAACTGATGAAGGCCGTAAGGAGTGATTTCGATAATTATCACGAGCCTGTTCTCGTAGAGGAATTTATAGATGGAAAGGAAATCTATGTCCCCATAATAGGTACCGGAGACGAGGCCTATACCCTCCCGGTGGGCAGAGTTGTTTCCGATGACGGCTCTGATGTGGAGATATACTGCGTCGAGGATAAGTGCTACGACTGGTCTCATTATGAGGCAGCTGACCTTCCGGAGGATGTGACGAGGAAGCTGGAGAGTGATTCCATGAAGCTTTATCGTCATATGGGATGCAGAGATCTGGGACGCTGTGATTTCAGACTTAAAAAGGACGGGACTCCGGTCATGATAGAGATAACACCAAGACCCGGACTGACAGAGGAGGGCCCCTTTGAAAGCAGCATCAAGGCTGTGGGCCGGACATACGATGAGGTACTGAAGGAAATAATTTTGAAAGCCGCCGAAAGATACGGCCTGAAAGTGTGATATGGATAAGAAAAAGGGACTGATATTTCAGATAGTCATATGCATATTCATTGTTGCCATTGTGTTTCTGGCAGCTATCTTAAATGCATATTCATTTATGAACAGCAGCGTCGAGGCAGTAGGTGAGAATAAGGCAGTGATCATGTCACAGATCAAAGGAAGCCTCGAATATGGCTTAAGATACGGCAAACAGCTGGAGAATTACTTCGGCATCGAAGATATATTTGATAAGGCCAATGAATACTGCGAAGCGGACAGTGTCTATATTACCGACAACGGATTCAAACTGCTGTATGGTGAGAATCCTCCGGAGGGACTTGAAGAGAAAGCTGCCCAGATGGATAAAAACGGTGACGAGCGCATACTCTGGACGGACGGGGATACCCAGAATATTCTTCTGACTATAGATGACGCTTTTGACAGAGCCGGTTATATAGGCATAGTATGCAGCACCCGTGGAATGAAAAACTTTTCGCGTCCGTATGTGCATCTCATGTATGTATATGCCCTCATCGAGTCTTTGGTGGGAATTGCTCTGTTCCTGCTCTTCTTCAGGTTCTTCCCGCACCGTTTCCAGAAAAAAAGACTTAAATATCTGATTATGATATCGGTGATCATTATAAACATCACCTCTGTGATCCCGATCTTTTTCATACTGAATTCCGGATACAGGGCACTGTCCGTCGATGTGGCTGACAGCCTTCTGTCGCAGAATGCGGATGATATTGAAAATCTCATATCCGAGGGTGTGATGTACAGTGATATGAGCCATACCGAAGAGTATTTCGGAGATATAGCCGATTCGAGCGAACAGATCTCATCAATGGAGCTTACGGATAATGAAAACAGCGGAGGGGTAGTACGCAGGCTGGCCGCTGATGGTGACGGCCGGGAGATGTTCCTTATTGCACATGTCTCCGACAGCTTTATCGCGGGCAAGGTACGTAATGCGCTTATCAATACGCTTGTCACGACTGTTACGGCTATCATGATATCGATAGAGATACTGACATTTTTACTTGGAATCCTTATAGGAGGAGCGAGAGACAGGATATCGCTGAGGGACAACAGCGGACGCCAGACCATAGAGGATCCGGGACTTGTAAGGGGACTTTCGTTCTTTTTCTCGGCCTTCAGATACATGGCTGCAGCCTTCATGACGATAGTCCTTGCCGAGATCTACAGGCCGGTATATATATTCGGGCATATGATACCCTATGAGATACTGATGAGTCTTCCTCTTTCGGGACAGGTCTTTATTTCAATGATCACCTCCTATATGTCAGGGATCATTATAAATAAATATGGGTGGAAGAAGACCTGCCTGTTTGGTGTGGTGGTAATGATCGTAGGAACCTTCCTGTCTGCTTTTGCGAAGACTCCGATACCTTTCATAGTGGCGCAGATGGTAGTAGGTACGGGACTTGGCTTCGCCAAGATGGGCATAGATATTTACTCCGTAGCGGTGGCGGCCGAAGAGGACATGGCTATGTATACCGCAGGCTCCAATGCGGGTGCGATAGTAGGATTTTCATGCTCTGCCGCGTTAGGAGCTCTGGTCGCGAGCATATTCGGATATTCAGGAGCTTATATAGTGATGTCAGTCCTTGGGATAGGAGTCCTGCTTCTGGTTATCTCCTTTGGTATGAATGTAGCTCCGAGAAAGGAAGGCGAGAAGGCAGAAAAGACTGAGGAGAAAGAGAAGACTAAATTTGATCTCAGATTCCCTGCTTATATCCTTCTGGTCATCATACCGTACTTTTTCATATTGATGTTCGTTGATTATTTCTTTCCCGTGTATGCCAACAGCGAGGGGATCACGACCGATGCCATCGGTTATGTCATGCTCATATACGGGATAGTGACCGCATATATAGGTACGCCTTTATGCCCCAGACTTACAAGAAGGCTGTCGGCAGCTCTGCTGATGCCGGTCATTCTTCTGGTACTGGCAGGAAGTCTGTTTCTTTTCTCCGTACACAATATAGTCATCATGGCGGCTCTCATCGTAGCACTGATAGGTGTTGCGGATGGTATAATGCCGAGCGCACAGTTCATGTATGTGTATGATCTGCCTTTCTCAAAGAGTATAGGGTTCTCGAAGGCTCTTGGTATAGAGGGCTTTTTCAGCAGCATGATAGGTGCGGCAGCGCCGGTCATATTCGGTATTGTCATGATGTACGGGAACGGGGGACTGGCGCTTATTTCGATACTGATCTCGATATGTGCCGTAGTGTTTATGTTCCTGAACGGATTCATAAAGAAGGGCGGAAAAAAGGCTGCGGCTGCCGCCATGTGCATGATAATCGCCGCGTCTTTTGTTTTCGGTACTGTTAATGCATCCAGCGCACCGGCATCGAATGGTGACAAAGAGAAGCTGAAGATAGGATATTGTCAGGGCGGAGCGTATTATGAGTTTGATTATCAGATATATCAGATAGGTATGGCTCTTGCTGAGAACGGAGAGCTCAAGTCAGATGATCTGATGAAGCTCAAACAGGGAGATGATGCAGGAGTCGTCTGGAAGGCCATGTGCGATGGAGAGAGCGACTATTACATTTTCGACAGAGACAGCTTTATCGATACAGAGGCACTGGAATATGCCGGAATGTCTGATGAGGCCAGAAGTGAAAAGTTCGCAGCTATCATAGAGGAGAATGATATAGATCTGATGATCACCATGGGAACCAGCGCCGGACTTGCTATAAAGGAGTGCTGTGATGTGCCCTATATGAATTTCATAGCAAGCGATCCCGTCACATCTGAGATCACGGGCGGAGAGGAGTTCTCAGGGGATAAGAGAGCCTGGGCACATGTCAACAGCGGTGTGGAAGAGAAGGCACTTGCGGTAATGGATGATATTTTCAATCCGTCAAAGCTCGGTATCATATACAGTGATGAAGACCCGGAGGCGTATATATACAGCGGAGCGGCAAGCCTTGACGAATATGCCGATAAGAGCAGGAAAAAAGTAGTGACCCAATATGTCACTGATGAATACGATGATACAGAGGAAGCATACCGGAAATACAAGGAGAATATGCTTGAAGCCCATAATAAGCTTGTGGAAGCAGGGATCGACGTGTACATACTCACCCCTACGACCCTGGAGCTTGGTGACTTTGAGGAAATGCTGGAGCCCTTTGTCAAAAACGGGATCCCGGTTTTTTCACTGAACAGTACCGAGGATGTAAGATGCGGCGCACTTGCTGCGGTCGAAATGTTTGATTACCAGAATATAGGCAGATTTGCGGCTGATATCATGAAAAGGTACAGAGAAGGTACATCCCTTGATAAACTGGAGCAGCAGTATGTCACACCACCTTATCTTGTGCTGAACATAGATACGCTGAGGAGGACCGGCATGAAGATGCCTATTGATACACTGATCTCGGCAAGTAAGATATATGGTAAATATGAGGGCGAATGACCGGAAAGAATTGCGTCCGGTCCTGAAGCATCAGATCGGTTTTTTGTTATAAAAGACGGTATTTGGCAGGAGGTAAAAGCTAATGAAAAAGGGAGTAAGGATAAGGACCAAGGTTGTCATGCTGACAACACTTGCAATGAGTATTCTGACTATCATCATATCTGCGATAGGCTATTACAGATTTAATGGTAATGTCCTTGAAAGCTATGCGGAATACGCAGTGGCTGTAGTGAAGTCTGCAGATACCGTGTTTGACGAATATGGGATGGGCGATCTGATAAACGAGCGCAAGATGGATGAGAACTATGAGCTGTCCAGACTCGGACTGAATCAGATCAAGAATAACTTCGATATCAAGTATCTGTACGCCGTGTATTATGAAGATATAAATGACCTTTACAGCCTGTGCTATGTGATTAACGGAAAAAGCGACGAGGAACTGAGTCAGGTATCCTCTCCAGAGGAAATCTACAGCTATATGGGTGAGCACTGTGAGGACGATGCGTTTGACCAGAGATCCAGAGAGCTCATGCGTGACTGTGTGGTAAACAACGATACAGGGATCAGATATTATGAGAGCAGCTCTCCGGAATACGGAAGACTCATCACCTGCTATACCGCTATAACCGACAGCAGCGGAAAGGCTGTAGGCGTAGTGGGAGCGGACATAGATGTAAACAAGATAAACCGTGACCTGAATACCTATCTTCAGTGGGTCATAGCAGCTGCGATAATCGTAACCCTGTGCATGATCACACTTCTGGTTCACTTCATAAACAGCTTCATAACAAAGCCTGTCGGAGGTATAGCAAAGAGCACTTCTGATTTTGTTCAGCTTATGAATGATAAAGTGGAGCCGGAGGATCTTATATACAATAAGGTCGAGGTTAAGGATCACGATGAGATCTTCGAGCTTTCAGATGATATCACAAGCCTTACCGACGGTGTCAAGAATTATATGGCGAATCTCCGCCACGTCACTGCCGAGAAAGAGAGGATCGGGGCAGAGCTCAATGTTGCGACACAGATCCAGGCTGATATGCTTCCCAGGATCTTCCCTCCCTTCCCTGACAGGCATGAGTTTGATATCTATGCGTCAATGGATCCGGCTAAGGAGGTCGGAGGTGATTTCTATGATTTCTTCCTTGTGGATGATGATCATATCGGTCTTGTCATGGCAGATGTGTCCGGCAAGGGAGTGCCGGCAGCGCTTTTCATGGTCATAGCCAAGACTCATATCAAAAACCGTGCATTAATGGGAGGCTCGCCGTCTGAGATACTTTCATATGCCAATGATCAGCTTTGTGAGGGAAATGAAGCCGAACTCTTTGTTACAGTATGGATGGCCATTATTGAGATATCTACAGGTAAGGGTATGGCTGCAAATGCCGGTCATGAGCATCCGGTCTTAAGAAGGAAGGACGGTAGTTTTGAGATTGTGGAGTACAAGCATTCTCCTGCTGTAGCGACTATGGAGGGGATCCGGTTCAGAGAGCA
>JAEEGL013813531.1_pt1 | contig 10150 bp, 2 predicted proteins | sample 9134231 | NCBI WGS metagenome assembly JAEEGL01 (sample SAMN16246548, study PRJNA631951) | gut metagenome | biome: gut microbiome; feature: rumen; material: fiber-attached | host: Bos | place: Iran: Karaj | collected 2018-10
CGGCCAAATGACACAAACTCAACCTTATCCGTAACGTCCTCGCCTATCTCACACTCTGCGTCAATTTTTCTGGCATCTGTGAGGCCTACCTGAGTCTGTTCATTTTCAACGGTGCCGTCTTCCACCACTTCACGGTCACGCCAGATTTCCAGATCTCCTTTTGAAGGGTTTATAACGACAGTAAAATTCTCATCTGTCCCAAACATTTTAGCAATTACACTACGGAACGATTCCTCTAAAACACTAATCAGGGTTGACTGATCAATGTTTTTCAAATTTTTGAATTCTGAAAAAGTCTCGATAAGGTTTGGAGACATTGCAACTTCTTTTGCCATTTTTAGTTTTTATCAGTTAAATTTTAAGTTATATCTTGTATATTTCACATCGGTGTATTTAAAGGTGAGCTCCTGTGGAACTGGTTTCTTAGCACCTTTCTCCTTTACCATAGCCTCTATGGTGAACTCATCCGCATCAGCACTTTTCAGAGTGCCTACGTATTTTTTACTTCCGGCCAGCACTTCAACCTCATTGCCAACGTTCTTCTGGTACTGGCGCAGCACTTTGAACGGCGATGTGAGGCCTGAGGAGCCTACTTCAAGACTGTAATCCTCCACGTCACGGTCAAGCACGGCATCTATGGCGTTGTTTATGGCCACACATGTGTCAATATCCACGCCGCTGTCTGAGTCTATTTCCACGTTGATGTCATTATCCTTGCTTATGATGACATCCACAAGATAGCCGTCTGTTTTTGCCAGCACGTCCTCCGCCGCTTTTTTCACTAATTCTATATCAATCATTTTTCTCAAATAAAAGAGGGGAACTAACGTCCCCCTCAAATCTGACTGCAAAGATAGTGCAAATCATACACAAAACCAAAAAAACACGAAGAGTTTTTTGAAAAAAAGTAGATTGTGCATATTGGGAGCTTGCTCACATATATGCGCAGACTACTTTTTCAAAACATTTTTGTTTTGGTTTTGTTATGATGCCGCCTATCTTCATGAGCATACAAAGTATGCGAATAAAATACCTTTTTTAATTTGCCACAACCCATACAGTAGTGTAAGGTGTGCTCACAGTGCCTAACTGTTCATCATTTTTGAAAGGTACGGGTTCTGCTACAAAAGTGTTTTTTAAGGTGGCGGAATAGTACTTTAAGGTAACATTTTCCCCACTCTTTGGCGCTGATATGAAAAGGTAGAACACCCCGTCTTTAAGCTGGGCTGTACCAAGACACTCATCACCTGAAAAGGCGCCTGTAAGGTCATCATTAGAGAGACTGTAACCGGCAGCCGCAAGACGCTCCTCTGAAAAGGATTTAGACAAATCAATACCTACAATGGCTGTCATGGAGGCTGTTATATCATAATCAGCAGTGGCCGTCCACTCTGGTTTTGGCTGGTTCCCTATAATAGAATCTGGCTCAGCACCTTTTTTGCAGCCTGCCGCCAAAAGCAGCAGACCGCATATAGTCATTATAAAACCTATCTTTTTCATATATTATCACCTCCTGTTGTTAAGTTTTCTACCTGTGATGTCATACCTTTCATCGCCGCGGATAATTATCACCTGATTATCCTCTATAATTTTATACGGGCTCATATCATCAACCGCCTTAAGCACCACAGGCGATGTCAGCGAGCCGTGGTGACTGTCAGCCGAGTAGTTTATAGAACCGCCTGCAGGCACAAGTGCCTCACCATCCATTTCAAACTGCAGAGCGCCTAACTTGCTGCTCTGGACTGTTATGAAGTAGTATGCCTCACCATCTACCTTAACAGGGGTCGCCACTCCTGCAAGTTCATTATCAACCATTACGTTTAGCGGAGAATCAATATCTTCCTGTCCAACCTCAACACTGGCAATTATGGTCATATTTGTGGAGGCTTCCGCATTTGTGAACGACTCGTCAATAACCTCTCCACGGCGCAGGCCTCCCGAATGTGACTTATTGTAGAAATGTATGTCAACATTGCCATGAGCCATACGACGTAGGAAATATCCTTCTCCAGGACGTATTGCAGCAAGGTCTCCAACCCACTTCCTTTCTTTTGAGAATGTGGCAAAATGGTTATGGCTCTTTATTATATCGCCCGGCGATGCGTTGTCATAGTAATCTGAGAGTGCTTCTGCAACAGGTGTAACCTCCTTGAGCAGACACGGCAACGCACTCCAGTTCCCGTCTCCTTTCACAGTAATCAGCATAGATTCAGCTGACAGGTTGTTACCACTCACATGCATGGTGTTACCGTTCTTACTGTATATCATATATGTGTAAATATGACGCAGGTAATCAAAATCACCCACAAAGGCCTCTTTATCGCTTGAATACATCACAAAGTGCCTTGTGGCAGGGTTCTTGATTATATCATCATCAGTCCAAGGCTTATCAGCCGTCAGCACCTTTGATATTTTGGATTCACCGGCAGGAAGGTTCAGGTTGAATGATGCCCAGTTCCATCCTTGGCTCAAGGCTATTGTCTGACGCTCATTACCGTTAGTAACGAGCACAACAGGCTCCTCATTCCCGCAGCCGTAAACAGAGCCGTGCGCAAATGTGACATCGTGGCTTGAAGCAAGGTCAAACACCTTACCTGTGGATGACTGCCATAGCTGGAAGCGTATAGCCTGACCGTTCATGTCTTTATTGCCATGTATGGTCATGTAGAGTTCTGGCTTGCCCATACCTACGCACTCATTCTTGTACATGGCGTAAACAATATCGTTCTCATCTGTGTCATATACCACATCGCCGCCGCCGGTAAGTATCTTAACCTGCCCACAGACTGACATATTGTATGGATATTTGTTCTCATCCACCGCCTTGTACGGCTCTTTTGCCTTAACTGTGTACTCCACTATGAGAGGCTCAGCCAGGCCATCCTCATCCTTGAGGTATATCTGGTCATTATATACACCAACAGGCATATTGGCATCAAAGGTGAGACGCAGCTGCAGTTCATCCTGCGGACCCATAGAGCCATAAGGCTTGTTAACTGTAAGCCAGTCTGGCAGTGACTCTATTGTATATTGATGTCTGCGTCCTGACTTATTTACAATATCTATAAGTTCCTGCACTGCCTCAGCGCTGTCATAGTCTGACTCTACACGCAGTGTCCGCTCACTCCATTTAAGGGCGTTGCGGTCAACAAAAGCGACCCAGCTGACTGGTGACACCATAGGGTTGCCGTTTAGGTCTTCAACCTCACGAACTGTAAGGTATATGGTCTGCTTGTTAATCTCACGGTCATCCATATTGAGGTTAATCAGCAGCTCGTCACCATTGAACGCCCAGTCAAACTTCATCTTGGTGAGCTGACCCTGGTCACGGGTAGGAGCGTGGTTGACTTTGTCTGCCATATCTTTAGCGGATTCCGCACCGTCAACAGCTGTTATGAGTGGTATTACCTTATCCACTACATTGCCCTTAGAGCCATAGAAGATGCGGCGGTCATTAGGGCTGAACACAAGTTCAAGCACACCGCTATGGTTTAGAATCTGCTGCTCAAAAGGCAGATAACCTATGATGCCCATCTCATCACCTACGGGCGATATGTTGTCAAAGTTCTGTATCAAGGTCTTAGGCAGCGCCTGCTCAAAGAAAACAACATCATCTATGTGCCCTGCAAAACCGTTACCGCCAAGATACATGGCTCCGCTTATACCACTGAACCCAGAGGCTGAGAATGACTGTTTCATCTCACAGTTGTCAAACACAGAGACATTATTGAGATTGCGGTCCACTGTGATTGCTATGTGATGCCACTCTCCGTCATCATAGCCACTGCCTACACTCCATTCCGCACTGTCATTATGCAATACAAGAGAGCCGTCCTCCAAGGCAAGCAGCGTGCCGTGCTTCTCATCAGTGCGGCCTGCACTGAATACAGAGCCGCTTTTGCCAGATGTCTTGAACCAGAGCATTACGGACTCATTCTGCACCGATGAACGACTAAGAAGATTGCCGTTAAGAGTAGCACGCTGGTTCTCCTTTATTTCAAGGGATATGCCCTTCTTCTGGTTCCATGCGGTGGAGCTAAGATATAGTGTGGCTCCGTTAGCATGGTCTGTTATGGTGGAGCCATGACCTTCATTCATACGGTAGTATGCCAGCAGGTCACGTTCATAACCAGTCAGATAACGCATATTTGTAGCACTTATCTCTTCCTGTGTGAGGGCTTTGAGCCATACACGCGCCTCTAACATATCAGACTCACCGTCTATACCAAAACGGAACGGACCTGAGCCGTGGAGTTCAAAGTCAGCCGGCAGTTTTATCTGAGCCGACTCTTCTGATAACGGCTTCTGCTGTGTGCCGACATAGAAACTCACCGCCTTCTGCTCATTGTCATACACTGCAACTACGCGGTTGAAGGCTCCCGCCGTCAGAGCACCTGGCTTAGAGTAGAACACTTCAGATGTCTCTGCACTTGCCACCATCAGACCCAGTGCGCCTTTCTCATCATAGAAGAATGACACTGCGTCCTCTTCATTTGCTGACAATGTTTTGAAAATAGAGCCTCCAGTATCACCCGGACGCACTGTAACATCAATAGAGAATGAGGAGCCTGCCAGGGAGCGGCTGACCTTAGTATATGCCTGACTCGTATTCTCCCTGTTAAAGTGGAGGCTTGTGCCTGTGTTTATGCCGGTGGCGTTTGTCATACCTGTAATCTGGAAATTATTATCCTCATCAAGGTAATTGCCTGCAATAGGCTCATTGAAACGGAGTTTTAGGTCACCGCCCGCGCCAAGTATGGCGTCAGCAGGCTGGGCGGCGCCGAACACCTTAGGCGGACGTGTATCCTTGAGACCGCTTATTACAGGAGAGGCTTTGGATACGAAACCGGAACCGTAGCGGCAGAAACTTACTGCACGCAAGTCATATCTCTGCTCCATAGGGTCACGCTCACCGTAGAAGCGGAACGGCTCTATGCGTCCATTTACAATCATAGCCTTGTTTCCAGATGCAAGATTGTAGAGGCTGTCAGATGCAAAGAAGGAGCACTGGTTCACCCACATCTCATCTGACTCAGTTGAGAGTTTATATTGGAACTCAATATGGTCAAAGTTCTTATGGTGTATGTCAAAGCCGCTTATGGTCACCGGCAGATAGTAGCCTAAGGAGTCTTTCTGTGAAAGAGTGTTCATAACCCAGTTCTGACGTGGAGACTCTATGCTCACATCAGATGAGAGAGGAATGTAATGAACTGAGAAGTCAAGGAACGACCAGTTCTTAGGGCAGTCTGAAAGCTGGAAACAGAGTTGCAGGTTATTATAATCATCAACTTCACCTCTCTCCACCTCCATCACCTGAGTTACAACCTCACCAGGTGCAATGTAATACTCAATAGGCTGCATGAGAGGAGAGCCATTGACGTAAACCTTTGCCCCGTCAGGGTTGCTGTTGCCATTGAGGGAGAGCTGGAAGAACCTGCCTACTGAAGACATTCCTACAGGCACCTCACCTGCGTTACGTAACTCCACACGGAACTTTGCACGCTGGTCTGGCTGCACGTTGGTCTGCTCGTATGTGTCTATGCTTATCTCTGGTTTTGCAAGATTCATAGTACCGTTGCTTATCAGAGTGCCCGGGTTGTAGTAATGGGTCCTCACCTCAGCCTCATGCATACAGAATGTGGAGCCCGCCTCAGTATAGAACACGTAATTACCGTAACGGTAATCACTATTTCCGGCCACTTGATCATAAACTGAAGAGGTGTCATCATTCCATTTGTTAGGCTCCTTAGAGCGATATACACTGACGGTAATATCACCTTGGTCATCAGGTACAAGGGTAAAGCCTGTGGATTTGGTCATTGTGCGTTCATCAGTTCTTCTATAGTCAATGTCAATATCAAGTATCGGCGCTATTGACATTGAGAACTTGCTGGTGTTGCTCACCGTACCTAACTCCTCCCGTGGTTTGGAGTCTTGATTGTCAAACAGTTTGGTCAGAGCCTGTGAAAGAGTGACTCCAAAGGTGCTGCCTCCACCAATAAAATCCTTTATGTTGGTCAATGACTTAGTGATAGTCTTAGCAGTTTCAGCCCCGCCACCTGCCATTGAGGCGCCGGTTCCTGCGGCTTGAGGCAGTTCATTATGGTTGGCAACCGTCTGATAGGTATCTGAATGAGAGTATGTATTACCACGTGACACACTATAGGTGCCTACACGCTCACCAATAAGTTTAGCATTAACCTTCTGCTCCTCATTGAGGCGTAATATCTCAGTCCACCTGAGCAGCATGTTGTCAATAGCCGCTACACGGTCATTAAAGGTGGCGGTGCTACCCTCTGGTATTATCATACGGTAAGAGCCGTCAGTGGCAAACCAATAGACCTCCTCTCCTTTTGAGTTGGCGGCGGCCTGTGCAGTGGCCTCATCAGGGAATGTCATCATAAGGTTCATTCTCTCATGCCCCAACGATGTTATTATGTTCTCCATAATGTAGTATTGGGAGTAGGCGAACGTGGTTCCTATCTTAGAGCCAAGCACAATTTTCTCTGCCACAACAAGGTAATAATTCTTACCGGCTGCATCCTTTCCTTGAGAGAGCAATTTCATAGTCCCCGATGCCAGAGCCGGCTGCCTTGCCTTAAAAAGAGAGTCATTTATAACGGACACGGACTTTGCCTTGCCGCTGATCTGACATACAGTTGTGCCAAGGAAGACGTCTGAGTTAGCACCCACGATAGCATCATTGTCAGCACCAAGCTCCATACGGTTGGATTTTGATGAAGTGCTTACACGGTCTGTGGTGGTTACAGAGTAGCTGTATTCATTAGCCCATGACCACTGATGGGTTATAGGCACAGCCACGGAGAACTCCTTTTGGGTGGTGAAAGTGGAACCAGTGTAAGTACCGGTACCGCTTGGCGCAGTAACCACACCTATGTCAGATGACACCTGCAAACCCCATGTTGGTGTAAGCTCTATACCTGCGTTAAAATAGTATGACTCCTTGAAACCCATGTGATAGGTTGAGCCGCTCTCCACCCATGTGTAGCTTCCGTTTCCACCCGGGTCTCTGATGATATCAAGCAGTGATATGCCAGCTTCTGTTGAATGCAGTTCATTCTCTTTGACAACATCACCAGTGATGAAGGCTTTGAAAACCTCTGTATCCACTGAGTTGCCTTCAACCTCAAGAGTGGCGCTGAGAGTGTGGAGTGCGCCCTCACCATTAAACTCTGTTTCAAGAGCCTTAGTCTCAACCCAGATGTCACGAGTCTTACCCTCATTATCAAGAGTATATGACTTGTGATCCGTATTGTTATTCAGTCCGTTATGTATTGTGACATTCCCGCCTCGCTGTGGCACACGGTCAAGTTTCCCGTGTTGGCGGTCATTGTTGTAGTAGTAATCCTCATACGCCTCAGCCGCAAACTGATAAGAGAGCTTATCCTTGAACAATGGATATCCCACTGTGTAGGAGATTGTTCCATCACTCAGTTTGGTGTAGAGACTTAACTTTTCAGATGCAGACGGGTTGAAAGAGCTTACGTTTATCTGCGGCTCACCAAAGCCAGCCTGCTCTATGCCATATATAAGCTGTTTCATTCCCAACTCAACAGGAGTGTGATAGATACGGTCATATATGGCGTTGTAATGAATTGTCTTGCCTTTATATGTATCTGTGTACTCCTTGAGCGGGGCGTTTGTCAAGTCAAATGACTCACTGCCGGTTCCAGCGGCAAACAGTGTGGCGTAACCCTTGGCCGTAGCCTGTATAACCTTATACTTAACAGGGAACAGGTCAACCGCATACTCACCGGTGGTGACATCGGGGCGGATAGTGACACGTTTCTGTTCAAAGAGCGTTTCAGTGCCTTCAACAGACTGATGCACAGTGTCACGGGTAAGGTTATTTGGGTCAAATACAAAGCGTGCCGTGTTATCACCCTCAAGCTGAATCACAAGCTGCAAATCATCACCCAGGTTATTGGTGCCTAATCCAAAACCGTGCTTAAGCGCCCTTTGGTCATTTCCTCCAGCCACACGCCCTATGAGGCGCACTTTGGTCTCATCATAGAAACGCACACCATCAAGAGATTTGTCAAGCACAAATGTATCCTTGCCCTCTTCTGGTCTAAGGATACCGTCACCCTCAAAGTGATGCCCCTTTTTAACAATCTGCAGTTTGTATTGCTGCCCTTTAGTGAGGGTCAGTTCAAAGTTACCATCTATGCCGGTTTTCTGCGGCACTCCGTTACAGCGAACTGTATCACCGTTTAACAAGAACATGGCATCTGCCACAGGTATGGTGCTGTTCTTATATAGCGCCCTGCCTGAGAGACGGACTGTTGATATGTTAGTAAAGTTCATGGCAGACGCTACTGCATTATCAGCCGACAAAGTGATAATAGCGGTGGGTGATGTGGTATTGTTAAATACAAACTCACCGTGCTCATGGGTAGGAATAACCGTGTAGTTACTGCCTGACTGTATGTCATACGTGAGGTTATCAAAACGGTAAGAACCTTTGGCGTCTGTGTTCACAGTGCTTAGTGTGCGCCCGTCAGGCCCCTGCAAAGCCACATTCACGCCACTAATGCCAGCATTGTCAGGCATTAGTATATATCCGCTTATCTCTCCGTATGGGGAACGCCATCCCTCCGCATCCGCACTGCTGAAGGTACGTTTGCCATTACATTCATACTGTGACTCCACGGTGTAAATATAGTGGACGTTTGGCACTGCGGTGATGTCATGGAAGCTGTTGCTGTTTCCTGAATAAATGGTCTCAGGGGCTTTGTCAGTGCCCTTCTCCACTCGCCTCAGCGTATATGAATCCACGGCTGTGGATGACGGTATCCAGCTAAGAGCCACTCTACTCTTACTTTCACCTACAGAGGCGCCCTGAGACGCAGTGAACTGTGTGATAGTTGCACTCTCATCAAAATATAAATCCGGGCCTCTAATCTCTTTAGGCTGCAGCATGGCAGAGTCTGACACACACAAATCTGAGCTGCTCTGGTCAATGCGCACCGCATAACTGTACCGGGTACACGCCCTTTCAGCCGTGTCAGTATAGTAGGCTCGCCAGTTGCCATTTTGGAGCCTGCGTATGCTGTCCTGCGGTATTATTATCTCGTTGGTGGTTTCATCTGTTTTCTTGATAAGCACAAGTTTTGCTGTCTTGTCCCACATGGCACGGGCACCAATAGTCCCATATTCCTTTTCCAGCTGATCATTCATCAAGTTACGCAGGCTGTCCGTAAGATGAGGAAGCACTCTGTCAAACTCCTTATCAACACCTATTATCTCATATTCCGGCTGCGGTTTGTAGTGATAGCCGACAATACGGTCATACAACCAGGTTTCCTCCTTTACTGCTGTAACTTTGCAACGTGTAGGGCTGGTTATTCTATGAACCTCCAATTCCTGATAATAGCTGGGAGCTGCATAATATTCAACATACTCGTATAATTTTATATACGAAGAATATTTCACGTTTAAGCGTATGGTGTCCTTAGTTACAGGCTGATCAACCAATATGTCGCCATTCTCTGACTTAACAACCACACGTACGTCCTTTTCCAACGGGTCATTGGCCAGGACAATCTCCACTGGCATTGATTCCGCTTTACTGCCTACGTAATCGCGGACCTCGTATTTAACATTTACATCTCCTACATTTGCTATACGTATTTCTCTATTTTCAATGTCAATAGTGAAATGCACTTTTCTGTTAGTGTCATACCCTTCATCTTTAACGTAGTCTGGCTGAATACCTGCGAGCGGCGCAAGGTAGTTATGCTTGTTGCACACTGTATTCAGTGCAAAATCATGCCCTGTCCAGCCCCATACCGCTGAAGATGCACGACGTACACGGTAATACACAGGAGCTGACGGCATCATCATAGGGGTTGACTCTGCTCTCAATGTCATGGTGTACAGGGGAATACCGTTAGCGTCATGCAATACGTAATACGGCACACCCCATGAGATAGGCATTAGCCCTCTGCTTGCGCCTGATACATTGCCGGTCCATGTAGAACGACTGCTATCCACGTATTTGTATGTGCCCTTATCCTCACCACGCTCCATGGGCAGTACTTCCACGGTCTTGGCATCGCTGAAGTCACTCTTGAATGCACGCTGTATCTCAAAGAAATCTCCTTCAACCAAATCCACAAGATTA
>JAEEGL014398600.1_pt1 | contig 10150 bp, 9 predicted proteins | sample 9134231 | NCBI WGS metagenome assembly JAEEGL01 (sample SAMN16246548, study PRJNA631951) | gut metagenome | biome: gut microbiome; feature: rumen; material: fiber-attached | host: Bos | place: Iran: Karaj | collected 2018-10
TACTTTATCTTCTTTGGTAAGATTGTCAATGATATCATCATAGCCTCTTCTGTTTTTAAGTCCTGTCAGTGTGTCGTAGTATGACAGTCTGCCTAAAACTCTGGCATTTACGTCAATTTCCGTGATGATCTTAGTCTGCACGACCATATGTACAACAAAAAGAGAAAGTGCTGTTAAAGCAAATGTGCATTTTTCCACGGGAATGGAGAATGCATATAGGATAGCCATTGCACCGATCGGAATAACAAAGAACAGCAGAGTAAGCCATATATTGTCGAATCCCAAGGCCTTACGGTTAAACATATAGAGCACATAAATACCTATAAAAGTGATCATCGGTAAAAACTGTCTGTATGGGAAGTAAGAACCCGGAACAAAGATACCGTTATTTATCGTAAACATGTGGCCGATTGCGAACATTACAGTGTTTAAAGCAAAGCTTATAACAGCCAGGATTGCAAGAATTACGGTAACTCTTCGGTGTATGCGACCTTTTTCATAAAAATAGGAATGCAGAAAAATTGAATATAAAAATACGATAACATCCACCAGGACGATTAAAAGATAATGTGATATGACAAGAAAACTGTTCAAGGCAGCATTGCCGTCAATCAAAATGCAGATAGCCTCTAAAATACAGCCGAGAATGCAGGCAAAAATACAGAAGCCGAAATATTTGGTTTTCTCAAGAGCCTCTTTTGTGGATTGATTGGCTACTACCACTACTACAATCAGGTACAGAGCCGAGACAAAATTAAGAACTGCCAATAGATTATTCATAAGTTTCTCCCCTACATAAGAAATTACACACAGATAATTATATCATAGCCAAACTAGTCTCCACAAGAAAACAGGGTTTTTAAACGACTTGCTATATAAGGATGATATATATATAATAATAGTCGAGTTAGCAAAGGCTAACATAGAATGAGTGCTGAATAATAGTTGAATTCAAGCACAGAAACAGTGTGAGGTGGAAAATGCTCAAGAATTATGTGAAAGAAGACCAGAAGCTCCCTTTATTCGGAGTCGGTCCATATATTATCTACGGAATCGGATTACTTAATATAATCGGAATTGTTTTATTTTGCTATGTTTTTAGGATCGGAATTCTCGGAAGACCCTGGACCTATATTTTTGTCATAGTAGGAGTGCTGCTTGCGATTGTGGGAGCGGCAATCTGGTATATTGGAGCATTACGTTCCGATATGGATGAATCCATTACCGAAAACAAACTGCAGACCAAGGGCATATATGCCTGGGTAAGGAATCCCATGTACAGCGGTTGGTGGATTGCTCTAAGCGGTATAATGCTTTTCTGGCATAATGCATGGCTGCTGATTTATCCGCTTCTGGACTGGCTGATCATGACGATAGCGTTGATCAACACGGAAGAGAAGTGGCTTGCGGATCTCTACGGTGATGCATATCTGGATTATAAAAAGAGGGTTAACAGATTCATACCGTGGTTTCCGAGAAAGGAGCAGAAATAAATGCTGTTAACGATTTTTCTTTCAATCGTGTTTTGTGTAGCCATTACGCTGATGATGATATCCGCTGTTGCCTTTATACAGAATAAGAAGTTCTTTTCTTCAGCCCCTAAAGAGGCGCAGGAAGCCATAATCCCCAGAGAAAAGGAATTGTTCTACGGAGCCAGAACCGTGGGCTGGGTACTTATGATATTCAGCATGCTGATGATATTGGGGGTCGGAGTGATCGCCATATGGGACGGCTTCAGAAGCAGTTTTTCATTTTGGCAGTTCTTTATAAGATTCGTAGTGATCTTCGCCGCATATAAGATATACGACATGATATTTTTCGATTATTTCCTGCTTATGAAATATCATTTCTTTCAGTATTATTTTCCCGAAGTGGAAAAAGTATATGAAGGCAGAAAGTACGGATATAACATCAAGAGCCAGTTAATTAAGCTTCTTATTATTTTTCCCGCGGCGTCCGCGATTGCCGCATGGATATGTGATCGCTTTTGATTAAAAAATTAGATATAATGCCTTGACAATTATTCGGTTGTGCAGTAATCTTTGATAGCGAACGCTGATAACTAACGTCAAAGGGACCAATAATGCCGAAGGATAAGACACTAAGCCATATAAAAGTGAATAAAGCTATTAAAGAAGAATTCCTGGAAAAGGGCTTCGAGGCGGCGTCAATAAGGAGTATTGGTGCACGTGCCGGAATGACATCGGCAGGCTTATACAGACACTATACTGATAAAGAAGCGATGTTCAATGCTATGGTTGAACCTCTGATCAGTGAAATAAAAGCCTGGACAACAAATCATACGGAAAAAAAGTACAGCCTCATCGATTCTGATGCCGCTAACAGCGATGCTTCCGCCGAATCATTTATAGATCTTGTCAGGGAAGTGATACTGCCCAGAAGAGATGAGTTTAAATTGCTCATGACCTGTTCGTCAGGGACAAAATATGAAAACTTTATTCATGAATATGCGCGAGATAATCAGGAAGAACTGATGGATGCCATAAAATTTCTTAAAGATAAAGGTTATCCGACAAGCGACATTGATGAGGAGGAACTACACATGTTGCTCTCAGCGTATTTAACGGCCTGCTTTGAGCCGATAATACATGATTGCGATGATGCAAGAATAGAAAAATATCTGAATACAATACAGGACTTTTTTATGCCGGGATGGTTGAAGATAATGGGATTAAATTAAGAGCCGAAAGGCTCTTTTTTATTGTCATAAGTTATCAATTGTTGGTTAGTGATAACTAACCGGAAGAGGAGGAGTAAGAAATTGGGTAAGACACAAAAATTCGATCACATGAAACTGATCGGACAGTACGCGGGAGGACACAGGCATCTTATTACGCTTGGCAGGTTTTTAGCCGGAATAAGTGCTGTGATAGTGCTTGTTCCTTATTATGATCTTTGGAAGATCATAAGTATTGCGGTAAACGGGGAAAATCTTGAGCAGATAAGTCACTATGCATGGCAGGCAGTCATTCTTACGGTGGCATCGCTGCTTGTATACATAGCTGCGCTTCTGTGTACACATATTGCGGCATTCAGAGTACAGGCCAATATGAGAAGTTCACTTATGAGGAGGATAATAACCCTTCCATTGGGCATATTTGACGAAGACGGAACAGGTAAAATCAGACGAATCGTTAATGATTCGACTGCAGCAACGGAAACATTTATAGCACATCAGATTCCTGACAAGACTGTAGCTGCTGTGACCCCCATAGGACTTTTGGTTCTTATTTTTGCCTTTAATTGGAAAATAGGTCTGATATGTATGATTCCGGCGCTTTTGGGATTTGCGGTAATGTCATCCATGATGGGTAAAGGTATGCAAGAGAAGATGGGCGAATATCAGAACGCCCTTGAGACTATGAGCAGTGAGGCAACTGAGTATGTAAGGGGAGTACCTGTAGTAAAGACTTTTGGTCAAACAGTCCACTCCTTCAAGAGATTCAAGGAATGCATCGACGGTTTCGGCAAATGGGCAACGGATTATACGCTTATGCTGAGAATACCGATGACAGGCTTTATGACCTGCATCAATGCGATATTTGCTTTTATTGTTATTGCCGCTTTTTCTCTTTCAAAGGACGGTGTTACGGCAGGTCTTATCCTGAACGTAATGTACTACATCATCGTTACACCTCTTATTACCGTTGCACTTACCAAGGTTGCCTATTCGGGAGAAGCTGAGATGACTCTGATCGATGCGCTTAAGCGTGTGGAATCAATCATGGAGATAGATGCACTTGCAGACAATAAGGAGGGTAAAACACCGGAAGACAACAGTGTGGAACTTAAGGGAGTTACATACAGGTATAAAGATGCAACAAGGGATGCAGTAAAAAACGTATCCATGAAGATTGCTCCGGGAGAGCACGTGGCGTTTGTGGGACCTTCCGGTTCGGGTAAGACCACGCTTGCAGAGCTGCTGGTAAGATTCTTCGACGTAACCGACGGTGAAATATTGATCGGGGGTGTGAATGTCAAGGATATAGCGGCCGATGAACTCATGAAAAAGGTTTCTTTCGTCTTCCAGGACAGCAGGCTTATCAAAAAATCCATTTTCGAAAATGTGAGAATGGCAAAACCTGACGCTTCTGAGGAGGAAGTTATCGATGCACTTGAAAAAGCCCAGTGCATGGATATCTTAGAAAAACTTCCGGATGGAATTCATACCGTAATAGGCGAAAAAGGAACCTACCTTTCGGGCGGTGAGCAGCAGAGAATAACAATAGCAAGAGCCGTTCTTAAAGACGCACCGATACTGATACTGGATGAGGCTACCGCATTTGCCGATCCCGACAATGAAGCAAGAGTGCAGGCTGCCTTTGAAGAACTGTCAAAGGGTAAGACGCTTATCATGATTGCTCACAGACTGACCACGGTCATGAACGCAGACAGGATATATGTTCTTGATGACGGACAGTGTGTGGAAAGTGGCAGCCATGATGAATTGATGAAAAAAGACGGCCTCTACAAGAGAATGTTTGATGAATATTCGAGATCAATCGAGTGGAAGGTAGGTGCATAAATATGATAGAAAAACTTCAACATAAATATGCCCTGTCAAGACAGGGAGCAATAGATATGATCAGAGCATGCACCAGCGTTACGATTACCAACATCGTATTAATGATGCCTGCGGGAATTCTGTATTGCCTCATTAAGGATCTTTTAGAGGGAACACTCACAAGAGATAGAATCCCCTTTTACGCATGCGGCTCTGCCATTGTTATCATACTTGTGGCACTGACCAATTTTATACAGTACAATACCACTTTCCTGACAACCTACAGGGAGAGCGGTGTCAGAAGAACAGCAATAGCTGAAAGACTGAGAAAACTCCCCCTGTCTTATTTTGGCAAGAAGAATATTGCAGACCTTACGACCAATATAATGGGAGACTGTGCGCAGATTGAAACCGCCTCCAGCCATTGGATACCTGAGCTGATTGGAGCTGTTATATCCGTAACTCTTGTTGGCATCAGCCTTTTCTTTGCGTTTGACTGGAGAATGGTTCTTGCCAGCTTCTGGGTAATTCCTGTCGCTTTTATTATCGTAATCACCTGTTCCGGGGCAGAGAAGAATGCTGTACGCAAGAACTCGGCGGTGAAAATGGCTATGACAGACGGTATACAGGAATGCCTTGAATCCATAAGAGATCTTCGTGCAAACAATGCGGAAGACACATATATGGATGAACTGGAAGGTAAAATCAGAAAAGTAGAGAAAGAAGCTCTTCTTACCGAACTTAAGATGGCCGTATATGTCAACTCCGCAGCAATTATTCTTAAGATTGGTATCGGCACGACGGCGGTCGTTGGTGGCATGCTCTTTGCAAGAGGAGAAATAGATATTCTCACATTTTTTATGTTTTTAATGCTGGTGGCAAGATTGTATGATCCCATGCAGATCACACTTCAGAATTTTGCGGCCATAATTTCATGCGGAATACAGTGCGAGCGTTTGGATGAGGTACTTTCAACTCCGACACAGACAGGTTCGGAAGAACTTAAGAATAAGGGCTATGATATAGTCTTTGACCACGTGGGCTTCAGTTATTCAGATGATACGGCCGTGCTTAAAGACGTAAGTTTTACTGCAAAACAAGGTGAAGTAACCGCGCTTATCGGCCCTTCAGGAGGAGGCAAGACAACAATATCAAGACTTGCTGCAAGATTCTGGGATGTAAATGAAGGCAGGATCACTCTTGGAGGAGAAGATATATCTAATATTGATCCCGAGACGCTGCTTAAGAACTATTCCATAGTGTTCCAGGACGTTACACTTTTCAACAATTCGGTAATGGAAAATATCCGCATCGGCAAGAGCGGAGCAACGGATGAAGAGGTTATGGAGGCAGCCAGACTGGCTAACTGTGAGGAATTCGTCAATCTTCTTCCTGACAAGTACAATACATACATCGGAGAGAACGGAAGCGAACTCTCAGGCGGTGAGAGACAGAGAATATCAATAGCAAGAGCCTTTCTTAAGGATGCCCCCATCATACTTCTTGATGAAGCTACGGCTTCCCTTGATGCGGAAAATGAAACAGCCATTCAGGAAGCTTTGTCCAGACTTATTAAGAACAAGACAGTTATGATTATTGCTCACAGAATGAGAACGATTGCCAGTGCAGACCATATAGTTGTACTCAAGGATGGTGTGGTTGCCGAGCAGGGAAGTCCCGAATTCCTTGCCGGATACGACAGTATCTACAGTCGTATGACAAAGCATCAATTCAAGTCACAGAACTGGAAAATGTAACAATATTTTATTCAAAAAAAGAGGAGAGAAATATGAAAAACAACGATCGTTTAAATGCAAAAGACCTGATTAACATAGGAATCTACACTGCTATCTGCGCTGTAATCTGCTGCGTGGTTGCCATGACAGGTGTGATTCCGATTATGATGCTTCTACTTGTTGTATTTGTTCCAATACTTACGGGTATTCCATATATGCTCTTTTTGACAAAAGTTAAGAAATTCGGAATGATATTGATTCTGAATATCCTTATGGGTGCTTTAATGTGGGTCACGGGCATGAGTTACTATGCCTTGGTAGTTGGAACAATATCCGGTCTTATAGCCGAATTCATATATCGAGCAGGCAACTATAAGAGCAAATGGTGCGGAATCCTGGCATATGCAGTTTCGGGATTATATTGCTGGGCAAATTATATCGGAATATTCTTCAATGCAGATGCATATTTTTCTACCAGACAGAATTTTGGCCAGGAATACATTGATGCGGTTACAAAACTGCTGCCTATGTGGATGTGCCCGGTTCTTCTTGTAATTGATTTGATCTGCGGTATCATCGGCGGATGGATTGGAAGCAAGGTATTGAAAAAGCATTTCGAAAAGGCAGGTATCGCCTGATCATGGAATACAGACTCGACAGAAATGCTCATTCATTATTGGATCCACGTACCAAGCTGTTACTGCTTTTTACGAGTTCTATATTTGTTATCGGCAATGCCGGAGAGGCATGGATGAATATCTTTTACTGGATATTGGTTTATCTGCCCGTTCTTCTTTTGTTTGTTGAAAGAGAATGGATATCCGGAATCATTGCCATAGCAATCTATATCGGAAGTTATTATGCGCAGACGGCACTTCAGCATAATCTTACGGCAATGGAATCCGTGCTGGCGCTGATGCTTTATATAATAACAAAGATTCTTCCTACGGTTATTCTTGCAAGATATATCGTAAAGACAACCAAGGTTTCCGAATTCATGACTGCAATGAACCGCATGCATGTTACGGATAAAGCTACCATCCCCATAAGTGTCATATTCAGATTCTTTCCCACTGTGCTCGAAGAGTCGAGAGCAATAAATGATGCTATGCGAATGCGTGGGATAGAAATGGGAGCGAAGAAAGCAACAGAAGCTATAGAGTATCGTATGGTCCCACTGATAGCATCCTGCTCAATCATAGGTGAAGAGTTGTCGGCTGCGGCAATGACACGAGGCCTTGATGTGGGCAAAAACAGAAGTTGTATATGGAAGATCCGATTCAGATTAGCGGATATAATCATAATCGGACTATGCCTGGCCTGTTTTATATGGTGGGGGATTGGAAGGTTTTTTGTATGATTTGTTTTGATAATGTTTCTTATAAATATATTGAAAATGAAGAATGCCTTAAGGGAATCAACCTGTCTGTAGACGACGGAGAAGTGGTGCTTTTCTGTGGTCCGTCGGGCTGCGGAAAGTCGACTTTGGTAAGATGTGTTAACGGACTGATTCCGCATTTCTATGAAGGACAGTTGACCGGCCATGTTACGGTAAATGGTATGGACGTATCGCAGATCGGCCTGAGGAAAATTGCCCGCCATGTAGGAACTGTTTTTCAAAATCCCAGAAGTCAGTTTTTTAATGTGGATACTACCAGTGAGTTGGCTTTCGGTTGTGAGAATTTTGGATTGAATCCCGATGAGATAGAGCAAAGGATTAACCGGACCGTAAACAGACATGAACTGGCTCCTTTAATGGACAGAAGTATTTTTAAACTGTCCGGGGGCGAAAAGCAGAAGATAGCATGTGCCAGTATTGCAGTAGAACCGCTGAATGTGGTTATATTGGATGAACCCTCGGCAAATCTCGATTATAGCGGAATCCGAGAACTGCAAAAAATGATTGAAAGCTGGAAAGAAGAGCATAAGACCATTCTTATAGCAGAGCACAGAATATCATATCTTTTGCCATATATAACGAAAACTGTACTCCTGAATTCAGGCGAGATAGTCAAGGTATATTCAGCAGAAGAATTCAAGGCTGTTTCAGAGGATGAACTTCATAAGCACGGTCTCAGAGCCGAAAGAGTTATGAACCCGATGGATGTTGCTTTGGAAAATGAGGAACGCAGTGACGGAAAACTAATTCTGTCTGACATGAAGTTCGCATACAGAAAGGAAAAACCTGTCTTTGATATTCCCGAGATGGAAATACCCGAGGGAGAGATTGTGGCAATAACAGGGGCAAATGGTGCAGGTAAGTCTACTTTTTTAAGATGTCTCTGCGGTATGGAAAGAAGATGTAAAGCAAGACTCAAAGTTGATAATGAGTCGTGGAAGAACAGAAAAAGAAGACAGAGCATATATATGGTCATGCAGGACGTAAATCATCAGCTTTTTACGGACAGTGTACTTGAAGAAGTGATGATCTCTCAGGAGACAGAGGATAAAGAAGAAGCTCTTGAGATTCTGAAATCTCTGGATCTTGCGGAATATGCCGATAAGCATCCTTTGGCGCTGTCAGGAGGTCAAAAACAAAGAGTGGCGGTTGCGTCTGCAGTTGCTTCAGGCAGAAAAATAATACTTTTTGATGAGCCTACAAGCGGACTTGATTATTATCATATGATGCAGGTATCAAAAATACTTAAGGATCTTAAGAAAGCCGGCAAAACGGTAATAATTGTTACTCACGATGTGGAATTGATAAAAGAAGCATGCGATTGCGTGATACCTTTTGATTCAAAGCGAGGCGACAAAAACAAAACCATAAAGGCAACGGGATAAAAAAGTAATAATCAAAATGTTATAAATATGCTTGACAAAGGTAAGCGAACGGTGTACTCTAACAAATGGTTGGCGTACACTGTTCGCTTTTTTTTTTGTTCCCGGAGGAGAGAACATGCCAAGAGATAAGACAGAGAATCATGAGAAAATTGTAGAAGCGGCCTTTGAAGAATTCAGACGTTACGGCTATGAGGATGCGTCCATGCGTCGTATAGCGGCGGCCTGTGGAATGAGCCCATCGGGACTCTATAAACATTTCCCCGGCAAGGAAGAGATGTTTTCATCTCTGGTGAGACCTGCCCTTGACGGACTGATGAATCTCTATCATGAAATTGAAAAGGAATATTTTGAAGACCTTGCAAGATCAAAGAAAGCCGATGTCAGGAGCACCAAAGGAGAACTTGTAAGGGCAATGGAGTATATCTATGACCATTATGATGAGTTTGAACTGATAATATGCAAGTCAAAGGGATCCGTGTACGAGAATTTCAAACATGATATAGCAGGTCTTGAGGAAAAAGTAACACTGCGTTATATGGAAGAGATCAGGAAAAATGGAATAAAAGTGAAAGAAGTCGATCAAAGAGAATTCCATCTTCTTGTTACCGCATGTATTGAAGCACTGTTCCAGACAGTGACTCATGGCTTTACAAAGAAAGAAGCTCTTCATTTTGCCGCTACGGTGGAAAAATTCTATGCTCCCGCATGGAAAGAATTTTTTGAACTATAGTTTTTTAACCCCGCATGATGCGGGGTTTTAAAAGAGGCATAGGTTAGCAAAAACTAACATATGTTAAATATACCAAAGTTAAGGGAGGAATATAGTGAAATGGATAATAAGAAGAGGTCCACACTAAGCTGGGTGCTTGAATTCGCAGGTATGAACAAAAGCTCCTATATTTTCAGCGTGCTGTTTGCAATCATCAGCGTCATAGCCGGTTTTGTTCCGTATTTTTATGTGGCAAAAATCGTAAGGGCGTTAATTGATGGAGAGAAGGACATGCATTTTTATGTTGTGCAATGTCTCATTATTTCCGCTTGCTGGCTTATTAACAAGGCTTTTCACAGCATTTCGACAACCATGTCTCACAAGGCAACATTCGGA
>JAEEGL014539319.1_pt1 | contig 10150 bp, 10 predicted proteins | sample 9134231 | NCBI WGS metagenome assembly JAEEGL01 (sample SAMN16246548, study PRJNA631951) | gut metagenome | biome: gut microbiome; feature: rumen; material: fiber-attached | host: Bos | place: Iran: Karaj | collected 2018-10
GAACATACGGCTGAGCCACATCGAAATGGTGACGATGCGCAAGGATGAGCGGCCCGCCATCCATCAGGAAGACACAAGAAAAGTGCGGTTCTTGAAGTCGGTTTTCAAGAACGCGGAATGACATTCACAGCACATATTTTATAGATGCAAACTGCTAAACCTATTCTGTTTACGCTGTTTTACGAGCCATAGGTATGCACCGAAGCGCCCAGGGCGCTGGGCAGGTAGTTGATACCCCACCAGCACATCTGCAGCAGGAAGAAAGAGATGATGAGGATAGTGAGAGACACCCTGACGCGGCTGGAAGGAGTGAGGCGGTAGTGCACATAGACCAAATAAGCAAACCAGGTGATGGCTGCCCATGTTTCCTTAGGGTCCCAAGACCAATAGTGCCCCCAAGCCTCCTTTGCCCAGAGAGCGCCGAACAGCATTCCGAAAGTCATGAAAGCCAATCCCACATACACAAGATTGTCGCAGATGTCCATTTCCTCGGTCGATGCAGGTTTTCTCTTGAAGAAAAGCAGATAGACAGCCATCACCGCCGATGCACCCAAGAGGGCATAGGCGAACATATAAACGATGACATGAGGTGCGAACCAAGGGCTCTGCAGTGCCGGCATGAGCGTTTTGGAATGAATCTCAGGCTTGAACAGGTTGACGCAGATAAAGACGATTGCCAGGAGCGTGCTGAAGGAAAGAATCCACTTGTAATGCCACCGCGAGTAAACGATGAGACCCGCAAACGGCAGGAAGAAAGAATACCAGATTCTTGTTTCTCCCATCGTGCGCAATGGCGGTCTCTCCAACTCCATCCAGAAGAGCAGTATGAAGGTGAAGAACACAATCAGTCCGGCACCTGTGGCAACATACACCCACACCTTTTTGTCGCGCCATGCGGCAGCGGCACCTATTATCCACAACAGTGCCGCGGAAATTGCGAAATAGATAAAACTGTCCCAACTCATTTCTTCCGTTGTGCTAAGATAAACATACAAAACGCTCCAAGCAGCATCATTCCGATGCCCGTATAAACAGCGGGCAGCCACGGGTCGCGCACCAATTCGAAAATACTTGTCCGGCTCATTGCCCCCGCCTGAGTGTCATAACCAAACTGGTAAATCTTCCATCCCTCCACTTTGGCGGGTTTGTTCACATCGACAGTGGCATGAAAGTTTTTGCCCGACTTGGTATAGATTTGTATCTCTGATGCGAACCGCTTGGGCGACCCATCGTCATAGACCTCCATGATAAACTGTTGCAACTCGATGGCGATAGGCAGGTGTACCAGATTCTGTTCAGCATCGATGGCCCGCCATTCGGGCTGTCCCACGTCGGTGATCATCCTCAGCCGTTGCATGTCGGCATTACCCAATGTGGCGCATACCATTGCGGTGAAGAGCCCCAGATGGTTGAGCAGGAATGGTATGTCGCGCCTCCACTGGAAGTGATGCAGATGCCGCAGCGTCACCATGCCCAGTATAAAGGCCATATAGACGTAAATGAGCACGAAGGGCCAGAAGGTGAGCATATTGTTTATCCAAGTGCCGTTGACCGTCTGCCTTGTCAATCCCATCACGACAGTAAGCGCCACAGCATATCCCATGGCCGGTATGGCCGCCTGGAAAGTGGTGAGGAAGCGAAAAGCGTAGACCTTACGCCGGAAGAGATAAGCCAAAAGGATGAGCAGCACAAACACTGCGAGCACCACGATATTGACAGGCCATGAGAAGGCGTCCCAATCGACAGGTCCCACAGTCATCTCCAAGAGCAGTCCCGCCACGATGAGTCCAGCTCCGATAATGAAACCCTCAGCGAGGTTCCAAGGTTTTTTCCACATAAATAATTCAGGTGTTTCTGTTTTTTGTGATATTGCCCCTTAAGTTCAAGTCGTGTGAAACGACCAGAGAGGAAGAGCAACCCCTTTAATTGATTTCTATTAATCAGTCGGCAAAGTTAATAAAAAAAACTGATTGGGCAATCAAGAAGGAACAAATGTGAAAGTGATGAGGAACAAAGGTAACAAAAAGCGGAAAGCAGGAAACACCACGCCCCCTGCCTTCCTTCGTAACTAAAATAGAATATTATTGATTTACAATTCGATGAGTTTTCCCTTTTTCCTGGCATCTTCCACCCACATAGGCACCACCTCGTCGAGGAACTTCTGCTTCTTGGCCTTGAGGGCAGGCATGTCAAGACCGATATAAGCCTGGGCTTTCTCCTTGGTCGAGATGTCGGGCATGGGCACATCACCGATGAAGCCATGCTTTGCCAACACCTTAGATATCAAGAGACGGGCCTCCTGAGCCTGTACAAGGCCGTCGCTGAAGAGGCGCTGCACCTCCTGCGGAGCGTGGAAGGAAGCACCATGCGAAGCGAATGCATAGTCCCAACGCCACTGGCTGCTGCGTATAAGTTGCAGGATGGGTTTCATCTCAGCCTCTGTGGCACCCTTCTCCCAAGCAAACTTGGCCTCGATGTGTGCTGCGGCAAGTTGCTTCTCCAGTTTGGTGCGGCTATCGCGCGTCATGCGCTGACGGTCGTAGACGTTCTGTCTCAGCACCTCGGCATCCTGTCGATGGCAGGTTTGGCAAGTGCGGTCGATATTGGCAAGCGGCGAAGTGACGCGGTGGTCGGTAAACTTAACACCGCCCTCACTCTTATAAGGCATGTGGCAGTCGGCGCAGGATACACCACGCTGTCCGTGTATGCCCTGAAGGGCCATCTCGTAACCCGGGTGCTGAGCCTTGAGGATAGGCGTCTTTGAGAGCGGGTGAATATAGTCATAGAACCCGATGCTGTCATAGTATTCCTCAGCAGCCTCGCAGGTCATGCCCTTGTCTTGCGGGAACATGAGGTAATTGGCCTTTCCCGGGTTGTTGGGGTCGTCTTTCTTGATAAAGTAGTACTCGGTGTGACACTGTGCGCACACGAGCGAGCGCATCTCCTGGTGACTGGCCTTCTTCACGTCTTTCCCAGCGCGTGCCCATGCCTCGTAAAGTGCGGGGCGAGCAGGACGGAGGTCCATGGTGCGGGCATCGTGGCAGTCGGAGCATCCCACCGTGTTGACCATCTCATTGCCGAGCTGGCTCCACTTGGCGGCATAATAGTTGGTGGGATCGAAAACCGACTTGTTGTCGCTCATCTCACGCATCATACGTGGCACATCGGGACCTTTACATGTCCAGCAGGTGGCAGGCTGCATGTCCTCGTCGCCTTCCACTCCAGGATTTCCTGTACGGAGAATCTTCCGCAGGTCCTCAAGACAATGCTTGTGTCCTCTCGGTGTGTTGTAATGACGTGAGAAGGCATATCCGGCCCATAGGATTACCATTTCGGGGCGGTCGGCCAGTTCGTCGGTCTCATTCGATGCGTTGTACATGGAATGGAAAGTGGTGTCCTCAGTCATGGCCCAAGTCTCATACTCCCGTGGGTAGTCGGCCTTGAACTTTTCGTTTTGAGAGATAATAGAGTCAGTAAACTCAGTACGTTTGTTGTTGAACACACTTGCCACCTCAGCTCTTCGCTCCATGAGCGATGACACGAGGAGTCCCAACAAGAATACAACAACCATGGAGCCTCCAAAGAGAATCCATCCTTGCCATTGTTTTAATTGTTTTGCCATAATGCTATATTATTTTGTTATTATCATACAAAAACAGAAGTTACTTGGAACGCATATTCTGCAACCAGTCTGGCACCGGGCTTGGCGGCAGAGGAGTCTGTGACTCGGCGGCAGGTGTGGCCGACAGAGAATTCATGCCTCCGTGAGGCACATTGCGGTGGCAATCCCAGCAAGCTACTCCCTCCCCCACTTTCGATTTCATGAAATCTATTCTTCCAGTCTTCACAAACTCCTGATTGAGCTGCATGTGGCAGCGTATGCAGTTGTCCATGATGACCTGTGCCGATGCATCCTCCGCCCTGATTGCCTGGTGCTCGGAGTGAGTGACGAAATAGGCCACGTGTTTCATTCCGTCCATTGCCTTAAAACCATACTTCGCCAGAAGGTTGGAGTGTGGCACATGGCAGTCGTTGCAAGTGGCTCCGTTACTCTTGTCATCGACACGTCCATGTGAAGAATGGCTCCAAGTGGCATAATATGGCGTCATGATGTGGCAATTGACACATGCTGCCGGGTCATCACCCAGATAAGTGTGCGCCCTGAGCAGATACATGAACAGCCCTCCCAGGCCTACCAGCACGCCAGCCAGCACAAGAAGGCCCACTTTCTGCCTATAGGAGAACATTGCCGAAATCTTTTCAAATATCTTCATAGTAAAGTATAAAAATATATCTTTTCGCAAAGCTAATGATAAATGAGGATAAAATATGGTAACAAATGTGTACTTACACATATAATAAATGTTAATTAGTTTCATTTGTGTCCAAAATGTTGTTATTTTTGTAAACGAAATAGAAACACCAGAATGGACATAGACACTTTAGAAGGCCTGATGGCCTGTAAACTATTTGAAGGCATAAAAAAAGAAGAAATCATAGCGATGGCCCACAAAGTGCGCTATCGTGTGTTACGGTTTCGCAAGGGCGAGTTGTTCACCATGGCCGGCGCTATATGCCAACATGCCGATATCCTTCTTTCGGGCGAGATGATAGCCAAGTTGGTAGCCCCTTCTGGCAGGATTATCCAGATCAACCTACAGAACTCAGGCAAGATGCTTGCTCCTGCATTTCTTTTCGCTTACGACAACACCTATCCCGTGACGGTGGAGGCCCAGACCGACTGCAAAGTATTCCGTGTGTACTATGATGATATGGTTCACCTTTTGGAAAGCGATGACCGTCTGAGCATGAACTACATCAAAATCCTGTCTAACATTATTGCCTTCCTGACCAAGAAGGTGAGTTTGCTGTCGATGAGTGTGAGGGAGAAAGTGTGTTATTATCTTCATGAGGAGATGCTCAAGCAGAAGAGCATGCTCATCACCATCCCCATGTCGCGTCAGTCGCTTGCCGAGACCTTCAGTATTCAGAAGTTTTCCCTTCAGCGTTGCTTTAGCGAACTGAAAGAAGAAGGCATCATCAACTTTCAAGCCAAGACCGTGCATATTCTGAAGCCTCAGGAGCTTATTAAAAATATATAAGGAATAGAAGAGAAGATGGTCACGAATTATGCGTGAAAAGTAATAATAATAATAATAATTGTTAAATAGAAACATTTGTGTCCAAAATCTATGTATATTTGTTGGCTAAGAGATTAAAAAGGAGCAACAAAGTTCATGGACATAGACACATTGGAAGGATTGAAGAGGAGCCCCCTCTTCGCAGGCTTGACAGACAAAGAGATTACAGACTTGGCCCATTCTGTGAGGTACCATGTAGTGCAATACCGCAAGGGAGAGCTGTTCGCACTTGCAGGGAGCACCTGCCAACATGCCGACATCTTGCTGAGCGGAGAGATGAGAGCCAAGTTGGTGGCGCCATCGGGCAGAATTATCCAGATGAGCCTGCATCACTCAGGTAACATGCTTGCCCCTGCATTTCTCTTCGCCAAAGACAACAACTACCCAGTGACTGTCGAGGCACATACCAACTGCAAGATATTCCGTCTTTACTATGACGACATGAAGCATTTGCTGGGAAGTGACAGCCGTGTGAGCAATAATTTCATTCACATACTCACCAACATCATCTCCTACCTGACGAATAAGGTAGGCCTGCTGTCGATGACCGTGCGCGAGAAATTATGCCATTATCTGAACGAGGAAGCGAAACGTCAGAAAACCTCTCTCATCACCCTTCCTCTGTCACGCCAGACACTTGCCGACCATTTCGGCATCCAGAAGTACTCACTTCAGCGCTGCCTGAACGAGTTGAAAGAAGAGGGTATCATCGACTTTCAGGGCAAGACCATCCACATCCTTAAACCTCTGGAACTGATAGTTTAAGGACAGTATCCATCACAACCATATCATGCAGCCAGCGGCCTTCAAGGCGACAGGAAGAAAAATAGCGCATAAAAATTGCAAGAATGGGAAAAAAGATGTTACTTTGCAATCGTTAACCAAAATCTGCAACAACCTACGCGACCAGCGTTTTGAAGAATGCACTGAACGATTATGAGTAAGGATACAGTCACCGAGAACGGCCCCACCTACCCCCGCACCAACAAAGTGCTGCTCATCTACACGGGCGGCACCATCGGCATGGGGCGCAATATGACGACAGGAGCCCTGGAACCCTTGGATTTCGAGCACATGGTGAGCAATATGCCCGAACTGGCCTATCTCAAGACCGACATCGACACCTACCAGTTTGCCCACCCCATTGACTCGAGCGATATCAGTCCACGCATCTGGGCCCAACTGGTGCGCACGATAGCCGATCACTACCACGAATACGATGGTTTTGTGATTGTGCACGGCACCGACACGATGGCTTACACCGCCTCTGCCCTTTCGTACATGCTTGAGAACCTGACTAAGCCCGTCATCCTGACCGGCAGCCAGTTGCCCATCGGTCAGCTCCGCACCGACGGCAAGGAGAACCTGCTCACGAGCATCGAACTGGCCTCCTCGCACTATGACGACGGCCGCGCCATCGTCCCCGAGGTGTGCATCTACTTCGGCGGCCAGCTGCTTCGCGGCAACCGCTCCACGAAGCAGAGCGCCGACGGCTTTGACGCCTTTACCACCTATAATTATCCCGCTCTGTGCAATGCCGGCGTGAACTTCACCTTCCACTACCACCACATCCTGCATCCCGACTACAGCCGTCCGATGATTCCCCACACAGGTATGGACGCCAATGTGGCAGTCTTCTCACTTTTCCCGGGCATCGAGGAATACTTGGTGCGCCATCTGATAGGCGCTCCCGAACTGCGCAGCATCGTGATGCGCACCTTCGGCAGCGGCAACGCCCCCCAGAGGCCCTGGCTCATCCGGCTTCTCAAGGAAGCGAGCGAGCGCGGTGTGACAATAGTGAATGTGAGCCAGTGTATGGCGGGCGCCGTAGAGATGGGCCGCTACGACACCGGCTACCAGTTGCAGAAAGCCGGCGTGATAAGCGGCCGTGACAGCACCGTGGAAGGAGCCGTTACCAAACTGATGTTTCTGCAGGCCCAGTACAAAGACCCGCAGATGATACGCAAATACATGAACCGCTCGCTCTGCGGAGAAATCACAATATGAGAAGGCACTGTCTGCTGCTCATCGCTCTGCTGCCCCTTGCAGTCAGTGCCCAGGACTCCACCTGGGGCACCGACTTGGCTGTTGAAATCAGCAAGAGCCTGAGCAAAAAGACGAGTCTCGAACTGGACGCCGAACTGCGCACCCGCGATGGTGTTGAGACGGTCGACCGTGTTGGCGGCGGTCTCTCCGTCCACTACAAAGCGTTTCCCTGGCTCCGTCTTGCAGGCGGTTACCTCTTTCTTTATGACCATGAGGAGCGCCTCTCCCACTACGACGAGGACGACCGCGATGTGAAGCGCGGCCTTGCCCAGGTGGGCGACCCCAAGAACCTCCGCGACTACTGGGTAGTGCGCCACCGTGCCCATGCCTCCGCCACCCTGACCCATAAATGGGGCAACCTCCGCCTTTCCCTCCGCGAGCGTTGGCAGTATACCTACCGTATGGAGAAGGTGGTTAAAGGCCGCTACAACTACCTATACCAAAGGAGCGACGAAGCCGAGCACCTGTACAAGGCAAAGGGCAAGAACGTGCTGCGGAGCCGTCTCTCCGCGCGCTATAAGATAGACGGTTTTCCCCTCACCCCTGAGGTCAGCATAGAAACCTTCAATGCCTGGAACGTGGAGAAGGTTCGCTGCACCCTTGGCGCAGACTGGAAAATCAGCAAGAAGCAAACCATGTATTTTTACTACCGCTACCAGCACGGCGACGACGACAACAAACCCGAGCGCCGCCATGTGACAGGCATCACCTACGAACTGAAGCTCTGACGCATCCGCCATGACCCTACCCCGCCCATTGCCATTCCTCCTGACCCTGACACTCGCCGCACTCCTGCTGACGGCCTGCGACGATGCCGTGGAGATAAGCGAGGGCGACATCGCCTACTCTGGACTGCCCCAGCTGAGCGTCACCACCCCCGACGGCGTGGGCATCAAGCGCCAGTATATCGAGCACTCCACACTTCGAGTGAGCCATGGCGACAATTTGGAGTCACTATCCGGCGAAATCATGATAAAAGGCCGCGGCAACACAAGTTGGATATTCCCCAAGAAACCCTACTCGCTGAGGCTCACAGGCGGACAAAGTCTGAAAGAGCCGTCGGACACCACATGGGTGCTTCTTGCCAACTACGATGACAAGACCCTTGTACGCAATGAGTTGGCCCTGTATATGGGGCGCAAGTTGAGCACACTCGACTACACCCCCCAGAGCTATTTGGCCGATTTCTCGCTCAACAGTCTCTACCAAGGCATCTATCTTTTCTGTCAAGGCGTGACAGTAGGTCCCAGCCGTGTGGATGTGGGAGAAGACGGTTTCCTGTTGGAAGTGGACGGCAAGTCACGCTACCACGAGACCATCTTCAACACCATCCGCCTGACCCACCCTCTCAACATCCACTACCCCGAGGTGATGGAAGGCAGTCCCGACTATCACTACATCAAAGCCTATGTTCAGGCCGCCGAGGATGCGCTTTTCTCAACGCAATTCACCGACGAGACAGAGGGCTACCGCCGCTATATGGATATGGAATCGTTTGCCGAATGGTATGTGGTGAATGAGATTGCGAAGAATGCCGATGCAGCCTTCTTCACCAGTTGTTTCATGCACTGTCGCCGTGGAGGCCGCCTCACGATGGGTCCGCTGTGGGACTTCAGTTGTGCATTCGGCGGCTACAAGGACAACGAATTCGGCCGCACAGTGGCGAATGTGCCGGAAGGTTTCTATATCAGGAGGACAAAATGGTTTGGCCGTCTCTTCGACGATCCTGCCTTCAGAGCCTGCGTGAAGGAACGGTTCAACCACTACTATGCCCACCGGGCACTCCTTTATGCCCACATTGACGCGTCTTGCAGCCAAATCGCCGACAAGTTGGTGTATGAGAACCGTCTTTGGGGCCAGTTGTGCAAGCCTTCGGCGTCGGAGAAGCAGGTACGGCAGGAGCACCAAGCTCAGGCTGCGTATCTGAAGGAATGGCTTGAGACGCGCATGAACTGGCTGAAAGGTGAGTTCGATGCCATGCACTGAGGGCAGCGGCATCTAAAAAACAGTTCAGTCGTTGATGAAAAAATTGGCAAATTCGGAAAAAAACACTAATTTTGCATTTTATAAGAGTAAAACAATTTCATCACATATAAAATTGAAATACGAACAACATTATGAAAGAACTGAAAGGAACAAAGACGGAGAAGAATCTCCAGGAGGCTTTTGCCGGTGAGAGCCAGGCTCGCAACAAGTACACTTACTTTGCATCGAAAGCGAAGAAAGATGGCTATGTTCAGATTTCCGCTATTTTCGAAGAGACAGCCAACAATGAGAAGGAGCATGCCAAGATGTGGTTCAAACTGCTCGAGGGCGGCGGTATCAAGTCGACTATAGAAAACCTGAAGGCAGCTGCCGAAGGTGAGAACTTCGAGTGGACCGACATGTACGACCGCATGGCACGTGAGGCTGACGAGGAAGGATTCCCCGAGATTGCCGAGAAATTCCGTGGTGTGGCTGCCATCGAGCGTCACCATGAGGAGCGCTACCGCAAACTGTTGAAGAACATCGAGGACAAAGTGGTGTTCTCACGCGAAGGTGACGCCATCTGGCAGTGCCGCAACTGCGGTCACATCGTAGTGGGCAAAGAAGCTCCCGAGGTATGTCCTGTGTGTGACCATCCAAAGGCTTACTTCGAGCTGTTGGCACAGAACTATTAATCCCCAATCACACTTTAAAAGGCGTCTACATGATATCATGTGGACGCTTTTTTATGGGGAAGGGAGGTGGGCTTGAATTTGTTTTGAACACAGAGGCACGGGTTTTTCCTGAACACAGAGGCGGGGGTTCCTGAACACAGAGACACAGAGACACAGAGGATTACATCGCTAAAGCGATGTGGGGGGAGACAGAGGATTTTTATGTAAGGCTTGAGCCGAATGGATTAACGGGAATTTAACGCCGTAAAGGCGTCAAAAGAAAAATTACGATAATTACGGGAATTCTTGTTAGGAAAAGTTTAA
>JAEEGL015988410.1_pt1 | contig 10150 bp, 6 predicted proteins | sample 9134231 | NCBI WGS metagenome assembly JAEEGL01 (sample SAMN16246548, study PRJNA631951) | gut metagenome | biome: gut microbiome; feature: rumen; material: fiber-attached | host: Bos | place: Iran: Karaj | collected 2018-10
CACAGCAGCCTGCACGATGGCCTGCATCTGTTCCATGGTGTTGAAGTTGAAAGCCGGGATGGCGTAGCCACCCTTAACAGCCTTTGCAAACATTTCCCTGGTGTTCACCAGGCCGAGTTCCTTGTAAGAAACTGCCATTTGATTTACCTCTTGAGTGATTGGCGACCTAGGCCGCCGGTTTAAAGTTACGGGGCTAAAAATAGCAAAATGGCGGGGGTTTGTCCACAAATTTCGTCGCCGTTCTGCGCATGTCTGTCCGATTTTACGGATTTTACTTGCGGGACTAGCGGCGGGAATATATATTAAAAAGAGGTGTCTGGTTTTAAGGAGTTTCCATGTTTTTTAAAAGAAGCGTTTTAGCGCTGTCTGCCATTGCCCTTGCGGCAGTTTTTTCGCATGCCGAGGTCACCTACACGCTCCACAAGTCCGCGAACCCTACTGCCGACGAGCAGGATGCCTACAAGCGCATTACGGCCGTGATGGATTCGGCGGTCAAGCTCTACAATACCTACTCGAACCTTTCGAAGTTCATCAATGTCTACTACGCACCGGGCGTGCCCACAGCCGAGGCGAGCAGCAACGGCGACCTCCGGTTTGGAGAGAACCGCAGTTACATGGTGGTGCCCACGGCCATGCACGAGATGGCGCACACGCTTGGCGTCGGGACCACGTCGGAATATGCGGCAACGTGCGTGGACGGTGTGTTCAGGGACGACAAGGTCCAGGCGAAACTCCGTGAAATGGATGGCCCGAATGCGGAACTTCATTGCGACCGTCAGCATATATGGCCGTATGGCCTGAACCAGGCGAGCGAGGCCAAGTCCGAAAAGGACCTGATTAACCACGTGATTCTCGTAGAGACCATATACCAGCAGCTGTTCAAGGTGGCGTTCTACAAGGAGGGGAGGATCAAGTCCCTCGGCGAAACAAAGAAATGCATGGGAATTACATCTAGCAATGCGCTTGAACTCATGGATTGTAGCGATACGGCGACCTTCGTGAAGATTTTCTCGGTGGGCGATAACCCCGTTACCTACTACATCCAGCTCGGGAACCGCGTCGTGGATATCCCGAACGAATCTACGGCCGCTGGCATTGTTGCCTCGACCTACGGCTACAACGGTGGGGCGCACCAGCGTTATACCTTCGATGATGCCGGAGTCAATACGCCGAATGCCTTCTTGCTCAAGAACTACAAGAGCGGGCTCTACCTGCAGGCAGTAGGCACGCAGGTACAGCAGAACCGCAAGGTGGACCGCGACGAATCCTTCATCTGGAAACTCGAGGAGGCAGGCACGAAGCCCGATACATCTTCTGCGGGCGATACGAGCAAAACCGACACTTCGACCACTCGTATCACACGTGCTCTGGACCGTGAGCCTGCCTTGGATGCCCCGAAACGCACGTTCGACCTGAAGGGGAGGAGCGTCCGCGGACAAACGCTTGGCAGGAACCGCGAAACGTACACGGTCATATTCCAGAAATAGACCAAACAAAAAATCCCGACCGAACGGCCGGGATTTTTAAAAAGCTTTTAAGGATTATGCACCGAAGGCGGCATCGGCGTCGGCAGCGGTCTGTTCGCTGTTGACTGGGGCCTCGTCGACCGGAGTATTCACGGCATCGGCCGTAACGTCGTTATCGCCCTTTTCGATCATAGAGAGCTTGCCCTCTTTGAACTTGTACATGGCGATGGTGGTGGGCTTCTTGTTGAGCTGGATGTAACCCTGGCCGGCCTGGTTGTTGAGGAAACGAGCTTCGTGAGCCATCATCACGACGGCGCGGAAAACGGAGCCTTGGCATTCCTTGCTGGCATAGATATCGTCAAGATAAACTCTCTGATCGGACATCGGGGTACCTCCGAAAAAGTTTTAGAAGAGGGAGAGGGATTCGAACCCTCGTTACCGTAAGATAAACACGCTTTCCAAGCGTGCGCCTTCAACCACTCGGCCATCCCTCCTTAGGATGTGGAGCCAAATATAGATTGATTTTTTGCTCTTGTCAACCGATTTTGGGCATTTTTTGCATAAAAAAGCAAAAATTAATTCATAATTCCGAATTCCGAACTCCTAATTCCGGCCAAGTTCGTCCCACACGACCTGCATCAGCGGTTCAAGCGTCTTGGGGGAGAAGTCGAACTTGATGTTGGCGGCCTCGAACAGTTCCTTTACGGGGCGGCTGCTACCGAGACTTTCGGCCCGGAACAGGTCGTCGATGGCCTTTTTCGGGTCTTTTTTGAAGTTCGCCCACACCTGCAGGGCCCCGATCTGGGCGATTCCGTACTCGATGTAGTAGAACGGGCACTCGAATATGTGGAGCTGCTTCTGCCAGAGGTTGCGGCGTACGGCCTCGAGCCCGGTGTAGTCCACGCCGGCATCGTAGCGGTCCATGATTTCGGTCCAGATGTCGCTGCGGTCGCTCGCCGTATGCTCGGGGAAGTTGTAGAGCCTGTGCTGGAAGCTGTCGACGCTCGCGACCCACGGGAAGAGCCATATAACGTCTTCGAGTTCGCCGATGGTACTGCGTTCGATTGCCTCGCGGTCATTGCCGTAGAAGGGCTTGAGGTTCGACATGCCGATGAGTTCCATGCTCATGCTCGCCACCTCGGCGAACTCGGCGGGGACGTCGCGGTAGGCGAGAATCGGCTGGTCGGCGAGGGCGAACTGGTGGAACGAGTGGCCCGATTCGTGGAGCAACGTGTAGATGTCGCGGTCCGTGTTGGCCGAGTTCATGAAGATGAAGGGGAGGCGTGCCTCGTCAAAACCGATCTGGTAGCCGCCCGGGGCTTTGCCGAGCCTGGAATCAGGGTCAATGAGGTTCTGCGCCTGCATTTGGCGCGCCCATTTGCCGGCCTGCGGGTGGATGCTCTCGAAAATCTGGTCGCACTTTTCAATGAGTTCCGCGCCGCTCTGGTACGGTTTGAGCGGAGCCCGGCTGAGCGGGTCCACATCCAGGTCCCACGGACGGAGACGGGCGAGGCCCATCTTTTGGGCGCGGCGTTTGTACATCTCTTTTTGCAGCGGGAGCACCAGTTTTTCGATGCTCTCGTGGAACGCCTCGCAGTCGGCGGGCGTGTAGTCAAATCGGTGCTTGGCGAGGAAGATATAGTCGATAAAGTCCTTGCAGTGGGCGTTCTTCGCAATTTGATTGCGAATCTCGAACAGCTTGTCGTAGGCGTTGTCTAGGGCGTCCTTGTCTTGCAGGCGACGTTCCCACATGGCCCGCCAGGCGCGTTCGCGCAGGTCGCGGTCCGTCTTTTCCATGTAAGAGGCCATTTGCTGCATGGTCTTGGTCTCGCCTTCGAACTCGACGCTCATGCCGCCCGTAATCTTCTGGTACGCCTGAATTTCCTTGTTTTCTTCGGTCTCCAGCGGGATGTTGTCGGGAGAGAATAGGTCCAGCGAAACCTGCACACCTTTGAACCACTCGCCAAATTCCCCCTTGAGGCCGTCCTTGGAGGGGTGGGCCATGAGCTTTTTGTTCAGCTTGTCATCGTATTCGTTCATGACGGGCTGGATGTTCTCGACAAAGTCGTTGTAGGCCTTGGCAGCCTTTTCGTCTTGTGTGTTGCAGGTCATGGCCACGTAGCGGCGGCAGTTCACGTCGCTCAGAACCGAGTTGAGCTCGCTCCAGTCCATAATCCACTGGCGCAATTTGGCCGTGTCGACCGGGATGTCGCGCAGCAAGAGCTTGCGGTATAGTTCGCTGATCTGTTTTTCGTTGTCTGGATTCAAATCATTTGGTACAAAATAACGTTCCATTTTTTCCTCTTTAAAACTTTTGCGGGGGAGTTCTACAACCCGAACGCGTCTACCCAGTCGCTCACAATCCCGTTTAGCAGGCTTTCTCTCGCCTGCTCCTTGAGAGCCTTAATTTCTTCGGGCTTAATGTCGTGTACGATGTCGAATTCCAGCGGCACGGTTTCACCATCGGCCTTGAGGGCGACTTCTAGAACGCCCTTGATGCGGTATTTTTTGACGTTTTCGAGCTCAAAAAGCCGTTTGTCGAGCGGGAACTGCGTCGTGAGCGTGAAAGGTGTTTCGCCGGGAGCCAGGATGCACGAATCCTTGAGCGTAAAAGGCAGTTCAATGAGCGAGTCCAGCGTGAGCGTCCCGGCGAACTTGCGAACCCACAGGGAGTCCTCGTCCTTGCTCGTAGCGACGAGAGTCGCGCTCAGGTTCGCCTTGCCGAGTTCCGACTCGATAATACCGCGTGCGAGATTCTGGACCATCGATACTACCTGCGGGTTCGGCAGCAGGCTCGACTTGATGGCCTCCTTGGCATTCTCGAACAGGTTCGGCTTGATCTCGACGGAATCAAGAACGAGTTCGCGGAATTCCACCTTGGTGTTCTTTAGGATACTGGCGGCATCGAGTTTGCGGACAGTCGCGCAACCGACACATAAAACCATCAAAAGGGCAAGGACGGTTGCCAGGACGGGCTTTGCCAAAGAAAACTTTTTAAAAGGAGACATATTGCGTAAATATATAAAAAAAGCCCTCGTCCTAGCCTACCCGCAATTGCCGATAATGCGGATTATGTAAACCAACATATCGCAAAACTTTCAATTATTTGCTGATTTTCTCCAAAACAGCTTTGATTCGATTGATCAACTGCTCTGCGCCCTTCTCGTTCAAATGGTCGCTGTCCGAAGCCATTGAATCGTCGTAATCATGCTTGCCCATTTTGTTCTCGTCCATCAACACAAAATATTTTTCATCGTTGTCGAGTTTTTTTATGCGCTCAATGAAATTCTCGGCAGAATACCGGTTCATGCCATGACGGCCATAATATTTTGTAGAGGCGTAACGCGGGTTCATCGGGAAAATAACGCCGATTACGTAGATGTTGTGTTCCTTCGCCATTTTGAGAATATCCAGGAACCTCTCATAATTCTTTTGGGGCATGTCGCTTTTGAGTTCCCACATGCCGTTCAAAACTTCGGGTTTTCCCCAGCCGCTAGCATTCTCGACAGATATAAAGCCAAATCCGTTCAACTGCTCCGTGAGTTCCATGTTGGCGTCCACGTCGACAATAGAATTCTGTACCGCCTCGTAGAACCCGTCATAAAGGCCTTTTTGCCAAAAGTCGTGATTCGCGTCATAGGTGAACCCTGGGGCCGAACCAAAGTTGTCTTTGAAGGAGTTCCCTTCTTTTTGGTCCCAAAGGTCGAAATCGAGACTGACCAAAAGGTATTTTAAATTGGGAGCCTGAGTCAAAAGGTAATTCTTGAAAATGTAATGGCTCATAAAGATATCGCAAGGGACGGTTGCCATATTGAGCGCGTGTTCGAGTTTGGAGGCGTAAAAACCGGCTTGCATACGGGAGTTCCCCAACCCCACGATTTCTACGGATTGGTGATCACGCCAAAAAATGCGCATTTTGTATACCAAATAATGAGTCGACTGGTCAATGCTGTAATAGGCTCCGGCGCTATCCAGGTTCAATTCATTATTCGAAGAGTCGCTTTCGTTCACCTTGACCCAAAGGTTCGGGTGCCACAGCTCCTCGCCTTCTGCTAGGTTCGTGATAGAACTATCGTGCAGGTTCACGATAGCCAATTTGCGGTGCGCGCCGTCGGCATCGGTTAACGATGCGACTGCCAATTTTTCGCTATTCCTGTTCTTGATGGAATTGATCCATTCGGTGTGGTCAAAACTGTAGCCCTTGGGCGAGGGAATTCCCTGTACCAGCTCCCCCGTGCTGTCGGCCACCAAGAGCATTTGGTGCGTGCCGTAGTCTACCCCGGTAAATTTTTTCCCTGTGGAACCGCCAAAATCCAGGAAAAGGGTGCGTTTGGTCAGGTCCTTGGAGAGAGATGCGTTGCACGCCTGTTCCCCGTTGTACCAGACTGTGTCGCGATTCCCCATGCGGGTCCTCAGAAGACGCGCGCCCGTTACCGCGAGCTGTTTGTCCCTGCTCAAGCCGCCGTGGTAGGCGCCGTCAAACAATTTTTGTGGCGTGTGGAACCTTCCCTTGGAGAACAAGACTTCCCAGGTGGAACTCTTGGAGAAGTCGGATTCAATCTTGTTGTTGGCGGCAGAAGTCACGTATATAATGCTTGTGTCACCTTTGGCCCTCACACGCCAACGCGGGATGGCGGCGCTCTCTACGTCGAGTTTTACCAAATTTGTCCCCTGGGGGTTCAGGTCACGCACATACAGTGCCGACTTCCCCGCTACGCCTTCCAGACCGGTGCAAAAGGCGACTTTTTTGCCGTCAGGAGAAATCTCCGGGTGGTAGGCGTCAATGGTGTCTGCAATTTCGATTATGCCCTGGTTCCCGACGCCGTAATCGATATAGGCGATGTTCCCGGTCGCGTCGTTCCTAAAGGCAAGCTTGGCTCGGTGTGAACCGACGATGGGGCTCACTATGGAAGTGGAGGCAAGTACGTTGATTTTTTTCAGTTGCGCGGAGCCGTTAGCATTCATCCACACGGGATCGGGAATGGAGCCGTAGCCAAGGCGGAACCCGATGTACCACGTCCTGGACGCCGAGGTTACCGTGTAGACGTCCCCACGGCTGTATGCGTTCATGGCGGCGGCTTCGTGCAAGAAACTCCCCCCCTTCACGATTCGTTTGCCGTGAGTCCCCCCGTCGGGGGCCCCGACAAAGTTGGCCAAGGTCGTATCGGGCAAGTTGGTATACCAGTCGTTTACCCACTCCATGGCGTTCCCCGCCATGTCGCAGGGCCTCCCCTCCCACTTTTGCGGAATGCTGCAGACCTTGTGCGCAGAGTTCTTGGAATTCCCCAGGTTCCAGGAGTTGGCGGGATTCCAGCTTTGAGAGGCCACCGAAACCCATTCCGCCTCGGTCGGCAGGCGGTACCCTGCCACATCAGGGTGAAAATCAAAGCCTTCCAGTAAAACACAGTGATTTTCGCCGTCGTACACGGCTGCGGTATAAGTATAGACCGTATCTGCCATGTGGGCCTTGCTGTAGGCGTTCGAGAACAATACCGCGTCAAAGAAGCTCACGTTTGTTACCGGGAGGCTGTCGTTTTTGCAGTCCACCTTTGTAAAGGTTTCCCCAGCAAGCGCATTGTATTCACCGCAGGTGACTTCGTGTTCCCCGATAAAAAAATCGTAAGTAAATGCGACGCTCGTTTTGGGACCCAGTGGAAAACGCGTCCCGTTAGAAAGAAACAGAATCATGTCGTTCAATGGGGATTCTGCGGCAAAGAATTCCTCCCCGTCCGTGTTCAGGGATTGGGAATTGGAGCAGGCGAAAAGGCTCATTCCCGTAATACATAGGAACAGCGTAGCCAAAAAATTCGCCTGTTTAACCGCCATGTCCCAAATATAAAAAAAAGAAATACCCGGAGGTTTCGCCCCCGGGTATTGTGGATTGTAGTATGAGAATTAGAGATGGTTTTAATATCCAAACTGGTTCTTGATTCCCGTCCAGGTGCGGCGAAGCATCCAGGCGTCCGTGGCCGTAATAACGGTGCTCGCCCCGGCCCGCATCACCATGGGTGGCACAATGCCCCACTGGCCGTCGTAGCCCGATTTGGAACATGCATCGTAATTGGAGCACGGCAACGGGTCGTATTTGCTATTGGGAATCTGGTATGTTTCGTAGAAGTCGTCCAGGCCAAAGCCGTGGCCCACCTCGTGGCCAGCAATGTGCGGGAACTTGGTGTCGAGGGTCGAATAGAACGAGCTGTAGCCCTCGCGCTGGCCCCAGTCACCGCCAGCACCGCCGTTAAAACCGTCCGTGACCCAAATGGACATGTCGAACCGGGTGCCCATGGTGCAGGAGCCATACTGGTCGTTCTTCTTTTCGTAATAATGCAGCGGCCTGGAGCAGTCCGTGGGGCACGTGGGCGCGTTCTCGATGGTATAGCCTGTATAGACCTTCTCGTCGCTACCGACGTCGGGGAACTTGCTCGCATTGTCGGCGGCCCAGCCCACAATATGGACCTTCACTGTGTCGTAGGGCCAGCCCTCATAGCCTACCAGTTCCTTGACCCAGGCGTTGATCATGCGGTTGAGCATGGGCTCCACCTTTTGACGGTCTTTTTTGTTCAGGCTGTTGGCACTTTCCCAGCGGACACAGTAGTTGAGCTCTCCCTTGCCATCGATAATCTGGTGGAATATCAGGTTCCTGGAGCGCACGATATCGTCTAGCTTGCCGCTGGATTGGCGGTTTTGCCAGACCCAGTCCACAAACTTCCAGATGTTCTCGGGCTGGGTGTCGTACATAGTTTGGAGAGTGTAGCTGGATGTGGGAACCGTGGAACTGGATGTGGGTGCCACCGAGCTGGAGCTGGCCACGTTGCCGGTGATTTGAAGACGGATGGTGATGTAGACCATGTTGTTGCCGCTGCGCAAGGCCTGCCTGAGGGTGTAGGTCTCGCCCACCGTGAGCTTGCCCGGGAACTGCCCCACGTTGGTGGTCATGGCGCTCAGGTCCATTTCAGAAAAGACCATGGGATTCCCGCCGTTGTAGGAGGTCACGTTCCCGCTGGCGTCAAACCAGTGGCCGTTACCTTCGGCGGTGGGCACGGAATCCAGCGTGCCGTCGGCGTTAACCGCGTAATACCGGACATTCGAAAAGTCATTGGAGCCCAGGGCCTTGGCCATCTCGCTTGCCACCAGGTCCACCTGTACCGTGGAGTAGTTGGAGGCGTCAAAGTCCAGGCTGGCAACGTACTCGAAGTTTTTTTCATGGAGCGGTTCATCGCTCGAGGAGCCTGACAGGTCAATGGTCAGGCTCTGGACCGCGTCCTTAACGCCTTTTTTGGTCATGGACTGGGTGCCGCTCTTGGCGGTGATTTCCCAGGTGCGGAAGGCCTTGTACATGGTCCACTTGCTGGCGGCAGAATAACTGGCGCCGCTAACGGTTGCGGTAAGTTCTTCGGTATCGCCCTCGGAACTAGACAACAAAACCGTAGTGGCCCCGCCGGTGGAGCCCGAAACGACCTTGCGGCTGATGACGATGTCGTCCACCTTGTTCTCGTCGTCCCAGAAGGCAACGTTGCCGACAGCCTGTTTTTCGTAACTCACCTTAAGGGTGTCGGGCACGCTCAAGGCCTTGGCCAGGGGGCGGCGTCCGGAGAACGGCTCCGGCTCCCCGACACCAAAGCGTACGGCGTACACGCCCATGGCCAAATTCCTAGTGTTCGCTCCTACCCTACGACCTTTCATGTCGAAGGCGGCAGTGGGCACCAATGCCTTGAGGGCAGCCTTGACCGGAGCGTGCGCCGTAGTTTCTGCAAAATCGAAGAAGCCCGTGGCGTCGGTGACAGAAGATTTTTGCGTAGAGACCTGCAAAATGGAGGCGCCAACCACAGGCGTGCCGTCAGGAAGCTTGACATAGCCACTGACGGCGGCAACCGAGAGGGTTGCTGAAACGGCTACAAGGGGGAGCATTTTTTTTATCATAACCAATCCCATACGGTTTACTGGGCTGTATTGCCCGTTATTTCAAAAATAGCCACAAGAAACGCCTGCTGGCTCGCTCGATAATCTAAAAATGTGTAAGAAATGTGTTATGACAAAGAATTTACATTTTGATTTTTCTTTTTATTTAAATAATTCGTGTAAGAAAATTTTTCAATTTGACAAAATCGCGCCATTAAAACATTCCATCGGCCTGTTTCAAAATGATACATAAATATATTGGCACGATTTTCGCTCATGGAGGGCGAAATTAAACCTCAAAAGTCTCAAATTCTAAGGAAAAACGTAAAATCATGGCTGATACAAACCAGAATCCGGAACAGGAACCGAGCGCCGAGGAACGCGCCCAATTCGAAGCCGACGTGCTCAAGGCCGCCGAGGAGGCTATGAAAGCCGAAGCTGAGGCGAACAAGGCCGGCGCATCTGACCAGGGTGTTGGCGATGCTCAAGAACAGCCTGCTGCAGACGCTTCTGCCGAACAGTCCACTGAAGCCGCCGCAGAAAAGCCTGCGGAACCCGCTGCCGAAGACCCGACTGCCGCCCTCAAGGCCGCCCTTGCAGAGGCCAACGACCGCAACCTGCGCCTGATGGCTGAATTCGACAACTACCGCCGCCGTACCGCCAAGGAACAACTCGAACTCATCGAGACGGCGAACGGCAAGCTCCTGGAAAAACTCTCCGAAGTGCAGGACAACTTCGAGCGCGCCTTCGCGAGCGAAAACAAGGCCCAGGACCTGGAAGCCTTC
>JAEEGL016168833.1_pt1 | contig 10150 bp, 8 predicted proteins | sample 9134231 | NCBI WGS metagenome assembly JAEEGL01 (sample SAMN16246548, study PRJNA631951) | gut metagenome | biome: gut microbiome; feature: rumen; material: fiber-attached | host: Bos | place: Iran: Karaj | collected 2018-10
AGAAAAAAGTGCTGAAGAAGTTAACAAAAAATTAGATGAAGCAAATAAAAGAATAGATGAATTAGAAGCGATTGTGAAAGAACTAAAAAAGAATCAATAGAAAAGGACTTACATATGGGTTTTATAGAACGTTTAAGGAATGGTAATAATCAACAAGAAATAAATAACGGCGATGCTGACTACGAAAATGAAACCACCCGAAAATTGCCGGCTCCCGTATATTATGTCGAAGCTACGGAAGATGGCACAGTACTTGTCGGCATGAAGGTTACAATTAGGAGGATTTCCAATAATTATTTTGTTGTATCATGGTGGGATCCGACTCATGAGAGATGCATGTCAGCGGATGAAATTAACTATGAAGGCGACAATTTTTCCTTTAAGCGAATAAGCGAGGAAGGTGGCCAGACTTATTATTTCAGCCCGATGACTTTGGAAATCTATAATACCCGTGTAAAGGACAGGCTCCTCGGAAAACGTGAATTTGATAACGAAGAAGAAATGATAAAGGCGTTCTTGGAAGAATAGGAATATGCAGGTATTGAATAAAGAAAATCAATGAATTCTTTTAATATGAAAACGGATAAGATATAAAAGGGACTCGCACCAATGAAGTGCGGGCCTTTTTTTGTATATTCGGGAAAATGTAACGAAATAATATTTCTTCTTAATATTGTGTAAATATTTGTCGGAAACTGCCACGAAATTAAGGTTTTTTGATATAATAATACTGTTGTGTTAATACAAAGACGAAGGACAGGATTACCGATAACGAAAACGGATTAAATAAAACCGGGGAGCGCAGAATCGATGATAGTTTATGACGGATTAAAATCGGATTTTCTTACCAGTTGTGAACGTGATTCCATAGCAATTGAGATTGAGGAGAATATTCTGACAAAACTTGGCAGGCACACGCCAAAAGCGGAGTTTCGCTCCTGGGAAAACTCTTTGAATTACATGTACAAAGTATTAAATGATGCCGATATTCCGCAAGATGCCGGTATTGCAATTGAGTTTAATATTCCGCAGACATCCAAACGCGTGGATTTTATTATTTCGGGATACGGACAGGAAGATGAACCCGGAATGGTTATTGTTGAATTAAAACAGTGGGATTTCCTGACAGAAGTGAAGGGAACGGATGCTCTTGTGGAAACATTTACAGGCGGTGCGAACCGGAGAGTTGTTCATCCCTCTTATCAGGCCTGGTCCTATGCGCAACTGATTCGGGATTATAATCAGGAAGTCCAGGATAACCGTATCAATCTGTCACCTTGTGCATGCCTGCATAATTACATCCGGCATGAAGATGATCCGTTGGATGCCGGGCAGTATAAGGAATATCTGGATGAGGCACCGGCATATACCAAAGGACAGCTTAATCAGCTTAGGAGTTTTATTAAAGCATCCATACGTAAAGGAGACCGGAAAGAAATCTTATACCGTGTAGATCACGGAAAAATCCGTCCGTCTAAAAGTCTTCAGAATACCATTGCATCCATGCTAAAAGGCAACCGTGAATTTATCATGATTGATGAGCAGAAGGTGGCTTATGAAGAGATTTTGAGGCTGTCTTTAGAGTGCCAGAAAGACTTCAAAAAGAGAACAATTATTGTCAGGGGCGGTCCCGGTACGGGAAAAACAGTAATCGCCGTGAATCTTCTGGCTGAACTAACGCAAAGAGATCAGTTAGTACAATATGTTTCAAAAAACAGTGCTCCCAGACAGGTTTATCTAAAGAAACTGAAGGGAGAAATTAAGAAGAGCAGTGTTGATAACATGTTCAAAGGATCCGGAACATACACGGAAGCGGGATGCAATGTTGCCCATACATTGCTTTGTGATGAAGCGCACCGGTTAAACGCAATGTCCGGAATGTTTCATAATCTCGGAGAAAATCAAATCAAGGAAATAATTCATGCAGCCTATTGCAGTGTATTTTTCATCGACGAGAGCCAGAGAGTTACAATGGATGATATCGGTTCGGTAGAAGAAATTGAAAAATGGGCAAAGTCGGAAAACTCAACGGTTTATTATCTGGAACTTGAATCACAGTTTCGTTGCAACGGTTCCGACGGTTATCTTGCATGGCTTGATGATGTGCTTGATATCAGAAAAACCGCAAATTACGATTTGGAAGGAATCGATTATGACATACGTGTCTGCGATTCACCTTCAGAAATGAGAAAGCTTGTAATCGAGAAAAACAGGGAAGCAAACAGGGCAAGAATACTGGCCGGATATTGTTGGGAATGGTACAAAAAGGAGCAGAATAATACCGAATATCATGACATCAAAATCGGTGATTTTGAGATGAGCTGGAACTTGGGAAACGGCGAACCGTTTGCTGTCAGCGATACATCCATAAATGAGGTAGGCTGCATCCATACTTCTCAGGGATTGGAATTTGATTATGTCGGGGTCATTATGGGTGATGATATTCGATTCGAGAACGGGCATGTCATTACCGATTTTACTAAACGCGCAAAGACGGATCAGTCATTAAAGGGCATAAAAAAACTATATAAGGAATCACCAAAAGAAGCCGAAGCAAGAGCCGATGAAATTATCAAAAATACCTATCGTACACTTCTCACCCGGGGAATGAAGGGATGCTATATTTACTGTACCGATTCGGGAATGAGTGAGTATTTGAAGAAAAGGCTGGAGAGTGTGAAAAAATAAGAATTGTTTTAATAATCGGAGATAAACTGTCATGAATGCAGAGAATATAAAAATACTGGAAAAACTGAAAGCCGGAAATATTGAGTATGCCGAAAAAGGCATGTATACCGGAAATGTCTGCAGTGCAGTCCGGTTAAAGACCGCGAAAGAAGGACAGCATCCGTATGCGATTGTCATTGCATGTTCGGATTCGAGGGAAATCCCGGAAACGATTTTTAACGTCGGAATCGGCGAACTGTTTGTGATTCGTGTGGTAGGGAATGTGCTGGATAATCATCAGCTTGGAAGCATCGAATATGCGGCGTCCCATCTGGATGCAAACCTGATTGTCGTGCTGGGGCATACGAAATGCGGAGCCGTCGGAGCGACAATAGCGGCCCATGGCGGAACGGATAAGTATATCAAATACATTATGGAGGACATTCGGGAAGCCATCGGAGAGGAAACGGATGATTACAAGGCGACGGTACTGAATGTGAAGCATGGTGTGAAAGAGATTGAGCAGGCTTTTGCGGATCATCCGGAGATTGAAAGCGGGGAACTGGATGTCATCGGAGCGGTTTATGATATTGAGACCGGAAGAGTGGAATGGCTGAATGAAAGATAATAAGGGGATGAATGGATTATAGATGACGAATAGTTCCGATTTATCTGTTATATTTTCTACATTTTTTTGCTCCGGTGCCTTTTTACTTATGGCAGGAGGGTTTGCCTTTGCAATTGTTTATGCCTTAGTGATTGCACCAAAATTAAAACAAACAGGGAAGAGGCTGAAAGGTGATATCGGAGAATCCAGAGTGGCATGGGTTTTAAAAGATTTGGATCCGGAGAAGTATATAGTACTGAATGATATTCTTTTTCAACGAAATGCTGTTCGGGAGAATGAGCTTGCCACAACTCAGATTGATCATGTAGTTGTTTCTGTTTACGGGATTTTTGTGATTGAGACGAAAAATTATTCCGGGAAAATCTATGGAAATGAGAATTCTCCGAAATGGCAGCAATATGTCGGGAAACAGAAGTATTATTATATGAATCCGCTACGGCAGAATTATGCACATACAAAAGTATTATCAGAATTATTATACAGTCAGGCATCAACCATTGGTATCGTTGGAGCAGATTTTAATATATATCCAATTGTTGCATTTACCGGTTCGGCGGAGTTGAAAATTACGGTTAACGGTGCAGATGTGGTTTATTATCAATATGTTCCGAATGTAATTCAAAAGTATTCACAGTATCCGGTCCTAACAAGACAGCAAGTTGAATCTATTGCAAGGTGTATTGTTCATCACAACGTAAATTCTGAGGAAAAGAAGCGGGAACATATTGAGAATATTTATAATACACGACTAAAATAAAAAAGGCTATTTGGGAAGGCCGGAATTATTATGTTTTTGGGATTTACCGGAAGTATCATACTGATTATTGCCTGTATTATTGCAGTTGCGGTTTTCATTGGTCTTGTAGTTTTGCTGATATTTCTTCTCCGTGGAAATGAGTCTAATGGCGGGAGAGAATCGGAGGACGGAAGAGGCTGGGGAATTGAAACACCCGAGAGAAGAGCTGGAAGACTCGGGGAGCGATTTGCAACCGAAGTAATCGGAGAAATCTTAAATGAAAAGGATGTTTTATTTACAAATGTTGAGATTGAATCGGACGGAAAAAAGACGGAACTGGACAATCTGATTGTTAATAACCGGGGAGTATTCATCATTGAAGTAAAGAACTACAGCGGTAGTTTATTTGGAACCGAAGAGGATTATAACTGGGTTCAAACTAAGATGACATCTTCCGGCAATTTTTACCAGAATAATGTGAAGAACCCGATAAAGCAAGTGAACCGGCAGGTATATATTCTCTCAAACTTTTTAAGACAGTATGGCGCAGATGTGTGGATTGAAGGGTATGTGATTTTGTTAGAGAGTAACAGCCCGGTTGAGCATTCATGCATTTTGAAAACACAGGCAGATATCGACAGGGTTATTCACAATGGCAGAAACCAAAACCTTACTCAGGCAATGAAGGAAAAGGTGGTTTCGCTTCTTAAAGATTAAAAAAAGTGTTATTTCACGGAAAGGAAACATTATGTTAGAAGCAGGAACGAAAGCGCCGGCATTTACACTTCCGGATCAGAACGGAAAAATGGTATCGTTGAAAGATTACAAGGGAAAACGGGTAATTCTCTATTTTTATCCGAAGGATATGACAAGCGGATGTACGAAGCAGGCCTGTGGATTCGCGGAACTTTATCCGCAATACCGGGAAAAAGGCGTGGAGATAATCGGCATCAGCAAGGACAGTGTGGCCTCTCACAAGAAATTTGAGGAGAAGTACGGACTGCCGTTTATTCTTTTGGCGGATCCGGAGAAGGAAGTGATTCAGGCATACGATGTCTGGAAAGAAAAGAAGATGGCCGGGAAGGTAAGTATGGGTGTCGTACGGACAACATACTTAATCAATGAAAAAGGTGTCATTGAGAAAGCATTCGGAGCGGTGAAAGCCGCAGAAAATCCGGGAGATATGTTAAAAGAAGTTTAAGCGGATGATTATCAATAAGATGGTTTAATTAACGACAGAGGACAACTCATGGTAAAGAAGATTGTAAAGGACCCGTTATTTTTGGCTCAGAAATCGGAACCGGCAACAGAAGCGGACAAACAGGTGGTTATCGATTTGATGGACACGCTGTGCGATAATCTGGACCGTTGTGTCGGCATGGCAGCGAATATGATCGGAGTGAAGAAAAGCATCATTGTTGTTGCGGCGGGACCGTTTCAGTTTGCGATGATTAATCCTGTGATTACAAGAAAGAGCAAACCGTTTCAGACGGAGGAGGGATGTTTGTCCCTGACCGGTAAGAGACCTTGTACTAGATATGAGGAAATCGAAGTGGATTATCTGGATAAGGATTTTAAGAAGCAGCATGGAAAATATTCCGGATGGGCTGCACAGATTATCCAGCATGAGATCGATCATTGTAACGGAATCGTGATTTAAGCTACATGGATTTGATATCAGAAAAACATAGAAGAGAGGGTGAAAACATGGCAGATTTTACGTATGAAATCGTGGAGGAAATTGGAGTGATTTCCGAAAATGCGAAAGGATGGAGAAAAGAACTGAATCTGATCTCCTGGAACGGTGGTTCGCCGAAATATGATATTCGCGAATGGGCACCGGACCATGAGAAAATGGGGAAAGGTATTACATTAACGGAAGAGGAAGCAAAGCAGTTATATCTGGTATTAAGCCAAATTTAAAAATACGGGGTACAGAGTATGCAATGGAAATCGTTGTTTCAGGAAAATGTAATTAAGGGGAGTGAACAGTATCTTAGAAAGAATGCCGTTCAGAATATAATGCAGAGTGGAAACTCTATTTCAGCGGATGTAAAGGGACTGGATGATTTTCACGTAAAAGTGGAAACGTCCGGTGATGAGATTGCCGGAATGGAGTGTTCCTGCCCGCTGTCAAAATCCGGACAGAAGTGCAAGCATATGGCTGCAGTGCTTTTGTATGCAGATGAAAACGGGTTGCTGAATAAGGGTGAAACTATTGTTGATGAGAATTCCAACGTAGAAACGACGGATGAAGAGCCGGAAATTCCGGAAGAGCCGGAAGTTGTAGAGGAGTCCGATGATTCAGAGACAGAAAATTCAGAACCGGAAATATCAGATGATAACGAATCTGTAATAGAACCGGATGAAGAAAATGAGACTGAGATTGAATCTGAGGCTGAACCTGAAATAACGCCAGTCAAAGAAAAAACAGAAGAGAAGGTAAACGTAACCTATAACGTTAACTGGCCGTTTATAAAAAAACATGACGGCAGCATTAATGTGACTGCTGACGTGGCACCGCTTTTTGCATTTTCCTTATATCAGAACGGAACGCTTTTAGTCGATAATATCGTTATTAAGAACAATACGGAGAATGAATATAAACATCTTGTAATAAGATGCTATTCGGATTTCTATTTCTTTGATATGGAGCCGTTTTATATTGCATCACTGGCACCAAACGAAACCTATACCTATAAGGGGCCGACATTCCAAATTAACGGGAACGCTTTAAAGAAATTATCCGAAAAAGTGACCTGCAATCTTTATGTATGTATTACATACGGAGAGGATGAACTGGCAAGATACGGTGCGGAAATCAATGTTTTGGCGATTAATCAGTGGCCGGGAGTGGATTATGATTCCGTTTTGCTGGCATCCTTTATTACCCCCAATAACCCGGTTATTTCAAGCCTGCTTTATTATGCGTCAACCTATCTGGAAAGACAAACAGGAAATCCATCCATCACCGGATATCAGACCGGAGATCCGAAGAGAGTGCTTGAAATGGCAAATGCTGCCTATGCGGCCATTCAGAAGAAAAATATCCGATATGCGACCGCACCGGCCGGATTTATCCATGAAGGCCAGAAAATTCGCTTTGCGGACGAAATTATGACGTATCACATGGGCAACTGTATGGATATGTCGCTTCTCTATGTCGCATGTCTGGAACAAATGGGATTAAACCCTGTTTTAGTGTTGGTGGACGGTCATATATTCTCGGGAGTATGGCTTGTCGATAATAACTTCACCGATTCATTTACTCCCGATCCGACGGAAGTGGAAAAGCGAATTGAACTCGGAGAACTGGTTGTGGTGGAAAGTACCGCCATGTGTTCCGGAAACTCGGCCAGCTTTGATGATGCCATGATTAGCGCCAAGCAAAGTGTAGCGGAGTACAGTTCTTTTGACGGAGTCCTTGATATCCGGCGTGCCAGAAAAGGAAATATTAAGCCGATGCCGCTTGAAAAGAGGGATACCGGTTTCTTTGAGGTGGAACATAAAGAATTGGATGAATCGGAACTGACCGAACTGTCCGATAAAGATGTTCAGACCTTTTCCTTTGAAAATGTTCAGAAAGAAGAAGTTACCAAACTGACTCAATGGGAGAGAAAACTTCTGGATCTGGGTACCAGAAACCCGTTAATCAGCATTTCAAAGAAAGCGATTCCGTTGCTTGCAAACAATCTCGCGGAGATGGAAGATGCCTTTTCTGAGAATGCGGAATACAAGGTTTGTTCGATTCCGGAGGAATGGACAATCCGGAAAATTGACGCCGTTGAAGTGCCTGAAACAAGAAACCAGCTGGGCGAGTATGCCGAGTTAATCCGGAAGGAAACAAAAAACCGCAGACTTCATGCCATCTGGGATGATAAAAAAATTGAGAAAGAACTGGCAAGAATTTACCGGGAAACCAAAGATGCGATGGCGGAAAGCGGCGCAAATACGCTTTATCTTGTTTTGGGAGAACTCAGATGGGTTGAACATACGAAACCTTATTATGCACCGATTGTATTAGTTCCGATTGAAATGATTCGTAAATCGGCCAGCGAAGGATATGTAATCCGTAGTGTGGATGATGAAACGCAGGTAAATGTAACACTTCTTGAATTCCTGAAACAGAAGTTTGACTTGGAGATTCCGGGGCTGATTCCGCCTCCAATGGATGAACATGGTGTGGATGTCGCCAAGATTTTTGCGATGATTCGTTCCGCGATTATGAAAAAACAGAACTGGGATGTTTTGGAAAATGCATATATCGGCAATTTTTCCTTTACATCGTTTGTGATGTGGAACGATATCCACACACATCCGGAGATGCTCCGGAGAAGTAAAGTAGTGCAGGCGTTAATGGACGGTGAGGTGGAATGGAATACCTATATGCCGTCTTTCGAACAGAAGGATATGCCGTATCTGCCGGTAAATGTGGATGATTCACAGCTTCGTGCCGTTAACATGGCGGCAAACGATGTGAGTTTCGTTCTTCACGGACCGCCGGGAGCCGGTAAATCACAAACCATTACCGCAATGATTGCAAATGCGCTGACCAGAGGAAAGACGGTTTTGTTCGTCGCGGAGAAACCGGCGGCGCTTAATGTTGTTAAGAAACGTCTGGATTCAATTGGTATCGGCGATTTTTGTATTGAAATTCATTCAAATAAGATTAAGAAATCTGAAGTTTTAGAGCAGTTTAAGCGCGTTCGTGAAAACTTCCGCGTACTTGCGATGTCAACGGATTATGATGAAAAAATGGCACAAATCTGTGAACGCAGAGCTGCTTTGAATGAATATGGTATCGCATTACATAAAAAGCGCAATTTCGGTCTGAGTGTAAGGGAAATGATAGACGAATATGAAATGATTCCGGAGTATCCGGAACATATTCGTCCGGATAAAGAGTTACTTGGCTCGATTACGGTTAAGGAATACGAAAGAAACGTTGCTTTGCTGGAAAGACTGGTTGCAGCAGGAAAAGTGATGGGACATCCTCAGGGTCATATGTTTTCCTCTGTCGGGCTGACCGTTTATTCAAAGAGTTTAAAAGTGGATCTGGATGATGCAATTGCCGGATTTGAAAAGGCTTGCAAGGATCTTGTTACGAAAGCGGAAGAAGTATCACAGAGTATCGGAGAGGCAAATCCGACGACAAAAATGGAATGGCTGAATCTGTTCGGATTATCCGATGCGGTCATAAAAAGTGAAGAGATACCGGCCTGGCTTCTTAAACCGAATGCTGTCGAGGAAGCCGTTCAGTTTATGAGTGCCTATATTTCAAAAAGAGATCAGCTGGCCGTTACGAAGCAGGAATTCTTCAATCGCTACAAAGAGGAAATTCTTTCCGTAGATCTGAATATTTATGTGACGAAGTATGCAGAAGCGGAGCGAAAAATATTCGGCAAGGAGAAAGCGATATCATCCGTATCCGCCGAACTTGGAACATATACGACATTTCCGGTTACAAAGGACATGATTCCTTCCATGTCTGCCGAAATATCGGAGTATAAGAGCCTCTTGCAGGAATTCGAATCGGTCAAGCAGTCGGTTCCGTCCTGTCTTCAGGAAATGGTAACGGACAGTGTTACCATGGAAGATGTTTTAGAAAAACAGCAGGAGTGGGAGAACCGGCTTTCGGCTGTTGAAAACTATTCTTCGAAAATAGCGACACTTCGTGCAAACAACATGCTTTCTGCGGCAATTCCTCTCATGAAAGATCTGCTGGACAGAAGAGAAGCATTTACTCAGAGCGAACAGGTTATTTCCGAGTTGCTTGTAATGACGATGCCGGAAGATGCAACGGACTGGATTGGCAGGAAGAAAGAGTGCCTTAATGACATTGAAGAAAACTATTCGAAACTTCGTGACTGGGTGAATTATCAGGAAATCAGGGCAGAATGCCTTTCAAACGGTCTGGAAGATATCTGTGAGTTATATTCTTCCGGTCTGGAACATGAAAAAGTGGTTCCGGTATATAAGAGATGTCTCTTAAAGGCGCTGATCTGGAATGTAATAGCCGATGAGCCTGTTTTTGACAAGTTTACCGGAAATACGTTTGATGAAAGCATCCGTGAATACAAAATTCTGGAAGACGAACTGATTGAATTAACCAAAGAAGA
>JAEEGL016641683.1_pt1 | contig 10150 bp, 9 predicted proteins | sample 9134231 | NCBI WGS metagenome assembly JAEEGL01 (sample SAMN16246548, study PRJNA631951) | gut metagenome | biome: gut microbiome; feature: rumen; material: fiber-attached | host: Bos | place: Iran: Karaj | collected 2018-10
CATCTCCATCTGCTCGAACTCGCGCATGCGGAAGATAAACTGGCGGGCCACAATCTCGTTGCGGAAGGCCTTTCCGATCTGGGCGATACCGAAAGGAATCTTCATCCGGCCGGTCTTCTGGACGTTCAGATAGTTCACAAAAATGCCCTGGGCGGTCTCCGGACGCAGATAAATGAGGTTGGCGCCGTCGGCCGTGGAGCCCATGGAGGTGGAGAACATCAGGTTGAACTGACGCACCTCGGTCCAGTTGCAAGTACCGGAAATGGGGCACACGATGTTGCAGTCGATGATAATCTGGCGATATTCGGCAAAATCGTTGGCCTTTTCGGCAGCCACATAACGGTCGTGTACCTCGTCATATTTGGCCTTTTCGCGCAGCACATTGGGGTTTGTAGCCCGGAACTGGGCCTCGTCAAAGGCGTCTCCGAACTTCTTTTTGCCCTTAGCCACCTCTTTTTCAATCTTTTCCTCGATCTTGCCCAGGTAATCTTCGATGAGGACATCGGCCCTGTAGCGCTTCTTGGAATCTTTGTTGTCGATGAGGGGGTCGTTGAAGGCTCCTACGTGTCCGGAGGCCTCCCAGATGCGCGGGTGCATGAAAATAGCGGAGTCAATGCCCACGATATTCTCATTCAGGCGGGTCATGGCCTCCCACCAATAGTTTTTGATGTTGTTTTTGAGCTGGACACCCATCTGGCCATAGTCATAAACGGCTGCCAGACCGTCGTAAATCTCGCTGGAAGGGAAGATAAAGCCATACTCCTTGCAGTGAGCTACCAACACTTTAAATAATTCGTCTTGTGTCATATAGATTGTACTTTATACTTTCAGAAAAGCCTGCAAATTTACTCAAATAATTCGTGAAACACCTCTCTGACGGCCGGTTTCGAAATCTCCAGGAGGGGCTTCTTCACAAAATCCCGCTGGCCGATGAGGGGGTGGGGGACTATAAGCTCGTCTGTATGAATGATTTCCGTTCCGTAGAAAAGAATGTCTATGTCAATGATCCGATTATGGTAGATCCGCTTGCCATTGGCATCAAAAAGGGCTTCCTCGGTCCTTCCAAGGGCCCGCTCTATGGCCTTGGCCTGGTGGAGAATCTCCGTAGCGTGCTCTACCGGCGTGCCTTTGCGGGGAAGGCGGTAAAGGACACACAGATTCAGGAAATCGGGTCCTTCAAAGCCCCAGGCAGTCGTAGAAATGATGCGGGAAAGGCGCTCCGGGTGCGTTCCAAAGGCCTCGTCCAACAGATTCATGGCCTTCAGGAGGTTCAAATCCCGGTCTCCCAAGTTGGAGCCCAGCCCCAGAAACACGTCTACCCTTTCCATTTAGTCGTTCAATTTTCCGTAGTCGTCCTCTTCATAGTCCAGTCCCAGCTCTACGCGGGCTTCCTCGGAGAGCATGCTGCGGTCCCAGACGGGGTCAAATGTGAGTTCTATGGTGCATTTGGTGACTCCTGGGACACTTTCCACGCCCTGCTGGACCTCCATCATCACCTGATCGGCCATAGGGCAATTAGGGGCGGTAAACGTCATCAGGAGAGACACCTCCCGCGCCTTGTTGATGGTAAGCTCATAAACAAGGCCCAAATCATATATGTTCACGGGGATTTCGGGGTCGTAAACCTCTTTAAGGGCCGATATTACAGCCGCATAGAGGGGTTGCAGCTCCTTCACGTCTTCCGCCGTCAGAACTTCCTTATCTGCCATTTTCTGCCAAATTCTTAATAGTATCAATCATGGAAACCAGGCCATTGGCGCGGGTAGGGGAGAGATTCTCCTTCAGGCCGATTTCTGCCACGAAGCCAAAGTCATCGGCAGCAATCTCTTCGCGCGTACGCCCGGAATAGACGCTGATGAGAAGGGAAATAATGCCCTTCGTAATGATGGCATCGCTGTCGGCCGAGAAATAAAGCATACCATCGCGCTCTTCGGCATCCAGCCAAACGCGTGACTGACAGCCTTTTATGAGGCGGTCTTCGGTTTTCTTCTCATCAGGGAACGGCTCTAATGATTTACCCAGCTCGATCAAGTATTCGTACTTGTCCAGCCACTCGTCATACAGAGAGAATTCCTCTATGATTTCCTGTTTCTTTTCTTCCAACGTCATGTTACTGCAACATTTCAATGGCCCTTAGCAGGCTGGTTATGAAATATTTAGCCTCGTCCAACGTGTTATACGGGGCAAAAGAGGCCCTCAGCAGGCCCGTAACGCCCAGATGGTCCATCAATGGTTCTGCACACATCTGGCCGGAACGGACGGCAACGCCCATTTTATCCAAAATAAGGGCAAGATCCTCGTGATGGGCGCATTTAACTGCAAAAGAGAAGACCGGAACCTTCGCCTCCGGGCATGTTCCATATAGAACAATTCGATTGTCCTGGGTCAACTGGGTATAAATGTAATCCAGAATGGCCTTCTGCTCGGCCTGAACTTCCGGGTTTTCACGGGCCGATTCGGCAAAATCCAGCGCCGGGACCAGCGTGGGAACGGCGTTGAAGTTTTGTGTTCCGGCTTCAAACTTCATGGGAAGGGGAGCATAGGTTGTGCCGCTAAAACGCACGGTTTCAATCATTTCACCCCCGCCCATGTAAGGAGGCATGGCGTCCAGCCACTTCCTTTTTCCGTACAGCACACCGGTTCCGGTTGCGGCATAAATCTTATGGCCGGAGAAAGCGTAGAAATCGCAGTCCAGATCCTGGACATCTACCTTCTCATGGACTATGCCCTGAGAACCGTCCACCAAAACGGGAACACCCGCAGCATGACAAACGGACACCAGTTCCCTAACTGGATTAACAACCCCTAATACATTGGAAATGTGAGCAATAGCAACAATTTTAGTGCGGGCAGTCAGGAGTTTCTTGAGGATCTCTGGATTAAGCCGCCCGTCTTCTTCCACATCCAAAACCTTAAGCACGGCACCCTTGCGTTCGCAAAGGAGCTGCCAGGGCACGATGTTGGAATGGTGCTCGCACACGGTCACAACAACATCATCTCCTTGATTCACAAATAGTTGACCATAAGAACTGGCAACCAAATTGATAGAAGCGGTAGCTCCGGAAGTGAAAATGATCTCCTCTCGAGCGGATGCGTTAATGAAGGTCTTAACCCTATCGCGGGCGCCTTCATAGACTTCCGTTGCCTGGGCGGCTAGAGAATGTACCGCCCTGTGTATGTTTGCGTTAGATCCTTCGACCAGGCCTTTCCAGCAATCTACGACCGCCTGGGGCCTCTGGGCCGTGGCTGCATTATCCAAATACACCAGCGATTTTCCGTACACACGGGTGTCCAGAATAGGGAATTGGCTGCGTATTTCGGTAATAGTCATTTGCTTTTGATAATTCTGCAAATTTACATAAATTTGCGATATGTTAGATTATATTAAAGGACAAATCGTCGAACTGACGCCCACGGAACTCGTCCTGGACAACCACGGAATAGGGTACAGCATTCTAATTTCCCTACAAACCTATGAGGCTTTTCAGGGGAAAACGGAAACGGTAGCCTACATCCATCACTACATCCGCGAAGACGAAGAACTCTTTTTTGGCTTTGCCACAAAAGACGAGCGGGAGCTGTTCCGGCTCCTTATCAGCGTCTCTGGAATCGGAGTCGCTTCGGCCAGGATGATGCTGTCTACCCTCACCTCGGAGGAAATCCGTCAAGCTATTCTGGCAGAGGATGTTAACAAGATTAAATCCGTTAAAGGAATAGGCCTCAAGAGTGCCCAGAGAATGGTTCTGGAGCTCAAGGACAAGGTGGTCAAAGGAGAAGGAAGCGCCGAAACGGCAATATTCAAAACGGACACGAACGCCCTGGTGGAAGAAGCTACTACCGCCCTGGTCATGTTGGGCTTCTCCAAGGCCAACATCGCCAAAGTCATGCCCGCGATCCTCAAAGACAACCCCACGGCAAAGGTAGAAGACATAATCAAAGCTGCCCTGAAGCGACTGTAAACAGATTTTCCTGCTCCGCTACAGGACACGAATGACACAATTAATCACAAAGAAGCCCGGCATCAACCGGGCTTCTTTGTTCCACATGGAACACTATCTTCCGAAATAGACAAGAAGAACAGATATATCCGCAGGCGATACGCCAGAAATTCTTGAAGCCTGCGCAATGGTCTCAGGCTTATATTTCTTGAGCTTCTGTCTACACTCTATCGTGAGTCCCTGCAGATCATCAAAATTAAAGTCGTCGGGAATTCGAATATACTCCAGGCGATTGTTCTTCTCGGCCTGAAGCTTCTCCCTTTCAATGTAGCCAGCATACTTAATAGAGACCTCAGCGGCAGTAATCTCATCTTCTGTGAAATTGGATTTTGTTCCACGTGGAACAAAATCAAGTAACTTAGCCAACTCCAGTTCTGGTCTAGAGACCAAATCTGAAAGATGTTTAGACTCGGAAAGAGGCGTGGAACCAGCTGACAGGAGGTAATCATTTACCTTATCGGCACGAATCTTTGTATGAGAACACATTTCAGAAAGCTGAGTAACCGCTTCTTGCTTCGACATCATGGCGGAATAACGTTCCTCAGAAGCCAAACCCAACTGATGGGAAAGAGCCGTAAGACGGAAATCAGCATTGTCCTGGCGTAAGAGAATACGATATTCCGCTCGTGAAGTAAACATGCGATAAGGCTCGTCTACACCCTTATTTATAAGGTCATCAATCAGGACACCGATATAGGCTTGATCACGACGAAGAATAAGCGGCTCTTGTTCCACGAGGAACAAATGAGCATTAATGCCAGCTACTATGCCCTGTGCGGCCGCCTCTTCATAACCGGTGGTTCCATTAACCTGGCCAGCCAAGAAGAGATTCTGGACAACTTTAGAGCGCAAAGAATAATGAAGATACTGAGGGTCGAAGTAATCGTATTCAACGGCGTAGGCCGGCTTAAAGAAAACAGCGTTCTCTAAACCTTCGATTGCGTGGACGGCCTCTAACTGGATTTCTAAAGGCAAAGAAGAGGAGAAACCTTGAAGGTAATATTCAGGGGAATGAACACCTTCCGGCTCCAGGAACAACTGATGGGAGTCTTTATCGGCAAAGGTCCTTAGCTTATCTTCAATGCTGGGACAGTAACGCGGGCCGCGGCCCTGGATCATACCAGTAAAAAGAGGAGAACGGTCAAAACCGGTCCGAAGAATGTCATGTACCTTCTCGTTGGTATGAAGAAGATAACAGTCCATTTGCTGACCGGACTTCTGAACAGCAGAAGGGACATCCAAAAAAGAAAAGCGCTCCGGATTGGGATCTCCAGGTTGACGGACCAGCTTAGAGGTATCAATAGAGCGAAAGTCAATACGAGGGGGAGTCCCCGTTTTCATTCGGGCGGTTGGAATTCCAAAAGAGGCCAGCTGGTCAGAAATACCATAAGAAGCTTTCTCCCCAATTCGTCCTCCCTCGAAAGAATGCTGACCTATGTACATCTTTCCATTAAGGAAGGTCCCGGCGGTCAAAACAACCGCCTTAGAATGGAAAAATGCACCGGTAACAGTACGGACGCCGGCAATTACATCATTCTCAAAGAGGAAATCTGCGGCAAAATCGGCGTAAATGCTTAATTTAGAATTGGTTAGAAGGGTGTTTAACCAAATGCTGGAAAAGAGCTGTTTGTCGCATTGGGCACGCGGACTCCACATAGCTGGACCCTTAGAACGGTTCAGCATTCGGAACTGAAGCGTTGCCGCATCAGTAACCAAACCGGAGAATCCACCTAAGGCGTCAATCTCACGAACGATCTGACCTTTGGCAATTCCACCGACCGCCGGGTTACAACTCATCTTAGCAAGCCCGTTTAAATCCGGGGTAATCAATAAAACAGAAGACCCCATATTGGCAGCAGCCATGGCGGATTCACAGCCGGCATGACCACCGCCCACAACTATTACATCAAAATCGTTGTTCATATCTGGCCCCTCTGGGAGAGATAATAATTCTCTTTAGCGCGCATGGTAGCAATATCCTCCTCGGAATGATCGTCATACCCGATAAGATGAAGCAAACCATGAACAATAACGCGATTCAGTTCATCGGCAAACTCGGTCCCGTAAAAAGCGGCGTTTTCCCTTACAGAGTCGATACTTATAAACAAGTCTCCAGAAAGGCGATTTCCCTCACAATAATCGAAAGTGATGATGTCTGTGTAATAATCGTGTTGCAGATATTTTATATTGACATCAAGAATATAATTATCGGAACAAAAGATAATTGCCACATCACCAAGCCGCTTGGCTTCACTCTCGGCAACAAACTTTAGCCAACGGGAAGTCAAGCGTTTTTCCTTAAAAGGGAAAACGATATCTTCGGTAAAGTAAGAGACCATCTTACTCTACATCAAAAATGGAAATGAAACCCGAAATGTCAAGGACATCACGAATGACATCATTTACATTCTTAAGAACAACACGGGATCCGACGGACTTGGCCTGCTTAAGAATGCTCAAGAGGACGCGAAGACCACTGGAGGAGATATATTCCAATTCAGTACAGTCAAGTACAATCTCCTTGCCTTTGCTATCCAAAAGGGGCTGTAGAGCCACTTCTGTTTCCTGAGCAGCAGCCGTGTCTAATTCGCCGGACAGAGTTGCAATGAATCTCTCGTCAGTTTCTTTAATAGTAGTGATCATAATATAGTTTTGGTTAAAGATAATACATTTATTCCATTTTTACGGGAATAATAAATACTGTCCATCAATCTCCTGGAAAGTAAAATGCCTAAACCGCCTATCGGCCGATTCTGAGCATCCAGCTTTGTATCGGGTTCCAACATGGCTGTGGGGTCGAAAGGTACGCCGGAATCCGTGATGGTAAAGCGAACTTCCTTACCATTGGTATCGGCCTGTATGGAAACGGTTCCCTCTTCCCCATAAGGATAGGCATAATCAATAACATTGACTACAGCTTCTTCAATAGCCAGTCTGATGCCTGAAGCCAATCGGTTGTCGATATCCAGCTTGGAGAAGAATCCCTTGACAAAGGAACTTAGAAGGGTAACTTCGGAAACTTGGTTTTTAAGGACGATGGAATCGCGAATAAGATTCTCGGGGTCGAAACGAACGGCAAGAAGAGTAAGGTCATCGCTCTGAGGAGCTTCACCGGCAAAAGCATGGGCGGCGACGCTTAAAGAGGTAACCATAGAGTCAAGAGACGGATCTTTTCCCGACAGGAACTGCTCCAAAGTCGCCTTGATGCCGGATCGGCCAAATTCCTGTCGTGCTACATTCTTGGCCTCTGTCAAACCATCCGTATAAAGAAGGATGGTGGTTCCTGGCTCAAGGACACAGCTTTGTTCCTCGAAACGGGTATCCGGGAAAACGCCCAGAGGAAGATTGGACTTGGCTTCTAACATGCTTATGCCCTTTGTCAGAATAAACGGCCTGTCGTGCCCGGCGCTGGCATAACTAAGCTCACCGGAATAAAGGTCAAGACAGCCGACGAAATAAGTCATGAACATATTGGCCTCATTTCCCCGGCAAAGCTCGCTGTTAAGAGCATAAAGGATACGAGCGGGACTGTCAACCTTGCGGGTAACGATGTGGAACAGGGAGTGAGTCATCGACATGAGCATGGCCGCAGGAATACCCTTGCCGGAAACATCTCCAATACAGAAAAACAGTTTCCCGTCGCGGGTATAAAAGTCAAAAATATCTCCGCCTACTTCCCGGGCCGGCTCCAAGGTGCCATAAACATAAGAAGGAAAGTCCGTGGGGAGCATTTCCTTTTGGATCTGATTGGCTACAGCCAGTTCTCCACTTATCCGGGCCTGCTCTTCGGTCGCTTTCAAAAGGTTCCTCTCATTCTTGGCGTATCGGTTAATAACAAAACCAAGAATGAGCATGCATAACAATACATAAATAATCTGCTGCTTGCGCTGCCTTTGTATACGGGCAAAGGCCTCTTCGTTATTAAAAACTTGGACAAGAAGCCAGTATGGTTCCTTGTGAAGAGTCGTCTTAAGTATGGAAAGCCCGGAAAGGGCAGATTGTGGAATATCCCCATTGACAAAGGAAACCACCTGTTGCACCTCCTGAGCAGAAATCCGCTGCTCAGAAGGCCCTGCAACCAAATCACCGGCCGGGGTAACTACAATGCAGAAAGAAGAGGGATAGGGCTGGTGAGCATTAAGCGTGTCACCCAGCCAGGAAAGGTCTACATCCAGCCCGCAGATAGCTATAATCTGGCCAGACGCATCCTTAATAGGATAAGAGTAAGTGGTAAAGGATACAGAGTCCGGACCATATTTGTAGGGATCGGTCCAGCTGGGTGCTTCATGATCCATCACCCAGATATACTCACCATTCTGGGTATAATCATGGTTCGGCCCGGCAATTTGCTGTACATCAAAAGTGCCGTCGGCGTTCTTGGTGGCATAGGGCTCAAAAAGACGACCCTTGGAAGGATAATAGTAGGGGACAAAAGCCAGACAACCCCCTTCCACGTGCGAGTTGTCGTCAATAAGACGGATCATGGCGGGAAATACAGAATCCGGATGCGCCATGCTCTTCTTCACATCGTAAAGATTCTCACGCATGGTCGCTTCTGCAAGCTCCAGGGCGTGACTGATTTCATCTGACAACCTGGACAATGTGACCCGTCCGCGGAAACGCATCTCTTCCTGCATGATCTTCCGCACCCGTTCATACTGCACAATGGAGATTATTTCCACCATTGCGGCAGCAAGGACGACGATTCCCACGCGGGAGATCCAACCGTTTTTGAACGAGGCCATTGACATTAAGTATCAAACCGTAAAGTTATGATTTGTTTTTGAGAACTCAAAACAATTAAAAATTAGTGATATTTGAACGAAATAATTAAATTTGTAAGAACTAAACACTAAAACAATGGCTCTAAGTTCTTGTAACACCGTTCTGGAGGCCTTTCGCCAGCAAGTGAAGGATCATCCCGAAAACACCGCGTTGGTTTACGAAAAGATCAAATTAAGCTATGCAGAGGTTGACCAATTAACGGATAATCTCGCCGCCTATATTGAATCCCAAGTGGCGCCCAAAAGCGTCGTGGGCATCATGCTGGGCCGCAATGAATTTATGATGCTGGCCCCTCTGGGTGCGCTTAAGGCCGGTTGCGCCTATCTTCCGCTGGATCCGTCCTATCCGGCAGAGCGTCTGGACTTTATGATGAAGGACGCCGACGCCAAGATGCTGGTGGCCGATGAAGAGCTCATTCCCATCCTGAAGGAGTACAAGGGACCGGTCATCAAGACCTCCGATATCCGGAAACTGCACCCCGGAACCCCCAAGGCGGAGCAGCCTGGACCGGAGGATCTTTTCATCCTCCTGTACACCAGCGGCACCACCGGAACGCCCAAGGGCTGTATGCTCTGCCACAGAAACATCTTCGCCTACTGCAGCCACCACAGCGAGCTGATGGGCCTGGATCACACGTCCCACATCTCCGCTTACGCCAGCTTCGGCTTTGACGCTTTTGTGTCGGACCTCTACAGTTCCCTCGTCAGCGGCGGCACCCTTTACGTCATTCCGGAGCGCATCCGCCTCAACCTGCCCGCCCTGCACGACTTTTTTGAAGAAAACGGCATTACGTGCTGCTTTATGACCACCCAGGTGGCCACCCAGTTCGCCATCAACTATCCGGACTGCAAGGGCCTCAAGACCATGTACACCGGTGGTGAAAAGATGTCCAGCTTCCCGCCGCCCCACTACCGCCTTTTCAACTGCTACGGCCCCACGGAAACCATCTGCTACGTGGTCTACGAAGAGGTGAAGAAGCAGGAAGAGAACATCCCCATCGGCCGTCCCATGAAGGACATCAAGGTCTACATTGTCAAAGACGGCAAGCAGGTGCCCAAGGGAGAGCAGGGAGAACTCTGGATTACGGGTACCCAGGTGGGTCTGGGTTACCTCAACCGGCCGGACAAAACGGCCGAAGCCTTTGTGGACAACCCCTTCGACGACGACCCCAAATATGGCCGAGCCTACCGTACAGGCGACATTGTCCGCGAGCGCGAGGACGGAAAGATTGAATTTGTGGGCCGAAAAGACGGCCAGGTCAAGATCCGCGGCTTCCGCATCGAACTCAAGGAAGTGGAGGCCATTATTCGCGAATTCCCTGATATCAAGGATGTTACGGTGCAGGCATTTGACGAGCCCGGCGTAGG
>JAEEGL016675061.1_pt1 | contig 10150 bp, 9 predicted proteins | sample 9134231 | NCBI WGS metagenome assembly JAEEGL01 (sample SAMN16246548, study PRJNA631951) | gut metagenome | biome: gut microbiome; feature: rumen; material: fiber-attached | host: Bos | place: Iran: Karaj | collected 2018-10
GACATCCATCCGGGTGCTCAGATTGGTGAGTACTTCGCCATCGACCACGGCACGGGTGTCGTCATTGGTGAGACCTCTATTATCGGCAACCACGTCACCCTCTATCAGGGTGTCACCCTTGGTGCTAAGAGCTTCAAGTACGACGAGCAGGGCAACATGCTCAACATCCCCCGTCACCCCATTATCGAAGACTACGTCACCATCTACTCCAATGCCTCAGTCCTTGGACGCATCACCATCGGACACCACTCAGTGATTGGTGGTAATATCTGGCTGACGCACGACGTCTCGCCCTATTCCCGCATCCTTCAGTCGAAAGCTATCGACGCAGGTTTCCAGGATGGAGCAGGGATATAAGTTGACGGATGAAACCGGCTAAGATTTTCCAGCAGTACATCTGGCTTGTCAACACGCTGCGCCAGTACAAACGGCTCTCGCTCGAAGAGATCAGCGATCTGTGGGTGAAAGACCAGGTGATAGGCGGCAGTCCCCTCACTCGTGCCTCTTTCATCCGACATAAAGATGCCATCCTCAACATGTTTGGCATCGTGATCGAGTGCGACCTCGATCGTGGCTACAAGTATTACATTGCCAATCCTGAGGTACTCGACGACGAAAGCATCGAACGATGGATGCTCTCCACACTGACCGTCAGCACTGTGCTCTCCGACAGCGTCAGCCTCCGCGAACGAATCCTGCTGGAGAACGTGCCCGCTGGTGAGGAATACCTGCAGACCATCATTCAGGCCATCAAGACCAACCGTCGCCTGCTGATCACCTACCAGCGTTTTGGCAACGAGAGCTATGAGAAGACCATTTCCCCCTATGCACTGAAACTATTCCACCAGCGCTGGTATCTGCTGGCCTTTACGGGTCGTCACTATGCCACCTATTCGCTCGACCGTATGCTGGCTGTCAGCCTTACAGACGAGACTTTCGAGATGCCAGCCGACTTCTCACCACTGGACTATTTCTCAGAGTATTTTGGTGTGCTGACGGACGAGACGCCCTTGGAACATGTCGTCATACGAGCCTATGGCAGAACGCCAGATTATCTGCGCACCCTGCCTCTGCACGCCACCCAGTGTGAGTTGTCACAGACAGACGAATACACCGATTTTTCCATCGACATACGACCCACGCCCGACTTCATAGGTCAGCTTCTGAACCATGCCGATGGCCTCGAAGTGCTCGAACCAGCCGACTTTCGTCTTAAAATCCGTAAAATCATAGAGAAAACTCTTAATAGATATTAAATCCCTGAGGGGTGTCTCGACTTTTGCAACACCCCCTTCCATATCTTTGCCTTCGAAAAGTTTAATTTAAAAAGGTAAAGTTATGGCAGGATTATTCTTAATGTTTATAGTGGCCGTCATCCTCGTAGAAATGCTGGGAGGCTATGCCAAAGTGTTTCATTAAAAACAGTAATGTGTTATGGTAGCAAAGAAAGTGGCTGAGCTGAATTACAAGAAACTGCATGAGATGGTTGCTCGCTGTGAATGGACATTTGCGAAGACGATGCCATTTGCACCTCATGAGTATATTGTGAGAGGCAGGTGTCCTTTGACTGACGAAGAGTTTGTGTACTTTGTGGATATGCAGCGTCAATATGGTGTAAAAGAGCGTTGGGGCAGATACAACAATCCATATCTCTATATCGATGACTACAAGTATTGGACGATGGGCGCACCAATGGAAGAAACTAAGGTAATGAATCGTGCAAAGGCCTGCGTGGTTGATGATGCACACAAACTATATGAAGGAATGAAAGAAGTTGAAGGAAACGAATATGTTGACGAATACATCCACAAGAAACTGGGTTTAAAGCCTAAAGATAAAGGCTATACAATCAATCTGCTAAGTGGAAGGTTGGATGAGATAGATGCTTGTGTCAGTCATCTGAAACGAATCAGGAAGAACTATAGTATCGAGGTGATGAAAGAATGGAGCCAACGTCTTTCAAAAGACTTCCCAAACTATAAGAAATGTGAGTTTATGGATCGTACAGATTGTATGTATACAGGCATCACCATTCCATATAAGGATATACCAGATGCCATTGCCATCCGTATCCAAGCAGAAAAGGGCAGTCTGTTTTATGGTTTTACATATACGCCAAAGATACAAGAAATGCGAGATGAACTACAAGCAAACCTAAACTATGTGGGCATTTGCAATGATCTTATCAAAGGCAAAGACTGGCTGTATTATAAGTATGTATCCTATGATAAAGGATATGAGAAATTGAAAGAGTTGATAGAAATAATGAATAACAAACTATAAAAGCGTATAAATTATGGAAGAAAAAAGATTTGAAGGAATCCCTAAGAACTATCAGTACTTTGTGTTAGTAGAAACAAATAATTGGGAAGAGTCTGGTTATGAGAAGGAGTACATTGAATGGGCCTTAAAAATAGCTCAGGATAATCCTGAAGATGAGAGAATAAATGATCCTGAAACTCAAAACGATTTGGGAGTATTTTTCTCTGAAGGTATCCTTGTTGAGAAAAATGTAGAAATGGCTGTATATTGGTTTGAGAAGGCTGTTGCTGGTGGTGATGATCTTGCTCGCAGCAACCTTGCCGATATACTACGTAAAGGAAATGGTGGGTATCCAAAAGATCTGAAACGTGCTTTTGAACTATACCAGGCTTGTGGCTTGCCTTATGCTCATTATCGTTGTGGTGAGTTTTATGAAAAAGGTTGGGGTACAGAAGTTGACTTGGAAAAGGCAAAGACATACTACACTTTAGCCTATCAAGAAGGACATGGGCTTGCCAAACGTAAACTAAAAGAATGGAATTTCTTAGAATAAAGATATAGCCATCTTGTTTATGATGCATAAGGGTCTGACACTTTTGTGCCAGTTGATGGTGTAAAGATAGATATTTAATTTGAAAAAGCAATAAATATTGTTCAAAATTATCGTTTTTCTCTCAGATAAATTGTACTTTTGCAGCAAATAACTAAAAAAAGTGAATATGAAAAGTAGATATGAATTGCCTATTACAATTTATGAGGCATTAGAAAAGATTATAGACAACACCTATTTACTTCCAGCCATTCAAAGAAAGTTTGTATGGAAGAGTGATCAAATAGAACGTCTTTTTGATAGTATCATGAGGGGCTATCCTATCAATTCTTTCATGTTTTGGAAGATTGAAGATGATGTTATCAAAAATAGCTATAAGTTTTATAAGTTCCTAACCAATTATCGAGAATTCTATCATGATGAGAATGAATATATCTCTACTACTGGATATAAAGATTTCTTTGCAGTTATTGATGGTCAGCAGCGTTTAACAAGTTTATATATAGGGTTAAAAGGAACTTATGCATATAGGTTGCCTAGAAGATGGCTAAAAGATAATGAAGACAGTATCCCAACACGCAATTTGTATTTGGACCTTAGCAAGGAACTTACAGAAGAAGAAAGTGACGAAAGAAAGATGAAATACAACTTCAAGTTCCTCACTGATGGAGAATATAAGAAGATGTCTGAGGTGCCTGATTCGTTGTGGTTTAAGCTAAATGATATCTATAAGTTTGCTAAATGGGAAGAAGATGAACTTGATTCTTATATGGAAGAACAAGGTTGGAATAAGACATCAAAAAAAATATTTAGAATTCTTCATCGGAAAGTCTTCAAAGAAGAATTGATCAGCTTTTATCTCGAAACTTCCCAAGAAATAGATACGGTCTTAGATATATTTATTCGAACTAATAGTGGTGGAGAACCTTTGAGCTATTCAAATTTGCTGATGTCTTTTATTACTGCACATTGGGAGAAAGATTCACGGAAAGAGTTCAGTTCGCTTGTCCATCAAATACATGAGATTGGTAGCCCAGGATTTTGGGTAGATGCAGACTTCCTTTTAAAAACATGTCTTGTACTGTTCAGTAAAGATATCAAATTCCGTTTGCACAATTTTGATGCATCTATTGTTGAACAGATAGAGCATGAATGGTCAAAAATAGTTCGCTCTGTATTATCGGCTTTTGAACTGGCTAATAAATGGGGATACAATGATTCGAATGTGAGAGCCAAAAATGCTTTTATACCATTGATTTACTATATTTTTTGGAATAATCTTGAAGAGTCAATAAACAATCCACTTCTTCATCAGAAAGAGAAGTCTGATATGCGAAAATGGTTCTGTATTTCTCTTTTGAAACGTGTTTTTGGCGGTCAGTCAGATTCTGTGCTTGTTGGCATTCGTAAAATATTAGATGAGAAAAAGGACGAAAAGAGATATCCATATGAAGATATCAAGGAAGCATTCAAGGAAAATCCTGCAAAGAATTTATCCTTTGATGAAGAGTTCATAGACGGTCTGCTAAGTTTGCATAAAGATCATTCATCTTGTTACTCCGTAATGGCTTTGATATATTCTCATTTGCCTTTCGGAGATCAAACGTATCATCTTGACCATCTTCATCCAGCCACATATTTTAAAAACTTGAAGAAAGATGATAATATGAATGAGGAAGATTATTTATTCTATAAAGACCCGGAGAACTGGGATACAATATCTAATCTTCAGTTGTTGAACGATATTAAGAATGAATCTAAGAATGCAAAACCACTAGTCGAATGGATTCAAGAGAATAAGGTTGATTTAGAAAATCAACTCATTCCTACTGATGTAAGTCTTGATATTAAAGATTTCAAGGAATTCCTATTGAGGAGAAAATCACTGTTAAAAGAAAGACTAATAAGGATTGTGAGTTGATATGGCAGAAAGGAAATTGGACGGTATTTGGAATGCAGCAAGGGTCTTGCAGGAACTCCTGTGTTTTACGGATGACAGAGGGGAAATCAGAAACTTAGATCTTTCTGACGATTCTCCATACGGTATCAAGGTGCGCAGGTTCGTTGCGGCAATGAAAGCATACGGCAAAGAAAAGTGCTTGTATCTTAGAAATGAGCTTCTTATTAGCGATACTTGTTCTGAAGAAAAGATGAATGAGCTACGCCAGTTGCTGAAGCTGAATCTTCGTGACGAGTATTTCACAACTCTCATTAATCTGGATTTCCTTAAAAGCATACGAGAAAGAAAGAATTTGATGGAGACATTGTTTAGCTATAGAAAAAGTTTATATAAAGTGGAAAATATCTGGTCGGGCGTATTGGAGTGCACACCCACTTTTGCCATTGGAATAAAGGCGACTGACAGAATTTATCAGAAGCATATTAAAGCTGCAAGTGATGTCCTCGACAGGATGCTGGTGCTCCTCATGGGTGACGACTACGACAAGTCATTTACAGAAGCTGAACTTTTGCCATTTGGCTATCCAGACGTTACAGATGGAGAATTGGAGGATATGATTATTGATAATTGGTGATGTGACGCATAAGGGTCTGGCACTTCTGTGTCATGCTCACTTTTTGTGATAATAATATGAATCATATGAAATACTACTACCCATTTGGAGAAGAATTGAAACAGGTAGTCCAACAAGATAGGACTCCCAAGAAAGTGTTTGTGCTTGGTGTGTATGCAAGTGCCGTTCATGCGAAATGGAAACGTGAAGGTAAGGTGGTTTGTAATGCTTTGGCTGTAGCCAGTGAGCCTCGCATTTTCTGGGATGGCAATATGGAGGAAGCTAAAGAGATTATTAGCAGGATCAAAATCCCACAAGCCGTTGGAACTCTCGAACCTGCGGATCCAAGATTCAATGGTCCTTCAGCGAAAGTGCTTGATGAACAAATCTTAGCACCATTGGGCTTTGCCCGTAAGGATGCGTGGCTTTGTGATCTTCTGCCAGAAACGAGGTTGAATAAAAATCAGTCGGATTTTATCGAGGATACATATGATAAAGAATATAGAGATAAATACGGTCTGAATAAAGTCACGATACCCAAGCGCCCTTATAGGTTCTGTAATAGTGAGCGCTGCAAAGAGATTGTGGCAGAGTTGGAAGAGTCGAAGGCAGAACTGCTTGTGTTGCTGGGCGATATACCCATCAAGCAGTTTCTCAATGCCGTAGCGAATGTGGACTTTAAAACGCTGCAGGAATATAAAGATCGTCATAATGGCTATGGCACTATTACAGAGGCTGTTATTAATGGGAAGTGCTACAAGATTCTTCCATTAGCTCATCCTCGTCAGATAGGCGGACTCGGCTCTCATAGTAGTAATTGGTACGAAGAACATCGGAAATGGGAAAATACTTATAAAAAGGTTCATGACGCATAAGGGTCTGACACTTCTGTGTCCCTGACAACATGGAAATTATCTTACCATCCTGCACTTAGTGGCCTAACATGCTGATAATCAGGGATAGTTTGGTGCAGGATGGCTCTTTTATCCTGCACTTATACAAAAACTAAACAATAAATAATGCTACCCTTGCTACCCTTTTTGGGTTAATCGCTTGATTATCAGTTCGTTCTTAAGGGTAGTATTGCTTAAAATGCTACCCCAAAGATACCCTGTACTACCCTTGCTTAATAGTAAAACAAGTTGTTTTACTTTGTAAAGGATGCCTACTAACAATGTAAAAGATGCTTAGTACGAAGGTAAAACAAGTTGTTTTACTTTGGCAGTGATGCATGGGTAGCTAAATAGGGATGCCAAGTAAAAAGCTGCGGGGCCCGCATCACTGCGGACCCCGAACTCGTTTAACCAACTAATTAACTCAAGTAACCAAAAACTTTACTAACCAAATAACTAATCATTCAATATGAAAAAAGAAAATCACTAACTAAAACCAATTATGTGTGAATTGAAATCTGATGCAAAGATACGGGGATTATCGGCTGGTTCCAAATAATTTGTTGTTTTCTTCTCCCGTTTGTTGCGACAGTCAGTATGATTTGCGACAAATGGCAGGAAAAGCCATCATTTCTGTCGCAAAGGGGCTGGCACTTTTGTGTCATAAGAAAGAAAAATGCAAAAAAGTCGGCAAAAAGTTGCTAAGTTAGTAAACTTTTCATATCTTTGCAGCAATCAGCTTGACAGTAGAACTGACGAAAAAAGATAAAACCTATGGCAAGATTAAGAGAATACAAATGCAGGAGTTGTGACTATATAGTCATGGTATTGGCTTTCATGGCATTGGTCATGCTGAGTGGGTGTGCGACTTCGGAAGAGAGGGCTGCGAGGGCGGCTGAACAGAAGAAAAAGGTGACGACTGCACTGATGGATCGGAACTATAAGATAGCAGTGGACCGTATGTATATGATGAGGGGTGGCTCGAAAAGCGTGTCGTATGGATACTCTGTAGAGGTGAGGAACGATTCGCTGATCTCGTATCTGCCTTATTTCGGACGTGCTTACAGTGTGCCCTATGGTGGTGGCAAGGGACTCAATTTCGCTGAGCGCATCGGCAGCTACAAGGAGTTTCAGGAGAAGAACGGGAAATGGCATATAGAAATCGGACTCAGGAACGAAGAGGATACCTATCTCTATACGATAGAGGTGTTCGACAACGGCAAATCGTCGATTGATGTTCAGTCGCGCCAACGAGATCGTATTTCGTATTCTGGTGATATGGTTGTCAATCCCTGAAAGACGTTGTTTCAGACATAGCGGGACATTAACCCAAATAACCTAATTTGCGACAAATAGCAGGAAAAACCATCATTTCTGTTGCAAAGGGGTCTGGCTTATTTACAAATAAGCACCGTTTTGTTTGGCTGTTTAAGAAAAATACGCTATCTTTGCAGCAGAATTTGTATAACTCTTAAATTTGGGATTATGAACGACAAAACAGACAAAGACAATGATCTGGGAAAAGGCAAGAAGGGCAAGCAACTTGCAGTCGCAAATTCTTGTTACGGCAAGCGTTCCATAGGGCCGAGCAGCGACCACGAAAGTATTAAAATTGAGAATCTGATCCGCACAATCCGAGGTCAGCAGGTGATGCTTGACTTTGAATTAGCGATGCTGTACGGAGTAACTACCAGTCGTCTTAATGAACAAGTGAAACGTAATATTGAGCGCTTTCCTGAGGACTTTATGTTCCAATTGACAAAGGAGGAATTGAAATTTATAAGATCACAAATTGTAATATCCAATTCTGTCAGAAATGTGGATAAAGATGAAGACATTTTGATGTCGCAGTTTGCGACTTCAAAACCAATTGAAACACAGATGAATATTAATTGGACATCGCAATTTGCGACATCCAATTACGCCAAAATGGGTTTAAGACGACCTCCTTATGCATTTACCCGGAATGGCATAGGAATGCTTAGTAGTGTACTGAGGTCAGAGACGGCAGTTGGTGTAAACATTCGTATTATGCGCGCATTTACTGCGATTCCGCAGATTGTAAACCAAAATGTGCATGTAGTTCAGCGCATCTTCAACATTGAGGAGCATCAAAAGGAAACAGACGAGAAAATAGAACTGATACTGGATAAGATTGAAGAGATTGCTCCCAAACCACAGCCAGAACAGATATTCCAGACAGGATGCGTGTGGGATGCCTGGGCATATGTGTCGGATTTGGTAAGGAGTGCTAAGTGCAGAATTGTGCTGATAGACAATTTCGTAGATGACCGTGTGCTTTCTCTAATGGATAAACGGGCAGATGGTGTGTCGGCTACAATACATAGTCGTTACTACGAACAATTCCTGACAGACCTGAAGAAGCACAATGAGCAATATCCCACTATCGAGTTCGTGCAACTTCCGCATAAAAATCACGACAGATTTCTCATCATAGATGATAAGGTGTATCTTATGGGAGCCAGCCTGAAAGATATTGGTGCTGGACTATGTGCGGTTACAGAGATGCAGATATCACCCGAGACACTTCTAGAGTTATTAAAATGATATAAAGCATCGGGGTCGCATCACTGCGACCCCGATGTTTTGAACCAATCAACTAACTAACAATTAACAATAACCTAATCTTATGTATGAAAAACTAACTTGATAAACAGTGTGTCCTTGTTTTGACGATGCAAAGGTACGAAGGATTGCCAAAACACGCAAATCTATTCAACGAACCTGCTGGATTCTTCAGCGAAATGGCTCCAGGGTTGACTAACCCCAGAGCCATTTCACATTTTTGGTCGCCTATCTTATTTGCCTCTGACGAAGCGGACGGGCTTCTCGATGGCGGTGGAGTCTGCCTCTGACGAGTCAGTGCCGCGAGTGCGAGTATACCAGCTGTTGTACCAGTCGTCATAATAGCGGTAGCTATTCCAATTAGGCGATGAGGTGTGGTAAAGTTCGAAGTCGACGTATTGTCCGTTGTCATAGAGCGTGCCAACGAAACGATCGTCGTTCAAACGGTAGTCGGAGATTCTCAGCGATGTACCCTCCTCGCGGAAGCGGATATATATGACGCGATTATCAACTTCCCATGAAATATGGTTGGCAATGTAATCCCAAGGGGCGTCGCTGTAGTAGTCTACCCATTTTCCAGAACCACTGGAAAAGGAGAAAGGATCACCTTCGAAAGTAATGACTGTGTAGGTGGAGTTGTATGTACGGCCATCATAGGAGGTCGAGATGTACATGTTTCCTCTCCAAGTGCCTTCGAGGGTGTAAGCAATTGCTGCGTCTTCACAGGAGGAGAACGAGATGGCTACTGTGGCCAAGAGGGCCATCGCCATGATGTTGTATAAATACTTCTTCATAATTGTAAAGTTTTTAAATGTTTGATAGTGCAAAATTAAGTGTTTATTCTGTGCTGGGCAAGAGATTTATCCTATTCGTAGGTAGGGATTTCCCTATTCCTGCTTTTTGCTATTTGATCTTCAGATGCGTACTGCCTTTTGGAAGATAGGCTGGTGGGGTGACCTTAGGCGAAGTGATCTCACTGGTAAAGATGGCTATTTCCTCATCCTCAGGAAGGATATAATCGCCGACGAACTTGTAGTGGTTGGTGACACAGGTCTTGCCCTTCTTCATGTCAGGCCTGTTGGTGTCGTATGCCATATGACCAGCCTCTACACTCGTCTTGATGAGTTTGTTGATGGGGGCATTCATCTTAAACTGCAGGAAAGCGGGAATTTCTATGTCGCATTTTGAACGTACCGTAGGGATGCACTCCTGGAATACCCAGTCGTAGAGGAATGCAGGTCGGATGCTTGTGATGTTGTATTGGTATTCAATGATACTGCCAGCCTGGACATCGGGCACAACCACGTGCAAGACCATATAGTTGTTATCTACACGCTCCTTGACAA
>JAEEGL016990032.1_pt1 | contig 10150 bp, 1 predicted proteins | sample 9134231 | NCBI WGS metagenome assembly JAEEGL01 (sample SAMN16246548, study PRJNA631951) | gut metagenome | biome: gut microbiome; feature: rumen; material: fiber-attached | host: Bos | place: Iran: Karaj | collected 2018-10
CCTTCAGCGAAGGAACACTGGATCAGACGCTGGAACAGATATTCAATTCAGTAAAGGGGAGCTCGCCAGAGGCTTACGAAGTCGCCTTCTCCAAGTTCATCAGGGCTATCTATATCAACCCTGATATCGTAGAGACGCATTTCAGAGCTGTCGCTGAGTTTATCCTTCAGGTGTCCGGCCGCGTTACCGATGAAGAATCGCTCAACACGATCCTGAAGTCTCTCAGAAGACGCATCTGGACCCTTAAGAAACAGATCAATACAAGTATCCATTACCAGCGCACCAAGGAGCTGGACCGGGAGCAGCTTACCGACATAGCCCTTGGCCTCGGCGTACTCCTGTACCTGCTTTCTGATTCGACTGATACAGAGAAACGCGTCATCGACTTCGACTCCACCTTCGCGGAATTCTGCAAGTACCTCGCACTCATCACAGATCCGGAAAGGGCCCATGCCCTGATCGGGAAGTCACTGGAGTTCGTCATGGGATCCACCGATTCCGCATCCTTCGACCCGACGCTCCTTGCAGGCATAGCAGAGGATCCTGCTCCCTTTATTGATAACCTCCTGCAGATGCCCATCACTCCGGATAAGATGCTACGAGCCGGGACCGCCAGCCACTGCCAGATGCAGTATAAGGATGGCCGTCTGCTCATCCTTCCCACGGAGTCCAAGATCAAGGCTCTCCAGCCTGCGACACCTGTTTACGATATCCCCGGTACTCAGATTACGGTTGCCAGCGGGAAGTCGGACGCCGCTGCGTGGGAGACCGACGAGGATCTGCCCTACTATGACAGGTGCTGGGATGAGCTGGAGAAATGGGGCGTCTCGGAAGTACTTCCGGAACAGGATGAGGACATCATCATCCGCGTCAAGCCGGTGAACACACTGCCGAACTATGTCTTCTGCTCTATTGAGGGGCATAAGGGCGCGGGGCAGGACGGCGCGATCATGAAAAGAGGATACCTTCCCCACGCCTACGAGGAAGATCCCAACCTTATCTTCGAGCCCGGAATGCGCTTCAAGTGTAAGTTCGACACTGACACGAAGGGCCGTATCTCCTTCTCCATTGCAGATACCCTGAAGGATTATTCGTATCATGTTGCGGAGCAGTCCGCGTCGAAGACCCATATTGGGGTGTGCATTTGCAAGAAGGACCACTCCGCCTTTTTCATTACAGAGAGCGGCATCTTGTGTGGGATGCTCTTTTCCAAATGGAAGACCCTTAACCTCGTCGAAGGACAGGCCTACATCCTGGACGTCAAGCCGCAGAATAACTCCTTAGGCTATCCGTCCTGCGTTCCAAGCGATTATGCCGAATGCGACCAAACGGGAGTGGAGCTTCTTAAAAAGCAGCTTAGGGCCATCGCCCTCTCCGACGACGAGATGCCGTCCAAGGATACAGCCTTCAAGCAGATGCCGCACGTACTGCTCATCGTCGACCAGTACCTCCGGCTTGCCCCGGACGACCGAACGAGGTACAACCTCTACAGGGCGATGAGCCTCATCGCTTCCGCTGAAAGCAGCCAGCTTGCAGAGTACTACCGGTCCAGGATCTCCTACATGGAACAGCTCTCAGCCTTTGCCGCCGGAGAGAGAATCGACGACAGCCTAGATGATCCCGACATCACCTCGCGCTTCCCTTCCCTTAAGGAACAGGAAGAAAGCCTGTCTGTGCTCAGCGCTCTTGGCGAGCCGGAAGATATGGACTATCTGTTCAATACGGCCAAGCGGACGGATCTCGATCCGAATGCCACGAAGCTAGCCAGGCTCGTTCTCGCTTCCAACCTGATTAGCCAATACGACGGTCCCGGCGATTTGCTGGACGGGCTCCGTAAGTTTATAGTTTCCGAGCTTGGGGCCACCTCCTTCATCAGCGCTGCCGACGACGTGATGGATTACGAAGAATCTGAACCCGAACACGAGGAAAAGCCGGCCACCTATTACGGAACAGAGACCCAGACCCAGGAATTCAAGACCTCTATCGTTTTCAGTCCTGAGACCTCACAGCCGGATTTCGACAACCAGGTGAACATCATTATGAGGACCATCTGCGGATTCCTCAACGCAAAAGGCGGCGTCCTTTGGGTTGGTGTCACGAACTCTGGTTATGCCCACGGTATTGCTGCCGACCTCCAAGAGCTTGACTGCAATATTGATAAGTATGAACGTATCCTCCGCCAGCACATCGTCAATCTCTTCGGAAAGGATGTAAACGGGACCATCGGCTTCGAGTTCGTGAAGGATGGAGAGTTTGATATCTGTAAGATCACCATTCCCTCCTATCCCCGTCCTGTTGCAATTCACAATGAGTTCTTCCAGAGGCAGGGGAACGAAACGCGAATCATCAAAGGTAACGACCTCGTTCTCTTTGTTGAAAGGAAGATGTTGGAAAAGCAGCCCCCTGCAGCCGCAATGGAAAAGATTCCGGCAGAAGCGCCCGTCACCGGAGAAGACGCGGCCGAGACCCACGATGTCTTCCCTAGCTCTTCCTCGCCTTCCCTCTCCGCCTGGCTCAACACCTTCATTGACGGCACCTTCGTCCTTTCTGAGAACCATATCGAAGATCGGCGCATCCTTTATTCCGTTGCTCTTCCTGAAGAGAATATGGACGGATACTCGCTCCTGCTATGTTATGACGACGGAACGGTAAACCGAGTCCCCGTCAATGACATCGTGAACAAGAAGAGGAACTACTATTACAACAACGGGGTATTCAAGGGCGCCTCGTTCATGGATGCCTTCCTGGCAGAGGACCGACAGTTCATCGTGCTGTCATCCTCGGGCTCTCCGGTTGCATGCTGCCCCGTCAGTGAGATCCCTGCCCAGACCATGCTGGGGATGAAGGGCGCTCCGCTCCAAGAGGCCATCCCCGCTCAGGCGGCCTGGTCCCTTAGCTCCACACCTGAGGTCGCACTGGCGGCGACCGCTCCGGAGGCGCCTTCTACTCCGAGGCCCCTCTCAACGCGTGATAAGCTCGTCCTTTGGGTCAAAGAAGGCCGCCAGTCTGAGCTCCACGCATGGCTGGAGAACCTTCGCGAGGAAGAAGTCAAGGAGGTCCGGCAGGTAGTCGCCGAGATGTACAGCTCCCGCAGCTTCGAAGATGGCGACTTCTGGCCTCTTACTATCGCCCTGCTGGAGGGCAACGCCAAACTGCTTCGCAAGCCTATTGCTGATGCGGTCAAGTCCTACTCTGACTGCGAGGGACTGACCTGCTCGGGGGATCAGATGTCCCACGCTGTAGAGCTGCTTCTTTCCGACAACGACAAGGTCCATCAGGGGATGGACTTCCTGATCCCGTTCAAGTCCCAGCTTACGACGGAATCGAAAGAGACGCTGGTTTCGAATGCGAAGTACATCAACTCCCCCGAGGGGTTCCATACCCTGTTCTTCCTCTTGGGTGCATCCTTCCAGGAAAAGCTGAATATCTTCGAGAAGCTTGAAGACAACCTCGCCGCACAGTTTGTCACCTATGAAGTCTTATCCAATGACGAAGAGGAAAACGGTATCTGGCATGTGCAAAGCGCTGCGAACCTCGATGCCGTGCTCGGAGCGATGAGAAAAAGCTACGGTGGCAGAATCGTCTATAATCTCATCCGAAAGAGCGTCTTCCACGAGGATGCGGACATAAACGATAAGGAGGCGGAAGAACTGGCTGCCAGTGGCTTTGAGGGGATTTCCCGGATGGTTTCCCTGAAAGAGGCGAAAGACAGGGATAACCAGTTCATTCAAGATATGCCGTCATTCGTAGGGAAAGAACTTCCTTTCACCGTGAATAAGGTATGTTCGAACCACTATTTCATCCTTAGTCACAATTACCGCGCCCTCCTTCCCATTAAGTTCTCAAAGGATTCCTACGCGGAAGGTGATGAAATCTCTGCAAAGGTCTTAAAGGCCTTCACGAAGAGCAAGTTCTTCCTCGTCACCCAGAAGCCAGCTACATCCAAGCAGCTGGAAGCTATCCCCATCGTGAACATCGGGGACTTCGTCGAGGTACGTTTTAGCATCTCACCCTCTACAGGAATCGTCGTGCCGTCCGTTCAGGGTTATCCTTTCCTTCACGCCGACGTCGTGGATTATCCCCGTGATTTCGACTATAAGAAGAAATATCGAGCGGAGGTCGTCGGAACGCATTTCACTTCCTGCAAGCTTGTAGTTAGAGAGCCTATCATTTAAAGAAAAATGTTGTCCAGAATATGGGGAAGATAGATATCATTAAACTCAGTTATCGTCCCGGCGATCCGGTTACTATTTACCGTAACTCGGGCCGCGGTGACATCAGCGGCTTCATTGAAGAGATCGGAGACGGATTCATCTTGATCCGCCGACCTGGTGCAAAACGTCCTGACTGTGTATTTGAGGACCTGATCGCGGGATGTGGGGACTACGAACCCACAGAGGATGCGATCACCGAAGATGCGGAGGTAACAGAGCCTTCGCGCAAAGAAGAAATGAATACACCCGCTCCGCAAACTGCTACCGAAGAAAGAGTGGCAATAGACGCAGAGCCTCAGCCAGAGCCGGTAGCCATGGAACAGGGGCCCACAACGGAGCATGAGCCGGAGCATAAAACAATAGCTGAAACTGTGGATGAAACGGAGGAAGAAGAGGAAGAAGAGGACGAACCTGCCCCGAAGGCACCCCGCCACATCGAGAACGAGCTCCCTCACATGGGGTTCAAGGTCCTCGGTAAAATCGATCTGTCTCAATTTGCATCCAAGAAAGAAATCGGCGCCCGATCACTCAGCCCCTCCGATGAAAAGGTCTCTTCCGCTTCCAGCCCGCACAGTGAGGACCTAACGGCCGTTCGGGATTACATTAACGAACGCTTGGAAAACCTCAATGCCAGCTATGACCTGGAGGTGGACGACCTGCTCGCCACGGCTCAATCTCTTTCCGAAGCCCTTCCGACTTCGAATGCTGTCATAGACGCCAACGCATATATAGTAGGGGTGAAGCAAACGTTCTGTCTGGTCGAGAAACTGGACGGAACGCCCCTCCGCTGCTATCTCAGCCGCGTCACCGACTTCGATCTGCTCACTCGGCTCAAGAACTGGTCTGGTGAGAAGATTCCCGTATACATCGTTTCCCACGAGATTAAAAATGGGAAAGAGAATATAAATGTTCTCACGGGTTGCTATACAGTATCCAAATACCTTGAGATGCTGGAAGACTTCCTCTCCGATAAGAATCTTGTTTTCGCAAGGCTCCTTTTCGACTCCCTGAAGGGTAATCCGCACTTCAAGGTACTTCAGAGAGGGGCATTCAAAGCCGACGCTAGTCACCTGAAGGTCGAACTCCTTAAGGTTACGTTCACCCAGTTCGATCTCCCCATCATCTACCTGGATGGTCAGGCCGCCAGCGAGGACACGGACAAGATGGCCTTCAAGCGCATAGATTCCCAGATCAGGAAGGCCCTCAACCGTGGAGACCTGGAAGAGGCGATAAATATCATCGACGAGGCGGTGGAGAATGCCGGATTACCCAACAAGTATATCAGCTCGCTGCTACTCATCAAGGCTCAGTCATATTCCTCCGCGGATGAAGTTGAAAAAGCCTGCGATGCTTATCGTGAACTGATCAGCTTCAACGAGAGCAGCCAGGCTAGCAAGAACAACCTGAGTCACCTGTACTTCGAACTTGCCCGTCTTTTGAGATCGGACGGATCTCAACGAGAAGAGGTAATCAAGGCTCTGGATGCAGCCATAAATTATAACCCGGCCAACAAGCTTGCCGCCGACTTAAGGGTTCAGGTAACCTCTGTGGCAGCCCCTGCCGGCAATACCACTAGCTCCGATGATTCGTTGATTATCTCTTCAACGGTGGGGAGCTCCATGAGCAAGATCAGTAAGATGATTGATGTCGACATCCAGGAGTTCCGGTTCACAAACAAGGATATCCTGGAGAACAACGGCGTCCCCACATCCGCCATAGCGCAAAGCCTGTATGACGAAGCCGTTCAGTCGACAGATCCGGAGACCTATCCGAAGTATCTGGAGGCGGCAAAGGCCTACCGCAGCCTGAAAATTGGCAGCTATAATTTCCAGAACTACCAGTACGTCGTAGCAAGCTACTCCAGGCTCAAAGGAAACCATCTTCTCGGAACAATCCGAAAAGCCCTTCAGGAAAAGAATGCCGATGAGACCGTGATCCGCCGCTTAAAAGACTCTGCCCAGAGCTACTATCTGGAGACCCTGGATCTGTGGTCCGCCGTTTCTTCCGACGTGTTCGATTATGCAAAGGGAGGTCGCGACAGTGATTCCGGTAAGGGAGAAGCCATCGAGGTTGTGCTTGAAGTCCTAGCAAATTACCTGAAACTCGAGGTGGCATATTATTATTTCAAGAACGGGGTTTCCATAGATTTCTCCGGCCTTTTTGCTTCAAAGTTCAAGACCATCTTCAGCCAGTGTGTTAACAGCAAGAACGCCGAGCTCGAGAAGATCGCCTACAAGACCATTATTCAGATTGGATCTAACAGCATCGATGTCTGGAATAAACTGACACGCCACCCTGACGGGACAGGCGACCTGTATGGTATTCTTAGTTTCAGCAATAAACGCCGGCATGTTTACGAAGTGGTGAATGCCATCTCCCTAAAACAGATTGACCCCTCCTTGGCACCCGGGCTGTTCTTCAAAGACTGTTTCCAGGCCCATTCGGCCGCTAGGACCAGCTTCGAGAACAATTCTAAGAGCCTCCTGGAGGACACCATGGAGCCGCATTCCATTGAGTCCATTTCCAAAAAATGGGAATCGCTGTCCGACTACTGGACCCTCCTGTCTGAGACAGATATGGAGACTAAGACCAAGATCGATGAAATCCTTATCATCTTGAAGCCTTATCTCTCCAGAAAAGAGGTAGAAAGAACCAACCTCCTAATCCAGGCCCAGTCGCGAATTGAAGAACAGATCGCTTTTATCAACGAGAACACAACTTACTATGGCCGAACATTCTTCTTCACCCTACTTACCAAATGGAGGATGGACATCAAGGCCCTGTTGGACGAACGTATCCAACGAACCTACCCCGTACTGACGGTCCAGCCCGAGCCGCAGTACATCCTCAAATCTTCGGAAGGCAAATCCGTCAACATGCTTATCACCAATACCGGAGAATCCTCCGCCGACAAGTACCAGATGGAGGTTCTGCTGATGGCTGGCGGCTACAGTGAGGTCAAGCGCTATGAGACCGAAGAGGTGATCGCTTCCGGCGAGAAGCAGTCCGTCACCATAGATGTTACCGGATCAAAAATCGCCGACTACCCGTCGGTGAGCATCAAGGTTAAGATCACACCCTTCTACCTGGCCAACCCCATCGAACCGCTAACCTACGACTTTACGGTCGAGAACGAGCCGGACGGGAACGATCTTCAGATTGAAGACATCCTTTGGAGCGATTCCAAAACTCCCACAGAACAGCTCTTCGTAGGACGAGAAGAGATTCTCAACCGTCTTGTTCGCCATTATAAGTCCATCGAGAAGCAGGAGCCTTATATCCTTTACGGCCTCACCCGCACGGGTAAGAGCTCCATCTTGGACTACCTGGCGGAAAAGATTAACGGGACCGTGTTCCGGAGTGATGGGGTCGAGTACACGATCATCCCCTTCTCTGTTGACTTTTCCACCGGTGCCAGCTTCGGTAAAGCATCTGACTTCTGGAATTACGTCATTAACGACTGCGTCTGCGAACAGAAGCTTGACGATCTAGACGTTCCCGAGACATATTGGAACTTCTCCCGCAACAATCCGAGGGCGAAAGACTTCAGGGCGCTGCTCCAAGACCTACAGGGCCTAAGGCTCTACCCGTTATTCTTGATTGATGAGTTCTCTTACATCAAAGACCTCATTGAGAACGACATCGTCAACAAGGCGTTCCTACACTCGCTAAGACAGTTCTCCCTGGATGGTCTGGCCAGCTTCCTCTATGCAGGAACATACGATATTAAATCCCTTCTCAAGGACTCACAGTATGGCTTCACCGGGGCGCTGGTTACGGCTCATGATGAACAGATTGACAAAATCGACGACGCCTCGGCCGAGAAACTGATGGATGTAATGAAAGACAGTATCTGGTTCACAGACGAAGCGAAGGCCGCCATCCATACCCTGTCGGGAAACATCCCCTACTTCATCCAGATTCTCTGCAAGAACTGCGGCTACTACGCGGTCGAGAACAAGAGAAAATACATCGGCTACCCCGAGCTTAGGCATGTCGTGGATATACTGGTCGGGAAAGACGCTCCGGCCGCCGGATCGATGGTACTAGGCCTTCCCGAAAATAAGTTCCAGAACAACCAGTACAGTCCCCTCGACCCGCCGGAGGTCTCCGCTCTGTTCTCCAGTATCGTACATTTCAACCGCGGACAGCAGACCGCACGCGGCGTCAGTCTCGAAGAGCTGGTCCGCCTCTGGGGAGAACACAACGTACAGGCGTACCATCAGAAGCTATCCAACGCCATCGGCATCCTTCTCGAGAAGAAAGTACTCTTTGAGTACACCGACGAAGGGAAGCAGGTGTACAAACTGGCCGTGGATCTCTTCCGCCAGTGGTGGGATATCCATCATCAGGACATTAATCGCGAACTCTCAACCATCATGTAGCCGACTATGGAAGCGTTTTCTCAAGGAACAATCGATAACCTCGCCGAGCTTTTCGGCAGAACGAACCTCATAACCAAGCTCCGCAAGTACGCGGAGCGACAGGACAATGTCAACCTGGTCGGAGCACGGAGAACGGGAAAGACGTGCGTGCTGAAAACCCTTCAGACGACCCTTAAGACGGACCCGAATTCGAAGATCTACCCTTTCTACATTGACATCCGCGATGCCGAAATTAAAGGTAACACACGGGATGTATACCGGTATATCATCGCAACGATTATCGCAAACTTAAATCAAGACGGCATTTGGTACGGCCAACAGATCACCTTGAGCGGCGTCACATTCCAATGCCAGGACCTCGTTGAAGATGTTTTCGAGGACGAAGAGCTCTATAAGCAGAGCTCCGCAAAAACTCAGAGTATCTTCAATAATCTCGTCAAGAAGATCAATATCGAGCTCGGAAAAACCGTCCTAATCCTTTTCGACGAGTACGAGAAGCTGATGAAGTATGCCTTTGACGAGCCTTCTGGCTTCTACCGTATGCGCAACATGGTCAACGACAGGAGCCTGTCCTTTGCCTTCATCGTTGCCGGACATGAGAAATGGGATAAGGTCATATCCAAGCTGGGCTCGGGCGAGCTGAATGTCGTGAATGTGGAAGAATGCGTTCCCCCGCTAACGGTCGACGAGTTCCATGAGTTATGGACCTCCGAATGCAAGAAGATTGACGACCCTGACCTCCGCTCGTTCGTAGCTTCAATGGAGGACTTCGCTTTCGAGAAGAGCGGCGGTATTCCCTTCTTCGGGAAGAACATCGGGGCATACCTGATTGTAAATCGACAAAAGCCCACCCATCTTGACATCTCTCTGGAAGAGACCCTGTCTTCGCTGGACCAGGATGAGAGGCTTCTTCTCCAACAGCTTGATAAGGGCAAGTTCGTACACATCACTCCCCCGCTGGAGTCCCTTATCGTGAAGGGCCTTGTCATCCGTGACGGGGACTCATACAAAATTACAATGGGATTCCTCAAGGACATCATCCGCTCCAAGGAGTATATGGCCGACCTACGAAAGGCGGCTGAACCCCAGTGCGAAAAGCTGGCGAAAGAAGCTTTCTCGCTGATCGAGACCATCAACAGCACACGTAGCAACAAGGGATATGATTACCCCTTTGAACTCGTTTATGACAGTAACTCCATCGAAGAGGATCTGCGTAATCCATGCAGTACGCGGGCGGAGTTCGAGGACTTCTGCTCAGCCCTATACAGAAACCATTTCGAGCGGTCGAAGGATAATGGGTATACGCGTGGGCGCCTGCCGTCCCGTTTTCGTAAGACAGAATTTATTCAGATCGTCGGCATCTTCCGGCACGCCTTCGGAGCGCACGAAAGGGACACTTTCGATGCAGATCCCCACATCATCTCTTATTCGGAGGCTCTTCGCAGGATCCACGGCAGCGATAACGAGCCATATTCCGCGGAAGACTTCATCCAAATGCAGGAGAAGATGCTGGAGCTCTATGTTCAGGAACTCAAGGATCTGTTAAAAAAG
>JAEEGL017451322.1_pt1 | contig 10150 bp, 8 predicted proteins | sample 9134231 | NCBI WGS metagenome assembly JAEEGL01 (sample SAMN16246548, study PRJNA631951) | gut metagenome | biome: gut microbiome; feature: rumen; material: fiber-attached | host: Bos | place: Iran: Karaj | collected 2018-10
GCGCCTGCCGCGGAAAGAGCGCCCGCTATGGCCATGGACAGGACTATGTCCCTCTTGTCCTTAAGCCCGGCGTATTTTGCGGCGTCCCTGTTGGAACCGCAGGCTCTCAGCTCGTAGCCGAAGGTGGTCTTGGTCATCAGGATGTAGATCCCTATGGCTATCAGTATCGCTATTATTATGCCGCCGTTTATCTGGGAACCCGGGAATATCTTATCCAGCCCCAGCTTGGTGGTGGCCACGTTGTTGAACGAAGTCTTGTAGATGTAGCCGCTCTTGGTGCTCTCCGTTACGTTCTTGAATTTGGAAATGTCGAAGAGCCAGGTGACTATGTTGGCGGCTATCCAGTTGGTCATTATGCAGGCGATAACTTCGTTGGTGTTGAGCAGCGCCTTGAAAATGCCCGGGATGGCGCCCCAGATGGCTCCGGCTATCATGGCTCCCAGGAAGGCCAGTATCCAGATTATGACCGGATGGACCTTGTCGGAGGGTATCCCCAGAGCTATCATCAGGGAGGTCATGGCACCCATAAGGTACTGCCCCGGAGCGCCTATGTTGAACAGGCCGGTCTTGTAGGCGAAGGCTACGGAAAGGCCTGTCATTATAAGCGGCGTTGCGCGGAACAGCATGTTGCCGAAGTTGATGGAGTTGAAACCCCAGGACAGCGCGCCGGAAGCGTCGCGGCCTGTAGAGAACAGTCCGCCTATTACAAGACGCATGCCTTCCCAGACGGTCTTCATGGACAGGTTCTTGTCCAGAGCGCCGACGATGAGTATCAGCAGCATTCCGAACAGGAGTCCTATTATTATGGACACCACGGAGGACAGCACGGACTGGAAGCCGTTGCTCTCAAGCAGTCTGGGTTCGTTGTTCTTTCTGCTCATACCGCGGCCTCCTTTCTGTCCATCCTCTTGGCGCCGGACATGTACAGTCCCAGCTCCTGCGCGTTAGTTTCTTCCGGATAGAGCTCGCCTACTATCTCGCCCTCGTACATTACGAGTATGCGGTCCGAAAGGCTGAGCACTTCGTCCAGCTCTAGGGACACGAGCATTATCGCCCTTCCTTCGTCGCGCTCTTCAACAAGCTGAGCGTGAATGAACTCTATGGCGCCTACGTCCAGACCTCTGGTGGGCTGGACGGCCATTACCAGTTCCTTGTTCCTGTCCAGCTCTCTGGCGATTATAGCCTTCTGCTGGTTCCCTCCGGACATGGCTCTTGCCATGGTATCCGGACCCTGGCCGGAACGTACGTCGAACTTATCGATCAGCTTTTCGGCGTACTGCCTTACCATGGGCTTGTCTATGAATCCGTTGTGCTGGAACTGCTTTTCCTTAAAGCGCTGCAGCACCATGTTGTCCGCAAGCGAGAAGTCCAGGATAAGTCCGTGCTTGTGACGGTCCTCCGGGATGTGGCTCATGTTCTTTGAGCGCGCCTTGATGCTCGCGTGCGATATGTCTTCTCCGCACAGCGTGACCTTTCCGCCGGTGGTCTTGCCCAGGCCGGTTATGGCTCCTACCAGCTCCGTCTGACCGTTGCCGTCTATTCCGGCTATGCAGAGGATCTCGCCGGAGCGCACTTCGAAGCTTACGTCGTGCACTGCGTTCTTGTTCTTGTGGACTCTGGACGGAGCCGAAAGATGCTCGACCTTAAGCACCGGAGCGCCGGGCTTTGCCTTGTCCTTTTTGACCTGCAGCTGAACGGGACGGCCGACCATCATGTTGGAGAGCTCCTGAGCGGTGGTCCCGGCAGTCTCTATGGTGCCTATGCCTTTACCTTTGCGCAGTACCGTTACGCGGTCCGCCACAGCCATTATCTCGTTGAGTTTATGAGAAATAAAGAGTATCGATTTGCCTTCTTTAGCAAACTCTTTCATTGTTGCCATAAGTTCGTCGATCTCCTGCGGCGTAAGTACCGCGGTAGGCTCGTCGAAGATGAGGATGTCGTTGTTCCTGTAGAGCATCTTGAGTATCTCTACTCTCTGCTGCATTCCAACGGTTATGTCCTCCACCTTTGCGTCGAGGTCCACATAGAGACCGTATTTTTCGGACAGGGCCTTTACCTTTTCCCTGGCCTCTTTTTTCCTGAGGAAGCCCATCTTTGTGGTCTCCGCGCCCAGGATTATGTTGTCCAGGACGGTGAATACTTCCACCAGTTTAAAGTGCTGATGCACCATTCCAATACCAAGCGCCGTGGCATCGTTGGGGTCGTTGATCTCCACCTTCTTGCCGTTGAAGAGTATCTCGCCCTTCTCCGGCTGGTAGAGACCGAACAGCACGCTCATGAGCGTGGACTTTCCGGCGCCGTTCTCTCCAAGCAAGGCGTGTATCTCGCCTCTTCTCAGCTGGAGCGTGATGTCGTCGTTGGCCTTTATGCCCGGGAACTCCTTGGTTATGTGCAGCATTTCTATTACATAATCGTCTTTGTGATCCATGCTGTACCTTTCTTTGCTGATGTTTCTTTAAAAAAGGGAAGAAAGCATTATGCTTTCTCCCCTTTAGTCTGCATAACTGATATTACTCGTAGATGACTGTGCAGCTGTCGGTGCTCTGCGGATAGTTCGGAGCTTCGATGACAGCGTCGTCGATCTTAAGAGTTCCGTCTACTACAGCCTTCAGCTGAGCTTCGTACTCGGATACCTTGTAGTTCTTGAGAGACCAGGTAGCGGTCGGAAGTCCGGTAGCACCTTCTGCAGCACCCAGGCTTACAGCGTTTCCGCCGATAGCGCTCCAGGTTCCGTCGAATGCCTTGCCGCAGGCCCACTCGGCAGCAGCGCCTATGCCCTTGAGAGCGGAGGTGACTACTGTCTTGGAATCGAAGCTCTGGTCTACGTCTACACCGATGACCTTGCCGTCGTTAGCGGAAGCAGCCGCGATGATGGAGTCGAATATGGATCCGCCGCAGGAGAAGATGATCTCTGTGCCGTTGGTGTACCAGCCGTTAGCCATTGTCTGAAGCTCCGGGGATGCCTGGAAGTTTGCGCCGTACTGCCAAGTGTACTTGACCTCGACCTTCTTGCCCATTTCCTTTGCAGCAGCTGCAGCGCCCTGGACGAATCCGTAGCCGTATCTGCAGCACGCAGCGTTGGTTCCGCCGCCGCCGCCCATGAATCCGAGCTTCTCGAAGCCTTCCTTAACAACGGCGTAGCCTGCGAAGTAACCGCACTGCTCTTCCTTGAACGCAATGCCCGCTACGTTGGCAAGACCGAGGTTCCAGCCATCGATGAATACGAACTTAACGTTGGTGAATTCCTTGGCAGCCTTCTCAAGAGCAGCAGCCTGGAGGAATCCTGCGCAGACGATGACCTGAGCGCCGCCGTCGGCAGCAGCCTTCATTGCGTTGTAACGGTCGTCGTCGGTAGCTTCTGCTCCGTTGGCCGGCTGATAATACTTATAGCTGAGGCCTTCGTTGTAAGCGTAGAGCTTAACGCCGTCGTAGGTTCCCTGGTTGAAGGACTTATCCTTCAGCTGGCCGATATCGGTAACGAACGCTACCTGATACTTGCCGTCCGGGGAGGTCATGGTGTCCGCGATCTTGTCCGGGTTGGTCTCCGGTGTGGAGGGCTTTACAGGACCGGACGGAGTGGTGTTGTTTGCCGGCGTGGTGTTGTTAGCCGGGGTGTTGTTAGCAGGGGTATTTCCGCATGCCGCAAGGCCGAATACCATTACGAGCACCAGAAGTACCGCTAATACTTTTTTCATGATGATTCTCCTTCTTTTTACTTACTGTGATCTTTATTGTTTCTTGAATTAATCACACGTAAGATTATACCACAAACGCTTATACGTATGCTAAGTAATTACAAAAAACTCTTTTGAAATATGGGAAAAGACCGCAGTTTTTTCGCTGTTTCCTACTGCTGTTTTTCCAGCTGTTTTACTGCCTTTACTATGCGGCTGGTGCCAAGCCTTTCAGCGCCCAGCGCTATGAAGTCTTCCGCGTCCTTAAGGTCCGCTATTCCGCCCGCAGCCTTCACCTTTACGCCGGGGCCCACGTTGGCTTTCATCAGCGCAACGTCTTCTCTGGTAGCGCCCCCGGTGGAGAATCCGGTGGAGGTCTTGATGAAGTCCGCTCCGGACTCCGTCACGATCCTGCAGGCACGGATCTTTTCCTCTTCGGTAAGGAGGCAGGTCTCGATTATTACCTTAAGGATGTGCTTTCCGCAGGCTTTCTTTATCTGCTTTATCTCGTCCAGAACGTACGCGTCGTTTCCGGCCTTAAGCTCGCCGATGTTGATGACCATGTCGATCTCGTCCGCGCCCTTGGCGATGGCGTCGCGGGTCTCGAAGACCTTGGTCTCGGGGGTGCAGCTGCCGTTGGGGAAGCCTATTACGGTGCAGATCGCAACTCCGCCCTTGGCGTACCTGGCGGCTCTTTCAACGAACGCCGGCGGTATGCAGACGCTGGCGGTCTTATATTTGATGCCGTCGTCCACCACTGCCTTTATGTCTTCCCAGGTAGACTCCTGCTTAAGGAGAGTGTGGTCGCACTTTGCGAGTATGTCCTTTATTTCCATGTCAGTCCCTTTCCGCGTATGTTCCGCTGTTTACGTCTTCTATCTTGAATCCCAGAGGCATTATCTCCTCTAGAGTGTATTCCTTACGGTCGTCCGGAGTCTTAACAAGGATCACCTTAAAACTCTTGCTGCAGAACTCTACCATTACCTGGCGGCACACTCCGCAGGGTGCGCAGTAGGTCTCCGGGACCTCGCCGAAGCCTCCGGCTATTGCTATGGCTTCGAACTCCTTAACGCCTTCGCTTACAGCCTTAACAAAGGCGGTCCGCTCGGCGCAGATGGTGGGCGAATACGAGCTGTTCTCCACGTTGCATCCGGTAAATACCTGCCCGTCCTTAGCCAGAAGAGCCGCTCCCACCGGATGGCCGGAGAACGGCACGTATGCCATCTTCCTCATGGCAAGGGCCGTTTCCGCAAGCTCTCTTTTTTTCTTTTCCGTTAGTTTTGCCATTTCTGCATGCCTTTCCGCGCAGAGCGCTACAGGTCCTCTATCATGTAGTGCAGCCACTTGCCGGAACGGAAGCGGCGGAACAGGAAGAAGAACTTTATTATGCCTTCGAACTGCACCATCAGCACTACCAGATGAATCGGAAGCTTAAGCCACAGCGCCCCTATGAAAGACAAAGGCACGCTGGTGAGCCACATTATGAGTATCTCCGTTATTGCTGCAAAGCGAGTGTCGCCGCCGGCCCGCAGAGTGCCGGAGATTAGCACTCCGTTTACGAGATACAAGGGGCAGAACGCCGCGTTTACGTACATTACTTTCCGCGCCAGCGCAAAGCCCTCCGGGCTGAGGTCGAAGATCTTTATTATAGTGCCGGCAAAGAGCGCTATCAGCGCACCAGCCGCGGTTCCGAACACGGCCGCCATGCGAAGGAGCCTGCGGGCGGTGTCCTTTGCCTCGTCCGGTCTGCCCTCGCCTATCTTTGCTCCTACCAGTATCAGCGAAGCGTCGCCTATGCTGAACATGCACATCAGGAACAGGTTCATTACCGTTATGGACGCCGAATACGCCGCATACTGCAGAGTCCCTATGCGGCTGTAGGCCGCGCTCATGGCCGAGTTCGCGCCGCTCCACAGAGTTTCGTTGAGCGTCGTAAAAATGCTGTTTTTATATATCCTCTTGGCAAAGGCCTTGTCGAATCTGAACATCCCGGCGGTCAGTCCGCGCAGGGGGTTCTTCCTTACGAAGACCATGCAGATCATCAGGCAGAACTCCAGAGCCCTTGCGATCACAGTGGCCAGCGCCGCGCCGCGTATCTCCAGCCTGGGAAAGCCGAAGTTGCCGAAGATGAGGCAGTAGTTGAACACTACATCCGTAACGAAAGCCGCCAGCGATATGTACATGGGTATCCTGGTCTGCTCCGTGGACCTAAGACTTGTAGAGAGCGGGTTTATGATGCCTATGAACAGGAAGTTCACCGAGGCGGTACGAAGGTACTGCGCGCCCAGCTCCGCAGCCACCGGATCCGAAGTGTAGATGCTCATAACCTTAAGCGGGAAGAACGTGCCCAGGCAGAAGAAGATGAAGCTCAGCACCGTGGTATTGACCAGGGCGAAGCCCATCACCTTCTTTATGTTGTCCCGGTCCTTGGCGCCCCAGAGCTGCGTAAGGAAAGTGGAACAGCCCGTGCAGAAGCCGAAGATCATCATCCACTGTATGTTAAAAAGCTGCACTCCCAGATTGACTGCAGACAGCGCCGTCTCCGAGAGGCTGCTTACCATCATGTTGTCCAGCAGCGTAAGCGAGCTGCTGACAAGGCCCTGCAGCGCCACCGGGATGGCTATCCTGGCAACTTTTCCGTAAAATCTTTTATCCGTCATCTCTTGAAACGGACCCGTATGAGTTCGCTTGCCTCCGCGATGCTCTCCTCCGGAACGCCGCACTCCCTCAGAAGATCGTATTCCGCAAGAGACCCGGGACCTGCGGGAACGCCGAAAGCTCCGCAGTCGGAGCCCGCGGCTATCTTTGCGCCGAGCGCGGAAGCCTTGGAAACAGAAGCCTTAAGCGCTTCCGCCGTGCGGTCCGCAGCTTCGGAACTGAAGCCCGGACGACCGCAGAACGCTGTTATCGCAGCCATCGTAGGCACCCAAATGCAATCCGACTCAGCCAGAGCTTCCGCGCATTCGTCGTCCATGAAAGCTCCGTGCTCTATGCTGTCGGTGCCGGCTTCTATCGCCGCCATGACGGTGTCCCTTCCGTTGCAGTGGGCCATTACGGCAAACCCTTCGCCGTGGGCTATGTTTACGAGCTCCTTTATCTCCTCCGCGGAAAGAGGCGGGCAGGACAGCTCTCCGTATTCCTTAAAGGTTATTATCCCGGAATACATTATCTTTATGAAATCCGCGCCCAAAGAGGCGGCCTTGGCCACCAGTTCCCAGAACTCCCGGAAGTCCGCAAACGGCAGGCCTACTATGCCGCCGTAGCGTCCCTTTTTATGGGTCGCAAACACCGGCGTTGCGTATTCCACGCCGAGCTCCGGGTGCTGCGTTATGTACTTTTTTGCCTCCAAACTCTTTCCGTTCGCGTCGCCTCCGTCACGTATATAAGAGATCCCGCAGGCAGCGAGATCTCCGAAAAACGTTTCCGGCTCTGTTCCGCAAAGAGCTATGTGTCCGTGGCAGTCGTAAAGGTTCGCGCGCATGGTTTAAAGTGCTTTTTTCTTTATCCTGTAAAACAGCATGTAGTTTAGTTCGCCGGTGTCCGGCAGGAAGGACTGCCCCTCGAACTCGTCCGTCCTGTACGGGAAGAAGTACTCCTCCCAGCAAAGCGCAAATCCGTAGAGGCGCTCTGATATCAGCTTCTGCAAGTCCTTGGCTTTCTGTATGTACTCCTCGTCGCTTAAGGAAGACCCCAATGCCGCGATATGCCCGGCCAGATCCGTATAGTACGCGGACTCGGGAATGACCTCTCCCCAGCTTTCGAGGATGGCGGACGCCGCGGTGCGGAAGATGTCCTTTCCGTGGGTAGAACGGGTAAGCAGAAGTTCGTAATGGTAGCCATCGAACTCTTCCGGTTCCGCCGCCTCCCCTTCGGGTGCCTCTTCCGGGGTCTCCGCGGGTGGTTCCTGTGTTTCCGTTTCCGCAGGAATGTACGCGTACTGTACCGGGCCGGCAAACGTTGCCTTCATTCCGACCTCTTTAAGCCCGGCGACTATTATCGCCGCAGCTTTTTCGTAGAGTTCCTGTCTTTCCGGAAGGTTCTCCGAGACTATGGTAAAGGTAAAGCCCCTGCCGTCGGGCAGTTCGCGAACGCCGTCTTCGTTAACGTCCTTGAATCCGGCCTTTTCCAGCTGTCTGGCGGCTTCTTCGCGGTCCGTCTTAAAGGTCTCGTAAGAGTCGTCATAGCCCATAACGGACGGCGGCAGAAGTCCGGAAGCCGCAACGCTTCCGGTGTTCCCGCAGAACAGTTCCCTAAGGGCGTTCCAGTCTATGCTCAGCAGCACCGCTTTTCTGAATTCCGGAGTGCTGACGGCCGGCATCGTCTCGTGGAACACGGCGATGTCTGCGTCCGCTCCGTAGAATCTGCCGGGATCTATCCCCTCTTTATCCATGAACAGATCGGTCATGGTGTAGTCCAGCGGGGAATCGTAAGAATAGATGTAATCTATCTCGTGTGCGACAAGAGCGTTGATCAGCGCTTCCTTGTCCGGGTAAGACTTTATGGTGATCTTGTCTATGCGGGCTTCGCCCTGGAGGTCGTTGCCCGGGAAGAGCTCCAGTTCCGACATGCCATCCCCTGCGGACGACACCTTGTACGGACCGCAGTTTTCGTCCTTATGGTCTGCCTCCAGGCTATGCTTGCAGAGCAAGGGAGAAAGAGCGCTTTCGGAATGCAGGAACTTATACGCGTCCGGCTCGGAAAAGACAAGCACTGCCTGGTTGTCGGCGGTCTTCCTTATCTCCTTAAGGTTGGCCAGAGTCCCGTCCCCCGCAATGTCCCGCCTGTATTCCAGGGTAAAGACAAGATCGTCGAACGTTACAGGCTCGCCGTCGTGCCATTTGAGCATGGTCGGGAACGCAACGCGTATCTCCCTGCCGTCCTCCGATACCGCGTAGTCCTGAATGAAATACCCGCGTATCCTGTGGAACTCGCCCTTTACGAACAGAGGCGCCTGTACGACGCCGATGTAAGTGAACAGTCCGTGATAACCGGCGCGGTCACTGATGTTTTCGGGAACCACCACAGCCGTGGTGCCAATGGTAATGTGGTCGATGTGCTCCACCGGCGTCCTGGACGGAACGGTGTCGTTACCGAAGTCGAATATGGAAGTGCATGCCGAAAGCGACAGGCAAAGCGCTGCCGCAAGCAGCAGGCAAAGCGCAGGCTTTATCGTTCTTTTGAAACGTTTTTTCATCTTTTGCCTCCGGAGACCGGTGACAGCCCCGCGCTCTCAATGGCGAGGACCACCGCCGGAACCAGTATAAGATGTATTACGGCGCCCACCGCCGTGGACGCGAAGTATCCCGAGAAGAACGCCGCAAAGGTATAAGGCGAGCTGCTTCCTATAACGCCTATCGTAATGAACAGCGCCTTAGCCGCGCCGCCGGCGATCCTGCCGAGTATCATGGCAGGGACCAGAGACATGTACATCGCAGCCAGATGGCTCCTCTTCTTGCTCTTTATGAGCGCCGGGTACAGAAGCCCTGTTATAAGTCCGTACACCGCAAGCTCGAACACCATGGGCAGCGCGTTGGTCGGGAAAGGCGGGAAGCCGAAAAGAAGGCTGCGCAGAAGCGGCAGAACTATCCCAAGGCCCATGCCCCATTTCCAGCCGCAGCAAAGGCCGCAGATAAGCACAGGTATGTGCAACGGGCTTATGGTCTTTGCGATGGCCTGGATCTGCCCCGTAAGGAACGGCAGCACAAGCCCCACCGCAAGAAGCATTCCCGTGATCACAAGACTTTTATATTTTCCCGAACTGCTCTGCATTAGCGTCCTTTCTGTCGTGCAGGCCGTGCTCCGCCGGAGCGGCCGTACGTCGTTAGTTGCGCAGGCTGTGATCTTACTGCGTTAGTTGCGCAGACTGTGTATGGGCGCGGGGATCCTTCCGCCGCGGTCCACAAATTCTCTGCACGAGCGGCTGTTTACTGGCATTACGGGACCGGAGCCCAGAAGGCCTCCGAATTCCACAACGTCGCCCACCTTGCATCCAGGAGCCGGGATGACCCTTACAGCCGTTGTCTTGTTGTTTATCATTCCTATGGCGGCTTCGTCCGCTATTATTCCGGAGATGGTCTCCGCGGAAGTGTCGCCGGGGATCGCTATCATGTCCAGACCCACGGAACATACGCAGGTCATGGCTTCCAGCTTTTCTATGGTAAGGGCGCCGTTAAGCGCTGCGCGTATCATTCCTGCGTCTTCGGATACCGGTATGAATGCTCCGGACAGGCCGCCTACGTTGGAGGAAGCCATTACTCCGCCCTTCTTTACAGCGTCGTTGAGAAGCGCCAGCGCAGCCGTGGTACCGGGAGCGCCTACGCTCTCAAGCCCCATCTCTTCCAGTATGTCCGCAACACTGTCGCCTACGGCAGGCGTGGGGGCAAGGGAAAGATCCACTATTCCGAACGGAACGCCCAGTCTGGCAGAAGCTTCCTGAGCTACAAGCTGCCCCATCCTTGTTACGCGGAACGCCGTAC
>JAEEGL010902163.1_pt1 | contig 10149 bp, 10 predicted proteins | sample 9134231 | NCBI WGS metagenome assembly JAEEGL01 (sample SAMN16246548, study PRJNA631951) | gut metagenome | biome: gut microbiome; feature: rumen; material: fiber-attached | host: Bos | place: Iran: Karaj | collected 2018-10
GCGTTCATCCTGAGCCAGGATCAAACTCTCAAATTAAAAAGTTTTTCCCGTTCAAACAAACGTTAGCTTATTTGTCCGTTTTTACCTTGTTTAGGTTTCGTTCTCTGAAATTTTCTCGTCTGCTAAGTCAGAGCCTTAACAGATGTTTTAGGAAATTTTCAGGGTTGCATTGCTGTTCAGTTTTCAAGGAACTTAGGCTCCCGCTTCGCGGGAACGCACGTTAGATTTGCTTTAGCAAATCGTAGGGTTTGCTTTGCCAACCTATGCCTCGTGCTGCCATCCGTTGCTTCGCAACGGAACTTTACGTCTCTCGGACGCAACTTACACATAATATCACGGGTGTAAGGTGTCGTCAAGACCTTTTTTCAAAAATATTTTGATAGTTTGCAGCCTCCCATAAGGAAGCGGAGAAAGAGGGATTTGAACCCTCGCGCCGCGTGAACGACCTACACCCTTAGCAGGGGCGCCTCTTCAGCCTCTTGAGTATTTCTCCGAATTCAGCCGAATATTGCCACTACCAAATATTCAGTTCGCACCGCATAAAGACTACTCTCTAGGGGCAGTGCAAGAGTTATTATACCCGCGTAAATACTAAAAGTCAATGGGATTTTGAGGTAAAAATCAACCTTTTTTCAGAGTATACAGACGCTCTCAAAATCTAGTATAAGTATTGATCCTCACCACAAGATTTAGATGTGTTTCTTCTATATATATAATATGATATTAATCTTCCGATCTGTACTGTGCTATTGCGGTCTCATACAGATTGTTACCGTCCTTATCAACGATGACTATACATGGAAAATCACGCACTTCAAGCTTCCTTATTGCCTCGGTACCGAGATCCTCATAGGCTACAACCTCGGATGAAGTGATGGCTTTGGATAAAATCGCACCTGCTCCGCCGACCGCAGCAAAATAAACGCAACCGTTACGTACTATCGCATCAAGCACTTCCTTTGAGCGTTTGCCTTTGCCTATCATGCCTTTAAGTCCGAGGTCCAACAGCTTCGGAGCATATTTATCCATTCTGCTTGCCGTAGTCGGACCGGCACTTCCTATCGGTCTTCCCTCTCTTGCCGGAGAAGGCCCCATATAATATATGATATTATCCTGTAAGTCTATAGGAAGCTTCTCTCCCTTCTTAAGGAGTTCATCCATCCTCTTATGAGCTGCGTCTCTGGCCACATAAATCGTTCCCGTTATATATACGTAATCTCCGCTTCTGAGCGAATCAATATCTTCCTTTTGTAAAGGGGCTTTAATATGCTTATCCATCGTGCGGTCCTCCAAATCCGTATCGAATGTAAACTAACCTATATATATGCAGATAACTGTCTGTAGCGACAGTATTATGAAAATGTGGTAAAATATCTGTATCCGTACATTACATATGAGGAATCAACATGGCAAATGAATTAAGTAATCTGTACAACACAGAAGAGCTCATACACCTTATAAGAATTGTCGCGGCTGCCCTCTGTGGCCTGGCAATAGGTTATAACAGAGAGAAGCACACCAAAGTTGCCGGTATCAAGGCACATATGATGGTATGTATCGCCACGGCACTTATGATGTTAATATCCAAGTTCGGCTTCACCGATGTGATGAATATCGCGGGCTTCTCTTGCGATGTAGCCCGTGTAGCCGCCGGAATAATCACCGGTGTGGGTATACTCGGAGGTATTGTCATAGTCCGAGGACACGGCGCAGCTTCCGGTATCAATACGGCTGCCGGCCTGTGGGTAACAATCGGTGTGGGTATGGCACTCGGTGCAGGAATGTACATATCCGCCATCGGAGTGGTCATCATCACACTTGTTGTACAGAGGCTTCCGTTCTCTTCGCACGAGCACGAAGACAATATCGAGCACTAGATAATACGTTAAGATTTGGCGTTCAGTTTTCTGTGCGCCTTTTCTTTTTCCTCGTACATAGACTCATCTGCTATACGGATGTAGTCGTCTATCTTTCCTCTGTCATTCGGATGAATGGCACAGAATCCCGCACTTGCGCTTAACTCAAAAGGAACCTTAAGTCCTTCCATTGTCTTTTTTAGTGCGTCCGCAAAAAGCTTCCTGTATTTTTCAATATTATGCTTCTCATTATATCTTCCGACAGCTACGAATTCGTCTCCGCCGTATCTTCCCAAAAGCCAGCCCTCAGGCAGAGATCTCTTCATCGCCTCGGCTGTGGCCTTAATAGCCAGATCACCGTTAAGATGTCCGTATTCGTCGTTGATAATCTTCATATTATTAATATCAACAAATAATAATGAAGTACTTCTCTGCTCCATCTTCTCTTCCTGAATGAATGAGAAGAGTACTTTCTCGCAGCCCGCACGGTTATACATTCCCGTAAGGAAATCGGTCATGTATATCTCTTTAAGCTTACGATAGTTCTTCTGCGAGAAGATATATCTCTTGATTGTCACAAAAAGCAGATCAAGATTATTAACCAGTCTCTTAAGCTGGAGATTGTACAAAGACTCCGGAGAATTCTTTATAACAATATATCCTATGTAATAATCAATATCATTAAGAAGAGATACGATATAGAGATTGGACTTGCCCTTCTCCTTCTTATATCCGGGATAGATCTCGCGTGTGTCAAAAGACGACGGCGGCTTGGATACGTCATCCCGCTTCTCGTACAGCACATCCATACGATCGCCTACGGGCGAGGTACCCTGCGCATACTCTTCTATATCCGTCTCAAAGAACTTTGGATCCGCACAGAAACAGTAATCGGGACCGAAGAAATTATTGATACCGAAAGTGTTCTTGGCTGATTCATAGAAGTCTTCCCTGTTCTCGACCTTATCCATATCAAGTCTGACTCTCTGGAAGAACAGATCCGCCATGTCCGAACTGATCGTATCCGGATACATGTTACGGATTTTCTCAAGACGCAGAGCAATCGCTTTTGCATCGGGTTCGCATCCGCAGCTCTCCGAAGGAACGAAAGCCGATTCAAGTATCCTGCGCGACTCGGGATTGGGCTTCTTAAGCTGAGCCTTAATCTCTTCATAGGCGTATTCGCCCATCTCATCCCACTGTCTTGTAACCGTAGCCACCAAAGGATATGAAAGCTGAGATTCCTTGGTATGATCAAATCCCGTGACTATTACGTCATCAGGAACTTCTATACCGTTCTTATGAAGGGTGCTTATTGTACCGAGTGCCATAAGGTCGTTGGCGCATACGAAAGCATCGGGCAGAGGCTGTCCGGTCTTAAGCCATTCAATCATTCTGATAGTGGCTCCGTAAAAGCCGAAGTCACCCTGAAGTGTTCCCGCAAGTTCAAGTCCGTCTTCTGCAAGAGCTTCTCTTACTGCCTTCTCTCGCTCGGCACATTCGACATTACCGCCGATACCGCGCATATATATGATCTTCTTGACATCATGCTTCTCTATTAGATGTCTCGTAAGTTCATACATTCCCTTATAATTGCTTGATCCTATGGAAGGAAAGCCGGGAATCTCAACCTCCGTTGTTACAACGGGACCTTTATAATCCTTAAGAAGACTCTTGATCCTCTCCGTCTCTTCTTTGATATTGAAGGTATTCGTAAGCAATATGAAGCCGTCATAGTCTTCGGGATGTATCAGATCAAAAATCTTAAGCTGCTCTTCCTTACGCTTCTTCTCATCGTGCCAGAGGATGTAGGATGTGAACACAAAAACATCCACTCCGTCTTCCTTGGCCTTCTTCCTGATACCTTCCAAAACTATGCTGAGATACTCACCGCTCCATCCGCTCGTTATGACGGCTATTTTTTTGTTAGCACCTGATGCCTTGGTACCCATCATATCTCCCTTATGCTGTGTCTGTTAACGTGGCAGCATATATTGACCGCCACCGGAAGTCCCGCAATATGTGTGGGATATGTCTCTATATTAACTGCAAGGGCTGTAGTCGTACCGCCCAGTCCTCCGGGACCTATTCCCGTCTTATTGATCTTCTCAAGGAGTTCCTTCTCCATATCCGCTGCCCACTCGGTGTTCGCATGAGAGTCCGCAGGTCTTGTAAGTGCCTTCTTGGCCAGAAGCGCACATTTTTCAAATGTTCCTCCGATACCGACACCCACTACCATGGGCGGGCATGCGTTGGGGCCTGCATCTTTGACCGCACTTAAAATCGCTTCCTTAACACCCTCTTCTCCGTCAGCGGGCTTAAGCATGAAAACACGGCTCATATTCTCGGAACCGAAACCCTTAGGCGCAAGCGTAAGTTTAAGACCGTCGCCCTTGACTATATCATAATGAATAACGGCGGGGGTATTGTCACCCGTATTGACACGGTCAAGCGGGTCGCGTACTACAGACTTGCGAAGATATCCTTCAGTATAACCGAGCCTCACACCCTCATTAATCGCATCCGTAAGGCTGCCGTTAATATGCACATCCTGACCGACTTCCGCGAATATTACCGCCATACCGGTATCCTGACAAATGGGTATCATATCGTCGGATGCAATCTTAAGATTGTCTTTTAGTTGACATAACACCTGCTTGCCTAACGGCGACTTCTCACTCTCCACGGCATTATCTAAGGCCTCCTTCATATCATCCGTAAGATAATGATTGGCCTCTATGCACATATCCTTAACCGCTTCAGTGATCTTAGATGCTTCTATCTCTCTCATTCTTTACCTGCTTTCATTAATGCAGCGATAAAACTCAGCGAAGAGTTCCTCCGCAACCGACTGCATAATCTCCTTATCTACCTTACATATATGTCTGTCGTAAGTGTAAAAGCCGTTGGTCTCATCTTCCACATCGCTTAGCTGTGTATAGATACTGCCCGAACAACCCAACTCGATATATGAGATTATATCATCTCTGTAAAGATCGCGTATGGATTCGCTTAATACCCTCTTGTCTTTAAAGTTCTTATAACCGTAGTTGTTAAGCGGATTGAACGTATGCCCTTTCTCCGCATAATTATATCCGCCGAATTCGGATATAACCACGGGATGGTGATGATGCAATATCTTCGCGACGCTGTGGAAATATACGTGACGGCTGACAACATCGCTCTTAAACTGCCTGAACCATCCGGACGTCGAATCGACTATTCTCGTAGGATCGAGCTCCTTAAGATCCTCATATAATCTGTCGCTGTCAAACTGCCCCCAACCCTCATTGAATATCGTATAGTAGCATATGCAGGGGAAGTTATACAGATATGTCACAATATCCCTCATATGCTCTTCGAATATCCGCCTGGTCTCCGGATCTCTGTGCGTCAGATGATCGGTCTTGGCCTTTATACCGAAGGTTGGGAATATCGTATCACGCATAAACTGATAGTCGGAATTGTTAATCATGTCCTGCCATACAAGCATTCCGCGCACATCGCATGCTACATAGAAAGCGGGCGGCTCGACTTTGATATGCTTTCGCAGAGTATTAAAGCCAAGCTCTTTCATATTCATGACATCTCTGTCATACCCCTCTTCCGTATTGGGCAGGAATATTCCCTCGGGATAATAACCCTGATCAAGAACTCCGTGGAAGAATATCGGTTTGCCGTTTAATAAGAATCTCTTATGCTCACCGACCTTCTTGATCTTAATCTCTCTTAATGCAAAATATGAGGCAACTGCATCCGTGTCGGTACTTACTCTTATTCCGTATAAGTACGGACAGTCGGGAGTCCAGTGCTTGGGATCTTCTATCTCAATATATGTCTTATTGCCGTTATAAGTCTCCCTGTATATCATCCTGTGAGGAGTGGAATCTCCGGGTGCCACTATCCTCTTGGCAGGATTATGTCCTGTATCGGGTTCATAGACTTCAACGCTGTAACTGTCTGCATCTCCGTCCACGATTACTCTTATTCCGTCAAGATCGGGAGTAATCTTGATTCCTCTTATATAATCTCTCGGAACTTCCTCAATCCATACGGTCTGCCATATACCGGTGACGGATGTATACCACATACCGCCCGGAGTCTTGCTTTGCTTACCGTACGGGAATTTAAGATCCAGCTTATCAATTACATGAACCTGAAGGATATGAGCTCCTTCTGCTGCCATCTTATCGGTTATATCAAAGGTAAAAGGAAGATAACCTCCCTCATGATGACCCACATATACTCCGTCTATCGATACATCGCATATCTGATCCACAGCTCCGAAATGCAACAATACTCTGCTGCCCTTAGGGTAGTTGCCGGACTCATGGTATTCAAAAGATGTGTAATAATCATATTCTTCGGGTACGCTGCCCTTGTATTCGGGCAACTTATTAAACTCGGATAATTCCGATTCAAGAGGGAAGGGCACCACCACTCCGCAATCCCATCTTCCGTTAAGGTTAATCCACTGAGACTGCCTTATAAGCTGGGGCCTGGGATATTCCGCAAAGGGTACGCTGCCCGTCTCCATATTCATCTTAAGCTTCTGTAGATTCTTCCTCTTATCTGCCATGATGATCGCCAATACTTTCTTCGGGTGTGTCCGCCCGCCGTATCACTCTTCCTGCCAGCTTAGTCTGTGCAGGCTTCCGGTCTCTTTTAATCCTTCAAAACCCTGCTGTCGTAAGGCTTCGTACAAAACTATCGCCACACTGTTGCTTAAGTTAAGAGATCTTATGTCCTCAAGCATGGGAATGCGTATGCAAAATTCCTTGTTCTTAACGAGTATCTCCTCAGGTATGCCCGCGCTCTCCTTGCCGAACATTATATAGTCGTCAGGCTTAAAATCCGCTTCCGCATATGTACGCTTGGCTTTGGTCGTCGCATACCAGATGCGGGGATTGCCTGTCTTTGCCAGGAAGTCTTCATAATTGATATACCTTGTTACGTCAAGGCTGCTCCAGTAATCCATTCCTGCGCGCTTTATGGACTTCTCATCCAGACGAAATCCCAAAGGCTCTATAAGATGCAGTGCAGTGCCCGTTGCTACACAGGTCCTGCCTATATTGCCGGTATTGGCCGGAATCTCCGGCTGATGTAATACTATATTCATCCGTATCCCCTGTATGGTATACTATGATTATGTGCTATACGGTGCCAGTTCACCACAAGATATAGTATATCACAGATTGATATATACCGTCATGAGAAATGCTTGGAGATGTGATCAATGAGATACCCTGAATTCCTTAAACAGAACGGAACAATCGGCTTTATCGCACCCGCCTTCGGATGTGCCATAGAACCGTATAAAAGCGCTTTTGCCGCTGCACAGAAGAAGTTTGCCGACTTAGGCTATGCGTTTAAGCTCGGTCCGAACTGCTACGAGTTATCCGGTGTGGGAATAAGCAATACACCCGAAAAGTGTGGTGAAGAACTTAATACATATTATGTGGGCGAAGATACGGATTGCCTGATATCCTGTGGCGGTGGCGAGCTTATGTGTGAAGTTGTTCCGCATATAAGCTTTGATGCCGTAGCCAAGGCAAAGCCAAAGTGGTATATGGGGTATTCGGACAATACCAACTTCACATTCTTATCTGCAATACTTTCGGATACGGCCGCCATATACGGTCCCTGCGCCGCAGCATTCGGAATGAAACCATGGCACAGAGCACTTAATGATGCAATGGGCGTTCTTACGGGAAGCCTTTGCAAAGATGGCGTTATCTCACTAAGCGGTTATGACAAGTGGGAACTTTTCAGCCTTAAAGATGATGAGAATCCGTATGTTCCGTACAATACCACGATTGATTCTCACATAATAAGCCTTCCGAAAGGACATATTACGGACTGCGAAGACGGACTTCCCGTTTCCGACGGCGATTTATCTATGTCGGGCAGATTAATCGGAGGCTGTATCGATTGTCTGGTACATCTTATCGGAACAAAGTACGATAAGGTAAAACAGTTTAATGAAAAATATGCTTCAGACGGAATACTGTGGTTCCTGGAATCCTGTGATCTGGGACCTCTTGATTTACGAAGGGCAATCTGGCATATGAAAGAAGCCGGATGGTTTGACAGTGCGAGCGGATTTATAATCGGCCGTCCGCTTAGATACCGCGAAGAGATGATGGGAGTTGACATGTACGGAGCTGTGGTTGACATAATATCAGACTTTGGTCTTCCGATACTGATGGATGCGGATATAGGACACCATCCTCCCATGCTTCCCGTCGTATGCGGTTCACTTGCCACTGTTACCGTGACAGGCAATAACTATAAGATAGATATGAAATTGGCATAGACTTACGTCTATGCCTTTTCTGTTATAGAAGCATCATAATCACGACCTTTGGTAATCTGAAGCAAACGTCTCATATATGCGAAAGCTGCATCTTCGCCCTCATCCCTCATTTTCTTAAGTGCCGCTTCCAGTACGGCCCTCGTATCTTCATCAATAATCAGATGAGATGCATTCTTTGAATAGTAATTCCATGCATCGGCACAGGTATATTTGTCTCCGTTATATGCCACACATGCGGCGTATCTGTCGGCCACCATCTCCGCGACATACTTAAGTGGCATCCTGCATCCCGCTATAGTCGGAGCCTTATCCGGTATGTAATCCATCCAGTATTCGAAGTGATGCCTATTGCGACCCTTATGATGAAGCCAGCTTGTAGATACTCCCGTGATCATCCTGTCAGTTGCATTCGGCGAAAACGTCCCCGAATAATATCTCACGCTCGGTATGAACTCCGTAGGCGAGAACTTGCTCATATCATGGAATATCCCCTGCATATACAGGCCCATTTTAAAGCAGCCGTATCTGACATGCTTCTTATGAGTAAGTACCGTTCCTATGTGTCCGAACAGTCGACCGGCAAAACTCATATCCTTATATGCATAATAGTTTCTTCCTTCACCTATCTCCGACATTTCTCTCTCCGTCCTTTATTATTCACAGACAATATTATAGAAGAATCCATAAAGTTCATCAAGGAAAAATGCCGATTTTATCGGGTTTGTTTGTTTTGTAAAATGGCAAAATGAAAAAAATATAAATATTTTTGTAAAATATACTTGACATTATTCTACTGTGGGATTATTATAGGGTCATGAAAGGGAAAGACGTCACTCTTTCATAACAGGGAATAAACAACAAAACGATTTGAATTTTTATAAGGTAAAGGAGATAACAAAATGAGTGCTAAAGGAATGGGATTTGTAGTTGGATTGATCGTAGGACTGATATTGGTGGTTGTATTATTCAGATTCGCCAATACTGATAAGAAGATTAAGACAGAGTATGATGAGCGTCAGGAGAAGGTAAGAGGCAAGGCATATAAGTACGCATTTTATACGGCTCTCACAGTACAGGCACTGTTATGTACCGCTTCAATATGCCAGATAGAGATACCCATCGAAGATTATATACTTCATTTCGTAGGAATACTCTTCGGATGCCTGGTACTTGGTGCATACTGCATCTGGAACGGAGTATACTGGGGCCTTAATAATGACCGAAAGAGATACGGTGTAGTTTTTGCAATATGTATAATACTTAATCTTATAGCTGTAGTCGGACCGTTAATGAGCGGAATGTTATTTGAGGAAGACGGTAAGATAGGTATTCCGGTACTTAACTTCTTAGTTATTCTTATGATGGCTGTATTCGGTATCGAACATATCATAAAGAGTTCAATAGATAAGAAGGCAGATGCCGACGAAGCAGAGGAGGAGTGATTATGAAGAATCTCAGACTTAAGGCGGCAAGAGCCGGTCTTGATATGTCGCAGGATGATCTGGCCAAAGCAGTTGGTGTATCAAGACAGACGATAAGTTCCATAGAAAAGGGAGATTACAATCCCACAATTAACCTCTGCATCAATATATGCAAGGTACTTAATAAGACACTTGATGATTTATTCTGGGAGACCGAGGCATAAGCCCCGGTCTTCTTTTTTACTTTGTTTTACGTTTTGAATTCACGGTTTTAACGATATACATTATAACCACAGCCGATAAAAGGCATAATACATATGTGATGACAATGGCAATCACATAATCAATCTTCTCACCGAATGCAGCCGATACCCATCTGTATATTCCCCAATGAAGACAATAAATCGGAAGGCTAATCCTGCCTAAAAACTCAAGCGGTGCCCAGGAAATACGGGCCGTATATGTAATACCGCTTAATGCATAAGCAAGTGTTATCGCCACAAGATAAAGTGAGAACAATTCTTCATAACCGCTTACGCCCCTTATGACATTGATA
>JAEEGL010941625.1_pt1 | contig 10149 bp, 6 predicted proteins | sample 9134231 | NCBI WGS metagenome assembly JAEEGL01 (sample SAMN16246548, study PRJNA631951) | gut metagenome | biome: gut microbiome; feature: rumen; material: fiber-attached | host: Bos | place: Iran: Karaj | collected 2018-10
ATCCTTCACTAATCTTCTTTTGAATATCAGATGCAATTATAAATAATTCTATTTCTTCCTTAGAAAAAGACTCATCTACTTCATAATTATATATTTCCATATAATTATTACCCCCAGTATCCTCATTATCATATAATGTATTTCCATAAAACATATTGTGTTCTTTTACATAGTCGGCATCACCTATTTCATTATCCATAATCAAATTAAATATCTCATTAATATTTTCCAATGTTTCATGCCTACTACGAAAATTCTTAAGTAAATCAATCTTTACCCCACCATCATGTTTACTATATTTATCATATTTTTTTTGAAATATATATGGATTAGCATTACGAAAGCGATAAATTGATTGCTTAATATCACCAACCATATAAACATTATTATTTTCAATATAATTAATAAAAGTTTCCTGTAGTGTTGATGTATCCTGATACTCATCAACCATTATCTCATTAAAATATTTTTTAAGTTCTTCCCTAATAATAATATTTTCTTTGACTAATTTAATAGCCATATGACTAATATCATTGAATTCATAGACATTGTGTTTATCTTTATAATCCATTACAGCTTTATCTAATTTGACAATAACATCTAATATTTCACGAACATAATGATATGTTTCCTTAATTCCATCGATTATCTCTTTGCGATCTTTAAAGCGTAGTAATTCCTTAATTTCAGTAATCAGTTTTCTTACTTCTTCTTTAATTTGGAATCCACCCTCGCTAATTTTAACAAATTTAAGATTCTCTAATGTCATAAACAATCTAAAATCTTCATATCTTTCCCCTTCAAATAAAGGTTTGAACCATTGATCAAATTTACTAATTAATTCCGGTTCCATATAACTAGTAAGTTCACGATATAATTCTTTTAAAAGACTAATTCTTTCTCTAATAAATTCTTCATAATCCAAAAACAAATTATGAATTTTCTCATCATTATAAAAGTTTAGATAATAATTTGTAATATAATCTCTTTTATTAGTTAATAAGTCTAATTTATTATCGACTTCAATAACAAAATTTTTAATATTTATATCATCTTTAAGGCAAAAATCATTTATTAATTTATTAAAATTATCATCGCCATATTTATCTTCAAATATTTCTTCCCATATCTTATATTTATGGATCAAAATAAGATTGCTGTTAACTATTCTTAAATCGTCACTAACATTTAGTAAGTAATTATATTTCTTAACTAAAGACAAAGCAAAACTATCAAACGTCGTAATAAACGCTTGATCTAATAAATCTAATTGTGAAGTTAAATTATTCTCGATAATTTTTTCTCTAATTCGCACTTTCATTTCATTTGCTGCTTCATTCGTAAATGTTAAAACTAACAATTGATTAACTTTAACGCCTGCTCTCAATTTACGAATAACACGTTCTGTCAAAACAGCCGTTTTTCCAGAACCAGCTCCCGCTGATACGATGATATTAGATCCTTCACTATTAATTGCTAATTGTTGTTCTTCGGTAAATGCCATTAGTCAATCACCTCGTCTTCAGAAGCATAAATAGTTACTTCATCGTTAAATGTCTTAAAACAAATATCCTTAAATTTACAATATTCACAACCTAAATTCTCACCACCACAAACTTTCGGATTGATTGGAAATTCATTTTCCTTAATTTTGGCAATCGTTTCCCTAATTATTTTTTCAACATCTACTTTAAGATTAGTCATTTCACTATCACTAAGCATTTTAGCATACCTAAAGAAACTACCATCCTTATTCGTTTTAAGATTTTTAATTATTTTCGAATCATTATAATTTTTATCGATTACTTTTAAAGTTTCAATATCACTATTCGAATATCCCACTAACCTATAATCTTTATCCGCAATATTAAATTTTTGAAGATAAAAACCGACATATTTAACATTAGGATTAGTGAAACTAAGTTTACTAGCTAAATATAGATATATTGGCAATTGAATATTTAAGCCATATTTTAAATATTTCAAAGTTATATCATCATTACCGGTCTTATAATCAATTAAGGCAACATAAGTAAAATCATCCGTTACATAATATAAGACCTTATCGATAATTCCTGCAAAATGAATCTTGTTACCAAATTCAACATCAATCTTTTTCTCATACATGGCTTGATTAAATAACATATATTCACGTTCTAATAACACTTGATTCAATAATTCACGGATACTTTCCTTATATTTTTCAATAAAGAAATATTCTTTATTACTAAATTCTCTATCACCTAAATATTCCGTAACATATTTATCGATATCAGTATTATTGTTACTTAAACATTTCTCCATAACAAAATGAACCATGGAACCGATAATCGTACTGAAATTTTCTTCAAAAATATCTAATTTTAAAACATCGGTCAAATAATATCTAAAGGCACATTTATTATATATTTGTAATTTAGAATAAGATAATTTTAATTCTTCAATATCTCTTTCAATCTGACGATATTTATTACTAAAACTATTATAAGTAAGTTCATAATTTTTTGCTAAGACATTAAAATTATCATTCTTATAACCATACTTAAAATAATCGTCATAGCATTTTACCAAACGAATTTTATCATATATTTCACTATATGAAATATTATCCACTGGTATTTCCTTAACCTCATATGAACTAGTTAAACTACTTGGATAATATGTTTTCGTATAATCTTTTAATTTATATGTAATAACCAAATTCTTAATATCACTAATCGTCTGTTTAATTTTACGTTTTAGTTTAATGTTTTTAGTGGCCGTATCCTCAAGTAAAACCAATTTTGAAATATTATCCGTAATATAATCAGTATCCTTATAATATTTAGGAATAATCCCCTCATTAAAGCCAAGCATAAAGACATATAAATCATCGTTCCAGACATAATCGAGATAATCGATAATTTCGATGCCATTATCGTAACCCTTACTTGTAATATACGTATTTTCTAATTTATAGATAATTAAATTCTTGTCATTGTATTTACTATTTTTGTTAATTACTTTGAGTAATTCATTATATATGACACTATGATCATTAATCTTATCTAAAATATCTTTAATAACACTATCTTCTTCTGCATATAATTCGACAAATTTTTGAACTAACGGATAGCTCGTTAACTTACATTTATAAGGAATATTTACCCTTAGATTATACATTCTAAAGATTCTTTCAATCTCTTGATAATAACTCTCATCAACATTCGTAAGTTTGATATTTTTTATCTTAATTCCATCATCAATCAATTTACAAATCGATTTAGCAACGAAATTTACTTCGCTTTCCATATCTGGTGCTTCATATATTTCGTGGATATTGCGATGATGTTTACTCTTATAATATGTATATTTAAGATTACTTAAAACATCGGTTAAATACTCATCTAAATCAAGATCATAAATAATAACTTGGGCTCTTTTTAAATAATCCTTAAAATAAGGACTATATTTAAGCAAATCAAAATCAGTTAATTCTCTTTTTAAATCAACTAACAAATCCAATTTACCATTTCGATAATGTTTATCTTTAATGTAATATAAATTATTAATATATTCGACAGCAACATCATATTTAACACCACATCGATTCATAATATATAATATTGCCGCTTCATCATAATCAAATAAATATTTAGCTAAAAACTCCGTCATATTCATTATCTTAATTGGTTTTAATACCTTCATCTCGATAATCTTTTCTTTGACGCTATTACTACATATAATTAAAGTTTCACTATTTATCTCATTGACAAATTCCATATGCATCCCTCTAACTATATATAAATTATAACATATTAAAATATCAAAATCAATTAAGAAAAAGTTTCTCTTTAACTTTAGGTAATGGGAAACATCTTTATCATAAAGCAAGAATCATCTTAATATTCTTCTTGTCGTTTGCATGATATATGTCGTCTGAATTAATTTAAAAAAGTCAAACAAACAAAAAAACCTAATGGCAATATTTACCATAATAGGCTTTTCCATAATAATGATCTTAGATGTAGCCCTAGGCTAACATCACTTTAAATTATTCAAAATTAAAATTTATCGTTTCTAAGTGCAATCAGTGCAAATAGGTCCGCTAGTACAATCTGAATTTTGGACACCATTATAAGATTCAAGTGTGCAACCTCCAGAATTACCAGACAAACTATAAGCGACACCAATATGATGATTATAAAAATCTCCCAACGAAGTGCTCCATGCGCCAGCTTGACAATCGTGCGATGATGATACGTAGTTACAATTATTACTTCCAAATACACTTGCTAAGGTAGTTTCATTCTCATCATGAGATTCTTCATCATCCCAATCATGCAAATAATATACATTGCCATCCTTTACAAAGCCGATTTCTGATGATACTACTACTTTATTACTACTTTTAGCACACAAATAGGGGCTGTTGGAAGGACCTTCATCGTAATATCCATTGTCTTCCAAATCAGCAATACACTCATTTTCTGTTTCATACGTACTACCATAGCAGTTTCCATCAGGCAGTCCATCTTCATTTAGACTCCAACACCAATTAGTTTCAATACTTTCGTCTTCTTCAACAGTATGTTTAAGAAAAACATTATATCCAAATGCATTTATTGCATCTTGATAATTATTATAAGTTGTGGTTCCTCTAGGTATAGTTTGGCCAGTCACAAAATCGTGAGTAGATACAGAATAAACAGTCGATGTTATTCGCGGACGATTATTGGAACATGTGCCAGTTAACGATAGATTAAACGCTTTATTTTGAGTATTATTATTTGATTCAGTCGTATCTAACCATATCCATAAATAATATGTATCTGCATGATTGGTAGCGGCATATTGTTTATTATTTAAAAGACTCTTTTCACTGTTAGCAGTTGTCCCATTAAAAGTACCGGTAGCAATAACATTACTTGTACAACTACTGCTACTTGTCGTAAGTGCATACTTAAAATTCTCGCTAGCTGATAATTCCGCTGCAATCGAATTAACTTTTAATTTCAAATCAAGATAAACATCCTGACCACCATTTTTTGTAACATCGACAACGACCGTTCTTCTTATCGCATATGTCGTATCTGTACAAGTTGCTGGGGCTAATATCTTATCACTTGAAGTAATATTTCCACCGCCATCAGCACTGCACGAAAAGTCAGAACTAACCGTAAACGTAACGGCTGTATTTTGGGCTGAATTAGTTGACCATCGCCAATAAGCGAATGTAGAACCTATGACCGCTAAGAGTATTCCCGCAACAATAAAGAAAATTAATAATTTGTAATTTTTTTCCATAATATACACCTATATCCTACTAAAATTATACCAAAAAAAAATTAAAAGCACAATAAAAAAGAAGGAACTATGCTCCTCTTTTTCTCATACTTCTAAACTTTTTATGGATATCTTTTTGATAGAAGTTATATGTTGTTATTAAGGCAATAGCCACTGGAAGTGAAATAACAATACCCCAGAATCCAGCAATCATGCCACCAGCTGAAACGGCAAAGATTACTAGTAATGGATGTAATGAATTTGTCTTACCATAAACCTTAGGTCCGATAACATTGCCATCTAGAATTGGGCAAACAATACATATAACAACGGTTAGCAAGAACATCTTCGTACTAATTACTGAAGATACCAATAACGAAATTACTGCTACCAAGAAACCACCAAACCAAGGTATGATGGCTGATATTCCTGATAAAATCCCTAAGATTAACCAGTTTGGATGTCCAATAATTAAGAATGCTAACGTGTATTCAATTCCTTGAATCAAAATATTTAACCCCATTCCACCAATGTATTTAGTCAATGCTTCATCCAATTTATCTAAATAATTCGCTGTCCTTTTATTTCGCTCGCTAAGATAACGCTTGACAGCCGCTCTTATTTTTTTCATATCAATTAAGAAATATATCGCTGAGGCAATTACGACAATCGCAGTTGAAAACACTCCCAAAGAGGCATTGACAACTGAAATAGCACCATTTGAAATACTACTTCCTAAACTACTGATAACAGTTGAACTAAAATCAGATAATGAAGCTTGAATACCACCAAAATTAATTTCATATTTACTTGATAAATCTGATAATAAAACTGAAATGTTACTTAATAGCAAAAGTATTTGTTCATACAATAATGGTACTGTTAATAAAATGATTATTAAAAGCGAACCAATTCCTAAAATACATACCGCTAAAATTGCTAACCATTTTGGACTACCAGCATCAATTAGTTTCTTAACTAATGGATAGATGACATAAGCTAGTGCAAAAGCTAGTAAAAATGGTGACAATACTTTAAAGATGTTGACAACTATTCCTATCCACAATCCTTTTATCAAATATAATAGACATACTATTGCAATAATAATTAAGACATTTAATAATTTAAAATTTAGTTTATCTTTCATAATTCCTCACTCTCATTATAATTATATCACAAAAAAGAAAAAAGATAATACTATCTTTTATCTATGTGTATTAAATTAGCATCCACTTCTTCAAGTGCTCTACCAATTGTTTTTACTGACTTATAGTCTTTGATTGGCATTTGATAAAAATCTGTTTTAATCATTTGTTTACTTCTACCGGCTGCAATGTACACTAAAGCATATTTTGAGTCAACTATCGTTAGTAGTTTATCAATAGATGGATAAATCACTATATCACACTCCCTTATCTTATATATTAAGCATATAATAAAATATTTTTAAATACAATAGAGTTGACAATAATTAGACATTTATTTTTTTAAATAATTGTGATATAGTTATAATGGTGATTATATGAGACGACATAGAAGAAAAAAATTAAGTATCAAGAAAATTAGTTTCTTATTGATACCAATTATTATAATTACTATTATCTTGTTAAATTTAACCAGAATTATTACTTTCTATCAAAGTAAGATTACTGGTTATGAATATGATACAATTACAGTTTTTCATGAACTAGATATCTATAATAATATTAAGAAACATAATTATTCAAAGACATTAGAAAAGATCGTTAAAACAGAATATTATAATCCAAAATACTTAAAAGATTATCTTGCTATTAATTATCAAGCTTACGATAATTTTTATATCGATCTTAATAACTTGTTAGAAATGGGTTATACTGATCAAGACATTAATATTATCTATGATAAATTAGATAATAAAAATATTACTATATTAACTGATAATCCATACCTAAAAGATATCAGTAATGTCTTAAACTTAAGTTATTTCAAGGAAGATAATCTTCTTAGATATTTAAAGTATGATCAAGATGTATCTAGTGAAGATAGAGTTACTTATGTCAATGCCCTACTCGATTATAAATATTATACAAATGTAATTAATATTGAAGATCCTAATGAAATTACCGTCCTAGTTAATAAATATCACAAATTAGCTAGTAATTATGTTCCGAGTGATTTAGAGGCCGTCAGTCCTAAATATAATCAAGGATTCAATAACAAAATGCGCAAAGTTGCCAAAGAAGCTTTTGAAAAAATGTGTGAAGCCGCTTTGAATGATGGTATAACAATCTATTCTGGTTCTGCTTATAGGTCATATAGTTATCAGCAAGGATTATATAACCGCTATGTAAATAGTCAAGGATTTGATGCTGCTGAAACATTCTCAGCAAGAGCTGGATACTCCGAACATCAAACCGGTCTAGCTACCGACGTTATGAATAAAAGTTTAGATTTTATTAGTAAAAATGATAAAGAATATGAATGGTTAGTCAAAAATTCATATAAATATGGCTTTATCTTGCGATATCCTGAAGGTAAAGAGAAAATTACTGGCTATATGTATGAAGAATGGCACTTCCGTTATCTTGGTACCGATATTGCCAAAGAATTATATGAAACTGGCCTAACCTACGAAGAGTACATTGCCAGAAAATAGTCAAAAATGATTGACAAAACGTACGCGTTATTATAAAATTAAGTACGTAAGCGTTTTGGAGTAGTACTCAAGAGGCTGAAGAGGCGCCCCTGCTAAGGGTGTAGACCGGTAATACTGGTGCGAGAGTTCAAATCTCTCCTACTCCGCCATTTAGAATTTAACCTGGAAATCATTCCAGGTTTTATTTTGTACTAGATTTAAACCACTTTTTATAGTATACTACTACTAGGTGATTTGATGATTACGATTAAGAATAATAAACTGATAAACTATGGAAATCGTGGAATGACTTTGGAATCCGATATTAATCTTACAAATGATTATTATATCGAGAAAAAAATAGCTTTAATCTATAAAAAGCCAATTCCCATCAAAGTATTAAAAATAAATCAAACTAAAACACGTATTTTAGATGCCTTTTATGAGCAAAAATCAACGCTCGATTATAGTGGTATCTATCATGAAAAATACATTGAATTTGATGCTAAAGAAACCAATAGTAAAACTAGTATTCCCCTAGCCAATATTCATAAACATCAAATAGAACACATTAGAAACGTCTTATATTTTAAAGGTATTGCCTTTCTTATCGTCCGTTTTAATTATCATGATAAAACATTCTTATTACCGGGAGAATTACTTCTAAATTATCTTGATAATACTAATAAAAAATCTATTCCTTATCAATTTTTCTTAGATAATTGTAAGGAAATACCAATTAAATATCGTCCTCGATTAGATTATCTAAAAACAATTGATATTTTATAATTTATATATTATAATATATAATAGAAATGAATTAAGTAAGGAAGTTGAGATAAGTGAAAAAAGTTCATAAGAAAAATGTCTTAGAAAATTTCGATGATACCATCACTGATGAAATCGATGATATCAAAGAAAATATCCACAAGGAAAAGAAACAAACTCCAAAGAAATCAACCAAAAGTAAAACTAAAAAAATTATTTACGATTACGAAAATGATTTGGAAGAAGAGGCAAAAGATTTTGCCATCACTGAAGAAGAAGATAATGAACTAATTAGTAAAATTAAAAATCAAGATGATGATTTTGACGAAGATGAACTAATTAGAAGAGTTAATCGTGATGACGATGATTTAGTTAAAAGTGTCGATTTAAATGATGATAAAGATACTGGTTCTAAAAAAGAAAAGAAACCTAATTTCTTCAACCGCTTTAAAAAAGATAAAAAAGTTAAAGAAGAATCATTAGATGATGATGATGAAGATATAAAAAAGAAACCAAAAGAGAAAAAGAAATTATTCTTATTTAATAAAGAAAAACATCCAAAGAAAGAAAAATCTAAAAAAGTAGTCATTGCTGATGATTTCGAGGAAGCTGAAGAAGAACCAATGCTTGCTCAAAGAAAAGCTAAGAAAGTATCAAAATTTGAGAATCTAAGACATTCTAAAAAAATAAAAACAATTAAACATGAAAAACAATCTAAAGACAAACATAAACATAAAAAAGGTAACGAAAATGCTAGAAAACGTCCTTTATGGAAAAAGATTGTAACTGTTATCTTAATTTTAGGCATTGCTGGTGTATTGCTAGTTACAGCCTTTCTTGGTTACATTGTTATTACTGCTCCTGAATTTAATGAAGCAGATTTAGTAATCAAGGATCAAACTGTAATTTATGATATCGATGGTAACATCATTGCCAAATTAGGAACGCAAAAAAGAGAAAGTATCACCTACGATAAATTACCACAAGTTCTAATTGATGCGATTATTGCTACCGAAGACTCAAGATTCTTCCAACATAATGGTGTCGATCTATTTAGATTTATTAAAGCTACCCTTCAACAGATGATGGGACAAGATGATGCTGGTGGTGCTTCTACCCTAACGATGCAGACAGTTAAAAATCGTATTACCCAAAAAGGAAATACTGATGAAGGAAAAATTGAAAAAGTAGTTCGTAAATTCCAAGACGTATATCTAGCCGTATTCAAGGTAGAAAAAGAATATTCAAAAGAAGAAATCTTAGAAATGTATGTTAATGATAATGGCTTAGGAAGTTCATATTATGGTGTTGAAGAAGCATCAAAATATTACTTTGGAAAATCTGCTAGTGATTTAACGCTTCCTGAAGCAGCGCTTATCGCTGGTTTGTTCCAAGCACCAGGTAGACATAATCCTTACCTTCATCCAGAAAGCGCTAGTGCGCGTCGTTCATTAGTTTTAAAGTTAATGAAAAATCATGGCTATATAACTGAAGAAGAA
>JAEEGL012746616.1_pt1 | contig 10149 bp, 8 predicted proteins | sample 9134231 | NCBI WGS metagenome assembly JAEEGL01 (sample SAMN16246548, study PRJNA631951) | gut metagenome | biome: gut microbiome; feature: rumen; material: fiber-attached | host: Bos | place: Iran: Karaj | collected 2018-10
AATTCCTAGAATCACTCCCAAGGCTGGGAAGAATTTCTTCGTGCGTGGCGTGCGCGGAACTAATGTATTAACGATGGCAAATAGCGCGCCAAAGCAGAAACCAACCAAGTGCGCGTCTGGCGCAAAGTAGGCGCGGTCGGTCATATGGAAAATGCCGCCATAATCAATCATTAACGCCATCGAGAAGACGCCTAGAAATAGGAATAATACACCAAGCGTGCGCAGACCAGTCTTGAACTTCTTTGACTGCCCCAAGGCCAGAGCGACGATAGCTGGCACCAATAAGTAAAATTGCATTTCAAGCGCCAAGAACCACGTATGCTCAAATAAGTTAGGCGAGATAATGTTTTCGTAGCTGCCGCCCGTGATTAGTTCGGCGATATTCGTCGTAAAAGTTAGCGCCGTAGCGGCGTCAATTTGAACGCCCGCAACGATGTCTGGATGGACCAAAAACGAAAGTAAAAGAGTTGCTGCAGCACAGATGAGTAGGCCCGGAAGAATGCGTTTTAGACGTTTGCTAAGAAACTTCCAATAATTAATGCGGCGTTCGCTTTGATATTCTTCAATTAATTTCGTAACTATGAAAAATCCAGACAGCGTAAAGAAGATTTCAACCGCAATAAAGCCACCAGGCAAGGTCGAGCGGAAGAGGTGATAAATGACGATCAAGACGATCGCAAAAAATCTGAGGGCATTTATACCAACAATCCACTGCATGTATTTATTATAACTTTATGCAAAGAGAATTAAAAACTTGAGCATAAATGACTAATATGGTAGTAGCGATTGATACCAAAGTTGCAGTTCTTCCAGTACGTAAGAATCTTTGCCCTCGGCTGCCAACTGCTGAATGGCTTTAATATATTCATTTTGTTTGGCTTTAATACGAGCGAGGCGATACTCTTCCCACTTTTGATGCTCGGATTCAGTTAAACTGCGCTCAAAATTGCGCGCTTTATAATGCAGTAGCAAATCCGGCAAACGCGGGTCATGAAAATCTGGATGAAAGTCCGCTAAGTCATTCAGCTTCGCAACGCGTACGGCGTCGCAACGGGTCTTATCGGACGGATCCAAGAACCCGTCATAAAGTGCAGACTCCGAATCGACGGCCGGCGGGAATTCTGGACGCTCTTCATTTTCGCTGCGCATTTTTTCAATAAAATCTGAATGCGCCAAAAGTGCGGTTTTATTCTTTTCGATTTGTTCTTTAGTGAGGCCGATTTTCTGCCAACCATCCCCCTGCTCCAATACGCCAAGTGGCGCCACGGCTGGGCAATGATTATATTTCAATTCCTTTACGGTTGGATAAAATTTCGGCTCCTCCTGCGCGAGTAATTCATCGAGGTTCTGACGCAAATCGAAAACCAAAACATTGCCATTTTTAGCTGGCGCGATTGGGAAAGCAACAGATGTTTTATTATGCGCACTGCTATACTGGCCACAAGAATAAACGAAAGGTTGCGGCTTATCGAGATTAATCATTTGCTGAACGGCACGTTTTTCGCGCATCTTGAATAAATAATCGTAAAGCTGTGGCTGTTTTTCTTTGATTAAACGCGTTACATCAATCAAAGCCTCTACGTCGGAAAGTGCATCGTGCGCATGTTTATGTTCAATGCTATTTAGCTTCGTAATTAATTCGAGACGGTTTGTAGCTTTGCCTTCGTCCGTAACTGGCCATTCAATGCCCTCCGGACGCAAGGCGCGCGTCATGCGCACCGCGTCGAGCATATCCCATTTACTGCGGCCATCCTTCCACTGCCACTCATATGGGTCATAAAAACAGCGCCAAAAAATGTGGCGCATAAATTCATCATCAAAACGGATCGAGTTATAGCCAATCGCAATCGTGCCCGGCGTAAAAATCTCGTCCATAACGTATCTACAAAACTCCGCTTCCGTAAACCCATCCGTTAGTGTTGACTGGGGCGTGATTTTCGTAACCATAATTGCATATGGGCTCGGAAGCGTGTCTTCGCTCATTTTAACTAAGATATTAACTGGATCGCCGACTGGCTCAAGTTGCATATTAGTACGCTGGCCGGCAAATTGCATAATGCGATCAGCACGCGGATCGAGGCCGGATGTTTCGAGGTCATAAAAGAAGAAGGTCTGTTCCATACCTTCATCTTAGCACAAGTTTTTGAGCATGGGAAAAGGCCCGCTATTATCTAGCGGACCTTCTGTAGTTCCGATTGCAACTTCTATGAGTTCCGGGAATCCGGCAATGACAGTCTGGTCGTCCCGAGTTGAGCTTTTGCTGCAGCTTTTTCTTTGGCTGCAGCTTTCTTTTCAGCGATTTCACTACCGACAGCCCACACAAACAAGCGTACGACGAAATCGATAGATTCCCTCTCGCGGAACAGAGGCGAAACTCCACGAGCGAGATACCTCTCGCCCAGAGCAGCAGCGGTATGGATCTGGCCAACGCGGACTAAACCGTAGGCAAGGTAGGCGTAAGCCACGCCCAGAACGCCTACGCATTCAGCAGCAATAATGTCGCCCCAAATAGCGGCATCATTAGCCGAAAGGCCATTGATCAAGAACTGCACTAGTCCATGCCAATGCTCCTTTGCGAATACGACCATGAACACGACCGCAGCAATAGCCGCAATAACGCGATCGAATGTTGCGCTATGCAACATAATAATAGAATCGCACCTGCGAAGTTTACTCTTGCGATAAGCACCCATAGTTACCTTTTTTGCCTGTGCAACCTTCTCCTTGATACGACGCGGAGCATCCTCAGGAAGCGCCGTATTGTTTACGGAACCCTTTCTCTTCTTCAACGGAAGGATATGAACGCTCTTGCGTCCAACCAGATATGCAGCGGCCAAAACCGCTATAGCAATAACTACTACCTCCCAGCTGAATTGCACGTCAAATGCATGATACCAACTATTTGCCATTTTTTACTCCCCCTTTCTCTTTCGAGGCCTTTCTCTTTTTTCACGAGCCGCAAAGCTTCGTGTGCAGCTCGCCTGCATTTCTACCGGCCTCTATAGGTAAGTAGAAATGCAGGTGACTGCTTTGAAAGTGGATAAACTGAAACATCGACAATTAGGAGATGAATCGAACTACTTTCAAAGTGCGTAACCGTATATTTTCAATGGTTATTCGTCTATTATACCACACATGGATTAAAAAGTCAATAACACTTATGCTCGTATTCCCGTTCCGGCACCAAAAAGCCCGGTTTTTAAGGCCGGGCTAGATGTTCTTTTAATTCAAGCCATACATCTTGGAGTAGAGCTCTTCAAGACGGGCCGGATATTCAATCTCTTCAGGTTTTTCGACTAGCATTATGACGAATTTCAACGGGCTATTGGCCGGAATGTCGTTCTGCGCTTGTGCGCCATATCCTAAAACGGCCGGGATTGAAATTTCACGTACGCCACCGATGCGCATGCCGTCCCAGACATACCCCTCTTCGGTACCCTTCGCTACGCCTTCAAGCCAACCTTGAATCAAATTCGTAGTGCCAGCAAGTGGCGATCCGAGTTTGGTTGGGTTCTCGTAATTGTCAAAGGATGAATCAAAAACTTTCTCGTCGGATAGCCATCCAATATAGTAGGCAGCATAGTTCGTATCTTCGAGTTCTTCGATTTGGCGACCGTCGCCAACTTTTAGATCAGTTACTTTAAGTTCAGTCACGTCAGCAGCATTGTAGGCGCGAACGCGATCGCGATAGACTTTAAAGGTGTCATAATACTTTGCTGAAAGTTCATCCGCCTGTGCGTTAACCTTTTGCTGATATTCATACATTAAGTTCTGCATTTCGTCCTGCTCTTCGGTAGTCAAACCACCAACGGTCTTTGCGCCAACACCCTGATACTGAAGCACAATGCCAGCATAAAGCGCAAAGGTCGAACCAAGCATTAGAATCGCAATCAGAGCGATAATGATTCGCTGTTTGGGCGATGTTTTCTTTTCTTCGTTTACAATCATATTACCTCCGTTAACCCGCCCCTATTTAATACTCTCTAATTTCTTCATTATAGCTTGAATCTCGGCTTTTTCCAAAGTCTTCTCTGGATCAGCAAAATCGACATGGAAGCTTACGTTCTTCGTCGTAGCTCCTTCGGCCTGATAAATCGAAGTGCAAGCAAGCTTGAAGATAAGCTCTTTGTCCTGAAGAACTTTGCGCAATTGTTGCTCAAGTTTCGCATATGGCGTATCGAGCGGCACGCTTAATGTAACGTCGCGCGATACTGATGGGTACTGACTGACGCGGAAATCTTTGTGCGTAGCACCCTCAGCGAAACGCAATAAATGATGCAAATCGAGCTCAAAGGCAGCCGTGCCGGTGGCTAGTTTAAAGCCACGCAAGATGCCAGCTTTAATCTCGCCAAGATGGCCGATCACGGTGTCGTGCGATTTTATAACAGCGGAGCGTTTTGGCTCAAAGTAAGTGTTCTCATCATTCGCCTCAAAGGCTTCGATACTATATTTTACGCCGAGCGTATTAAGCAAAGACTCGAGATATTTCTTGGCAGTGTAGTAATTCGACTTCGTTGCCCCATCAATAAAGACGAAACCTAGCTGGTAGGAGTTCTGCGGCACACCATCCGCATCAACGCCATTCGTACGCGGATAAACTTGGTTCATTTCGAACAAGGTGAACTTCGCATGACCGGCGCGAACGTTCGCGTAGGATTTATCTAGCAAACTCGGCACAATGCTCTGACGAATATATTGCAATTCTGGCGAAATCGAGTTCACGATTTTGTAAGAATTGTCTGGTTTTTGGCCAACCTTAGTTAATAAATCACCATGTACGAAGCTATAAGTGAGCACTTCGTTGGCGCCATGCGCGGCGAGATGATCGCGAATGTGCGTCTTGAGCTGGAATAATGGATTTGGATCACTCGTAGCATGAAGTGGCAAAACTGGCGTAATATTATCAAAACCAGACAAGCGGCCAACTTCCTCGATAACATCTTCGGCAATATGAATATCCGTACGCCAGAATGGTACGTCGACAATAATTTTGTTGCCGTTAATTTCGGTATCAAATTCGACGTTTTCAAGAATTCGGCAAACTTCTTTGATATCAAAATCAGTACCAAGCAAATTATTAATTTGCGCGAGGCTAACAGTAACTTGCTCTGAGGCTGGCTCTTCTTTTTGGCTGTCAAACAAGGCAAGTGGAGTCAAGAATTTCGATGCAATATTCGCGAAGCGCAAAGCCACGGCCTTAGTCTGCCCTGCTGGTTGGCCTTTCGTAAAGCGCGTGATGGCTTCGGAGAAAATGCCGTGCGCCATTTGCGTTTTGCGCAAGTTGTAGAGACTGAAGGTAGCTGATTCGAGAATAACGCGCTTAGTGTTTTCGTCGATAGCAGTATTTGCGCCACCCATTGCGCCGGCGAGCGCGACAGGAACATTATTACTGGTAATTACGATATCGTCAGTATTTAGTTCAACTACATTTCCATCGAGTAATTCGAGCTTTTCGCCTTTTTTAGCAGCGCGAACGATAATCTTTGGTGTTTTGCTACCGCCGACGGCGATGAATTTGTCATAATCGAAGGCATGGAGTGGCTGACCAAAAGCAAGCATTGCGATATTTGTCGCATCGACGATTGGGCTAACTGGACGCATGCCAGAACGAGCTAATAGGGTCGACTCGTAATCTAGGTAAGGTTTCTTGTTTTCGAGTTTAGCATCGAAGACGATTGCTGTATAACGCGGGCAAAGCTTTTCGTCGATCTCGATGTCGAGCTTTACGCTTGGGTCGTTGTCGAATTCTTGTTCCGGGTTGAGATACCATTTTTCGGATTTATGCTCTTGGCCAAGAATGCCAGCCACTTCGCGACGAAAGCCAAGAATGCCAAAGGTATCTGGGCGATGCGTGAGGGATTTATTTTCGATATCGAGGATTTTATCGCTGAGGTTACCAAACGTCTCGGAAAGCGTCTTGCCGGCATGAGCATAGTTAGGATTAATCTCAACAATGCCAGAATGGTCATCGCCAAAATCGAGCTCGTCAGCACCAGCCATCATGCCGTAAGAATCGTATTTCTTGAGCATTTTGCGCATACCGATTTTGAATGGCTCAGCATCATGATAAGTAGCTGGCACAATTGCACCTGGAGCGATCCAGACAGCAAACATACCCTTGCGGACATTTGGCGCGCCGCACATGACTTGTACGTAGCCATCTTCGTCGCGCTCAACGTCCTTAGCGACGCCATTATCGTCGATTTTACAGAGGCTAAGATGCGTATCTGGGATTTTTTCGCAATATTTAACTTCTACAACATAAATGCCGTCATATTTATGCGTTTCGTCGATGACACCTTCAACTTCTACCAAGCGAGCGCCGATTAATTTGACCAATTCGTCGTCGGAAATAGCATCCGTTTCGAGGCCACTTTTAAGCCAGTTAAGTGAAATTAGCATGTGAACTCCTTCAAGAAATCAAGTTTTGCAGCTTCGAAGTTGCGAACATCGCCAAGACCATAGCGAAGCATCACGAGACGGTCGATACCGCCACCCCATGCAAAGCCTTGGTATTCGGTCGGATCGATGCCGGCCATTTTAAGAACGTTTGGATGAATCATGCCGCAACCGAGCATTTCGAGCCAGCCATCACCCTTGCCACCGAGGGATTTTGGTTTTTCGATTAAGAATTCAAGCGAAGGCTCCGTAAATGGAAAGTAGCCTGGTTGAGTTTTAATGTTAAGCTTTTGGCCGTAGTATTTTTCGAAGAACTCGCGTAGAATTGCGAGCATATTGCCGAGTGTACAATCTTTGGAAACGTAAACACCTTCACATTGATAAAAAGTATGTTCGTGCGTAGCGTCAACGTCTTCGTTACGATAAACACGACCCGGAACGGCGACTGCGATAGCCTTGCCAGCATCGAGTTTGTATTTATTTGTCTTTAAAACACGATGTTGCATCGTGCTGGTATGAGCTGGCGGGATAAAGCCTTCCTCTGTGCGGAAAGTGTCGTAACCATCACGAGCTGGATGGCCTTTGGCGAAGTTGAGACTATCGAACATATGAAACTCATCGTCGAGCTGGCGAGATTCCATAATGTCAAAGCCCATGCTCTGATAAATGCCAATCACACGATCAAGCTCAGTCATGAGTGGATGCTTGCTACCAAAATCTGCGGTTAAAAATTCTGGTTGTACACCGTTAATATCACATGGAGCAGTAATGTCTAATGCTTCAACATTGGCAACTTCGGCCGCCGCTTCGGCGTCAGCGATTTGCTGCATGAGATTTTGTTTTTTAATATTTAATTGTTTGCCAAAATCAGCCCGCTCGGCGGCTGGGATATCTTTGATTTTGGCGTATTCTGCATTGAGCTTTTTCAGCTCTTGTTTTAACTCCGAAATACTAGGCATAACACCTTATATTTTACCATACTATCAGATGAGATGCGCCTTGATATCAAAAAAGCGCCTGGTTGGGCGCTATTTTTTCAGTCTCTATTTATTTTAAGAAGAAGATGATGCCTAGCGAAATCAAAGCTAGCACAACTAAGGTAATCCAAAACCAGCCAGCGCGAGAGCTTCTCCGCGTACCTTCGAGTAGTGCAGAATCCTCAATGTCGTAATCTTCTTGGGCGGACGTACCTTGCGCACGTTCACGAAGGTCGGCCGTAATACGCTCTCCGAGTTGCGAACGTTGTTCGTCTTTTTCTACCATAATCCCCATGCTGCGTCCTCCTTCTATTTAATGCGAATGTATCTAGTATAGCATATAAGCACAATCTGTATAAATTCCCATTTAAAGATGCGACCGCTAAAAAACTGTGTTATTATTGAGGTATATATCTTAAAAGGAGGAGAAATGGCAACATCTAAAGCCAAGTCGGCCAAGAAGTCTGCTGCCAAGAAGACTACGTCAAGTAAGTCTGCGAAGGCAAAAAGCACAGCTTCCAAGGCTAAGACTACCGTCAAGACGACTTCTGCCAAGACTGCAAAGAAACCAAAAGTAGTCGCAAAAGAAGCCATCGTAGAACCGGTAGAAGAAAAACCAAAAATCATGTCCGAGAAGGCTCATCCAGTTAAGGAGTTCTTCGCTCGTAAAGGCGATCCGACAGAGAATATTCTTACAATCTTCAAAGACACCAAAATCATCGGCGCATTGATTGGCGAGATTATTGGCACTGGTCTTATTACGGCCGTTGCCCTTACGCTCGGCTTATTCAATCCGCTCTATTTGCTTTTTGCATACGTCGGCATCATCGCCGCCGTTCATGCATTATCTGGCGCACATCTTAACCCAATCATTACGGCCGGTATGATGGCAAGCCGTCGCATTTCCGCAATCCGTGGCGTTCTATATTTCATCGCCCAGATTCTCGGTGCCTGGTTTGGCTTCATGATCGTAAATGGTTTCTATAACGCTGGTGTTGCATCTGGCAATATCAACGCTGAATCTGTCGCCTTGCCAGCACTCGCATCAGCCAATAGCGTCGTCGCCACGACTGAAGGCTTCAGCTTCTTCTGGCCAATTACGATGATTGAATTTGTTGGCGCAATTATTATTGCATTCTTCTATGCGCGCGCAACCAATTATCGTCGTGGTGTCTTCACCTTTGCCGCGATTGCCGCTAGTGGCGTCTTTGTCGCGATGCTTTACGCAGTTGTCATGTGCAATACCTTCCTTGGTATCGGCGATAACGTATTCATTATGAACCCTGCTGCTAGCCTGATGTACGGCTTGCTCCCAGCATCCGCCGAAGGCTTCGATGCTTTGATGGGTGCCATGATGCCAATGCTCGTAACCTACGTAATCTTCCCAGTAATTGGCGGTATTGTCGGTTTCTATCTTTCCGATATTGCTGCTAAGTTCCGTGGCGAAAAACTCGTAGCTTAATTAGCGTTTATAAAAATATCCCCTTCTCTCTAGGGGATATTTTTTAACCACCAAAAAACTTCCAGCCCGTAGACTGGAAGTTTTGATTAGCTACCAATTACTCAGTAACACCGAGCTCGATGCGCTTGAACTGCTTGATCTGGATGTTTTCACCAGTCTTTGCCATAACGTCTTTGACATATTCGGCAACAGTCTTGGTTTCATCAAAGATATAAGCTTGGTTCATAAGGACGCGATCAGCGAAAGTCTTGCTAACCTTAGAAGCAATAATTTGCTCTTTGCGGTTTTCCGGCTCTTTGCCAGTGAGAGACTTTTCGGCAGCTTCGCGAGCTTCTTTGAGCTTGTCGGCTGGGATGTCAGCTTCGGAAACCCATTGTGGGTTCATGCTAGCAACCTGAATTGCAATCTTGTGAGCGAGATCCTTGAATTCGTCAGTCTTAGCAACGAAAGAGGTTTCGCAGTTTACTTCAACGATTGCACCGAGGCGACCATCATGAATGTAAGCCTCGACGAGGCCTTCGCGAGTTTCGCGATCGCCGCGCTTTTCAGCCTTAGTGAGGCCTTTCTTACGCATAGCGGCGAGAGCTTTGTCGAAATCGCCTTTAGCTTCGATAAGAGCATTCTTTGCATCGGTCAAGCCAACGCCGGAAAGCTCTTTGAGTTTCTTGATTAATTCGATGCTGATAGCTTTTGCTTCGTCAGCAACTTCTTTGGTAGTTTTAGTTGCAGCTTTTTTCTTATCTGCCATTTGTAAAAACTCCTTATTTTAAATGTTAGTTCTTTGCAGTTTTGGCTTTGCCATCTTTGATAGCAGCGGCAAAGTAATCAAGAATGAGCTTAACGGACTTGATAGCGTCATCGTTAGCTGGAATTGGGTAATCAACCTCTTCTGGGTTGGTGTTAGTGTCGCAGATAGCGAAGACTGGAATGTTAAGAGTCTTAGCTTCTTTGACGGCGTTCTTGTCTTGAATCATATCGGTAACAACAACAGCGATTGGCTGTTCGGTCATATCCTTGATACCACCGTAGCGCTCATTGAGCATATCGATTTCTTCTTGATAGCGCTGAACTTCGAGCTTACTATAGCGCTTTTCAAGTTCACCGGAAGCCATGCGGCGTTCGAGATCTTTGAGTTTGCGAATCTGCTTGGTAACGGTTTCAACGTTGGTAAGCATACCGCCAACCCAACGAACAGTTACATATGGCATGTCGACAGACTCAGCAACTTCCTTAACGGTGTCTTTGAGTTGTTTCTTGGTGCCAACGAAAAGAACTTTCTTACCGCTAGCGACGCGGCGGCTGATTTCTGGC
>JAEEGL013952444.1_pt1 | contig 10149 bp, 7 predicted proteins | sample 9134231 | NCBI WGS metagenome assembly JAEEGL01 (sample SAMN16246548, study PRJNA631951) | gut metagenome | biome: gut microbiome; feature: rumen; material: fiber-attached | host: Bos | place: Iran: Karaj | collected 2018-10
AGCCCTGCCCATCATCGAGACACAGGCTGGCGACGTGTCGGCATACATTCCGACCAACGTAATCTCCATTACCGACGGTCAGATATTCCTCGAGAGCGACCTCTTCAACCAGGGCTTCCGTCCGGCTATTAACGTTGGTATCTCGGTATCGCGTGTGGGTGGCTCGGCACAGATCAAGTCGATGAAGAAGGTGGCAGGTACGCTGAAAATCGATCAGGCGCAGTACCGCGAACTCGAGTCCTTCTCGAAGTTCTCAAGCGATATGGATGCCGTGACCGCCATGACGATAGACCGCGGCCGCAAGAACCAGCAGTTGCTCATACAGCCACAGTACAGCCCCATGCCAGTAGGCGAGCAGGTGGCCATCCTCTATTGTGGTGTACACGGCCTCATGCGCCAGGTTCCCATCGACAAGGTGCGCCAGTGTCAGGATCAGTTCCTCGAGAAACTGCGCTCGGCTAACCCCGAAGTCATTGAGACGCTGGCCAGCGGTAAGATTGACGATGAAACAACCGACAAGATCGAGGCTGTCATGGCCGACATCGCTGCCACTTATAAATGAGTAATGAGAAATGAGTAATGAGAAATTTCCCATTTCCATTTCTCATTTCTAATCTCTCATTCCTAATTTAGTATATTATTATGCCAAGTCTGAAAGAAATAAAAGGTCGCATCGCCTCGATCAACTCTACGCGCAAGATTACTTCGGCCATGAAGATGGTGGCATCGTCGAAACTGCACCATGCACAGGTGGCCATACAGAACATGCTGCCATACGAAACGATGCTGGAACACATACTCAAGTCGTTCCTTGCCGCAGAGATTGAGTCAGGAACTATCTACGACAATGAGCGCGACGTGAAGCGAGTGGCACTGGTAATCTTTAGCGCTAACTCGTCGCTGTGCGGAGGATTCAATGCCAACATCATCAGGGTGATGATGAAGGCTGTAGATGCACTCTCCGGCGAGTTGGGAAAGGAAAACGTGGAAGTATATCCCATTGGGCGCAAGGTGGCGGAAAAGGCCAAGAAACTGGGCTATAACGTGAAATGCGACCTGTGCGACCTGATAGACCATCCCCACGTGCAGCCCTGTATCGACCTGGCAAAGGAACTGGGCGAGCGTTTCCTCAAAGGAGAGATTGACAAGGTGGAACTGGTGTACCACCACTTCAAGAGTGCCGGTTCGCAGATACTCACCCACAAGACTTTCCTCCCCATCGACATCGAGTCAGAACTGGAGCGCGACCATGACCGCGACCTCACCTCAAACGTTGCCACGAAAAAGGTACAGGACTACCTGAAGAAAAGGGAGAGAAGGAAGAAGAAAGAGGCAAAAGGAGATAACGAGGTGACACCGCTCAACGACAACTTCATCGTAGAACCCGACGTACACACCGTACTCACGCAACTCATCCCGAAGATGGGACACCTGATGCTCTACACTGCCTTGCTCGACAGCGTGGCCTCTGAACATGCCGCCCGTATGGTGGCTATGCAGACGGCTACCGATAATGCTGATGAACTGTTGCGTGAACTCAACCTGCAGTACAACAAGAGCCGTCAGCAGTCTATTACCAACGAATTGCTCGACATTGCAGGAGGTTCGGTCAATAATTAACCCTTGACATTGCAGGATGGGCGGTTAATATTATCCCCCTTTGAATTCCAAGATTAAATGAGCCCAGTCGCCATCGAGCCGCTGGGCTTTTTTATGCAGTCCCAACTCATGGGCTTTGGCTTCGAGCAGAGGGATGTCCTGAGCGTAGAATCCGCTCAGAAGCAGGGTGGAGTAGGGGGACATCTTACCTACGAAGGCCTCCATGTCGTTGAGCAGGATATTGCGGTTGATATTCGCCAGCACAACGTCAAACACGCCCTCCACCGTTTTTAATACAGTGGCATCGCCAAGGAGCGAAGTAAAACGGCTGTCTACCTGGTTGATGACAGCATTGTGGCGGGCATTGTCAGCACTCCATTCGTCAATGTCGTAGCCCACGGCTTCCCTGGCTCCCATTTTCAGCGCAGCAATAGACAGGATGCCGGTACCGGTGCCGCAATCCAGCACGCGCCTGCCCTCCAATTCCATATCTATAAGCGAGGCTACCATCATTTGCGTCGTCTCGTGTGTGCCGGTGCCAAACGCCAGGTGGGCATCGATTTCAATGGAGAGGTGAGAGGGGAGAGGTGAGGGGTGAGAGGGGATGAGTGAGAGGGGAGAGGGCAGATGCCGTCCGTCGTGAATGACAACGATTCTACGGCTTTTGACCTCAGACCTTTGACCTTCGACCACAATCGGCTCGAAGCCTTGCTGTTCCCATTGTTCGTTCCAGTCCTTGTCCTCGGCCTCTGTCACCGTAAAGACCACGTTGCAAGAGGGTAGGGGAAACGCACCTATCAAGGCCTGCAGCATGGGCTGGTCGAAAAGCGCCTGTTGCACATAGCCTTTCACCCCTTCGGTGGTATCCTCAAACGTCTCGAAACCAGCCTCGCCAGCCAGGGCCGAGAGTATGTCGCGCGCGTCCTGCATCATATCTGCAGGCGCATTAATAGTGAAATTTACCTCGTAATATTTCATTGCCTATGTTAATTTTACCTGCAAAATTACAAAAAATAGGGAAAATCCTACCACGTTTTAGGGTTTTTCCGTACCTTTGCAGTAAAATTAGTAGTATTTTTGCATCGTGAAAGTATAACTTAATTATTTGAGATATGAAAAAGTGGTTGTTTTTATCTTTGGCTATCGGCCTGATGCCTCTTTCCATGATGGCACAAGACGATGATATGTACTTCGCTTCCAGTAAGTCGAAGACCACTCAGGCTAAGTCTCACTACGAAAGCACTAACTCTCACTATGAGAGCACCTACCCTCGCTATGAGGGTACGACCCATTCGGGCTCTTCGCGTAGCGTGGACGAATATAACCGCAGGTACATCGTCAGCGACGCATTGCCTACCGATACGGGCGACATCATAACGTTTACGCCCGTAGAAGGTGTATATCCAGACTCCGTGGCAGAAGATTTCGCCCTGACCAAGAGCATGGCACGCTGGGATGACTACGTGCCAGAATCGGCCTACTGGGAAGGCTATTCACAAGGCCGGCGCGATGCATGGTCATGGCATTCGCCCTGGTACTACTCGGCCTACTATCCCTGGTATGATCCCTGGTATTACGACCTCTGGTACTACGACCCCTGGTACTATTCATCCTGGCATTATGGATGGTACAATCCCTGGTATTACGGCTACGGCTGGTATTATCCACACTATAGTTATGGCTGGTATGGCTACGGATGGGGTGGGGGATATTATCATCCGGTTTACGCTCATAATGGAGGACATCGCTATATCGACAATACCGGCACACTACGTAGTAGCGGCAATGTAGGGCGTACTTCCAGTTATAACCGCAACAGGACTGAGGGCTATGCAAGTTCCAGTCGGTTCGACGGTGCCAGAAACCGTGCATATAACGGAAATAGTAGAGGTAGTGGACGCAGCACTTATAGTGGCAGCACATCGCGTAGCATCACCCGCACGCCAGTAACAACCAGCGGTTCCGGCAGAGGCTATTCAGGAAGCACATACGGATCGCCTCGTAGCAGCAGCGGCAGTTCATACGGTGGCGCAGGTAGTTACAGTAGCGGTAGCAGTAGCAGCAGTAGCGGCAGTTACAGCAGCGGGCGCAGCAGCGGCGGTGGCGGCAGTTACAGTAGCGGGCGCAGCAGCGGCGGTGGCGGCAGTTACAGCAGCGGTGGCAGCAGTAGCCGCAGTAGCGGTAGTAGCGGCGGCAGTTTCAGCAGCAGTAGTCGCAGTAGCGGCAGCGGCGGTGGTGGAAGCCGTTCCGGCGGTGGACGCAGATAAATGGGGAAAGTGAATAGTGAAAAGGCAAAAATGTAATTGTATATAGTATATAATGTAGTTATGAAAAAGATTGTTTACATAGCAGCCCTTACGCTGGTTATGATGCCTGCGGCTGCACAAGATACATACGAGAATGCCCGTCTGCTGGGCAGCGACCTCAACGGTACTGCCCGCTATGTGGGCATGGGCGGCGCATTAGACGCGCTGGGTGCCGACATCTCAACCATCAACACCAACCCGGCTGGCATAGGTATGTTCCGTCACGACTATGCAGGCCTGTCCTTCGGCGTTGTATCGCAGGAAGATGCCAAGAAGTTCGACCAGGTAGGCAAGACCAATATGAGTTTCGACCAGGCTGGCTTCGTTTACTCGACGCGCACAGGAGAGAATTCCTACATCAACTTTGCCTTCAACTACCACAAGAGCCGCAACTTCGACCAGATTCTGTCGGCTGCCAACGATATGCATCGGCATAACGGCCAGGGAGCATCGCTGGGCAAACTGGCATACGGCAAAAGTGCGCTGGGCAGGGACGATAAAGGAGGATACTATCTTATAGAGGAACCAACAGATGGTGGAAGCAACTATCTTGTAGACGGCTGGAGAAACAGAAGCAGCATGGGTCGTGCCTATACCTACACCCAGTGGGATCATGTCTACACCAACGGACTGACATGGGACAACGTAAACCTGCCTGCAGAAGATGGGGAATGGTCACCTTATTATAACAACTATGGCATCTATTTCAACAATACCTTCTTTGAGGCTTCTGACTATGCCTTCGATCGTGCTCATAGCGGATGGATTTCCGACTATGACTTTAATATGAGCGGCAATATCAACAACCGCGTATTCCTCGGCATTACGGTTGGCCTGCATAGCGTTGATTATAAGGGATATAGCGAGTATCAGGAATTCCTGGTCGATAGCAGAGACCAGTTTATTGGCAATACTGTTATGGCCGACGAGCGCAGAGTAACCGGTACAGGAGCCGACGTTAAGATAGGAGCCATCTTCAGGCCGTTTGAGTATTCTCCTTTCCGCATAGGCCTTTCCATTGGTACACCGATATGGTACGACCTAAAGACAAGAAATACCACGCTGCTGATCAATGCCACCGACTATTACGCCCTTCATCCTGATTTTGCCAACTGGGGACACGATGAATTCTCAAGTGGCGAGACATACGAATTCAAGTATTATACACCCTGGAAATTCGGCATGCGTATCGGACCTACGGTCGGCAATTATCTGGCCCTGGGTGCCGGCATCGACTATTCAGACTATAGTGCCAGCGACAACCGCATCAACGACGGCTACGACGACTACGGCAATCCCGATTCCTATAGCGACGACGTGATGAACAAACACACCGAAAATACCTTAAAGGGCGTTGCAACAGTAAAAGTAGGTGCTGAGTACAAGCCCGATCCCAGCATGGCCGTGCGCTTCGGTTACAATTATGTGTCACCAATGTATAAGAAAGACGGTGTGCGCGACACAAGGCTGAATTCTCTTGGCAACTGGTATTCGTCAACGGCTGATTACACCAACTGGGAAGCCACGCATCGCATTACCTGCGGATTCGGATACAAGTACGAGGGCTGGAACTTCGATATTGCTTATCAGTACAACGGCACAAAGGGAACCTTCTATCCGTTCCAGCCAGATCTAAAGTTCGTTGATCCTATTCCCAGTGCTACAACAGGACAGGCTGTAAGCGAAACGAATATCTCTACGCCAACCAGTGTGAACTTCAAGCGCCATCAGGTGCTCTTAACCATTGGCTATACTTTCTAACGTGAAAATACATTTAATGAAAGGAATTGACCCTATTTATCATAATGCCGATTCTAATTATACAAAACCCTGATAATCAAGGTTTTATTATTACCGGTAATTTGATTATATTTAGATAGTTATTTCAAGATGATGAAAGAAACACCTGTATTGCTGTTGACAGGCTATCTGGGCAGCGGAAAGACCACATTGTTGAACCGTATTTTGTCAAACGAGAAAGGCATTCGTTTTGCTGTTATTGTCAACGACATCGGCGAAGTAAATATCGATGCCACACTTATTCAGAAAGGTGGCATCGTTGACCAGCAGGACGATTCGCTCGTGGCTCTGCAAAACGGTTGCATCTGCTGCACGCTGAAAATGGACTTGGTGAAGCAGTTAATGGACATCAACGCCATGCAGCGATTCGACTATATCGTCATTGAGGCAAGTGGCATCTGCGAGCCAGGGCCTATTGCACAAACTATCTGTTCCATTCCTTCCATGGGTATGGACTTGTCGTCCATCGGCTTCCCACGCCTCGACTGCATTGTCACCGTTGTGGATGCATTACGCATGCGCGACGAATTTGATGGTGGACAATTGCTCATACGGCCCGATATTGACGAAGAAGATATTGAGAACTTGGTTATCCAGCAGATAGAGTTTTGCAACATCGTACTGCTGAACAAGGCTGCCGAGGTGACGGCAGACGAACTGGGACGTCTTCGTCAGATAGTGCGCACACTACAGCCTAAGGCAGAGATTATAGAATGCAATTATGGTGACGTTGACTTTGATAAAATCCTGAATACCAATATGTTTGATTTCGACAGTGTTGCCACTTCCGCTGCATGGATTCAGGAGGTGGAGAGGCATCACGACGATGACGACGATGATGATGATGACGATGAGCATGAACACAGCGGGCATGAACACAGCGGGCATCACCACCATCATCACGACGATGAGGGCGAAGCCGAGGAATATGGCATTGGAACCTTTGTTTATTACCGACGTGAACCATTCAACCTGGGACGGTTCGACGAGTTTGTTGCTCGTAAGTGGCCTAAGGGCGTTATCCGTGCCAAAGGCATCTGCTATTTCAAGGACGAGATGGATATGTGCTACCTCTTTGAGCAGGCTGGCCGCCAAGTAAGCATCCGTCAGGCCGGACAATGGTTTGCTACGATGCCAAAGGATGAACTGGCCGAGATGATGGAGCGCGATGCAGCCCTGCGTGCCGATTGGGACAAGCACTATGGCGACCGCATGCAGAAAATTGTCTTCATCGGTCAGCACTTGGATAAAGAACTCATAGCAAAAGAACTGGACAACTGTCTCAGGTAAGAGTCCCCCCCTACCCTACAGCCTCAGTTAAGAGAGTCCCCTACTCTACACTCAATAAAGAGAAATCCCCTACTCTATACTACCTTTTTGGCCCGTTGCTCTGCCTTACGCAGAGCAATGTCGTAGGCCTCGTAATAATATTTGATGAATTCCTTCCACAAAGCCTTCTTAGATAGCGTCTCGGCAGCCTTGCGGCAGGCATCTATTTGAGTCTTGCTCATGGCAGAGAACTGTGCTACGGTGTCCTTGATATAGTCGGCCACCTCCGAGTAGTTGTAGTCTGTGCGGTGAATCACCTTCACGCCGTCTTCCAACTCGCCTTCATGCCCAAATACCTTGTTGGCCCAGAGACCGAAGCCAGCCAGGTCGGTGGTGATGCAAGGCACCTTGAAAGCCACCGCCTCGAGCGGTGTATAGCCCCAAGGCTCGTAGTAAGATGGATAGATACACAGGTCGTTGCCCAGCACCACGTCGTAGTAGGTCAGGTTGAGGATACCGTCCTTTCCGTCAAGATAGCAAGGCAGGAAGATAACCTTCACGTTGTCCTCGTGGCGGTTGTGCATATCGTAGAACTTCATCATGTTGAGCACATTGTCGTGGCCCATGTTGTGGAGCCAATGGGTAACCTGGGGCACTTCGAGCGGGGTGTCGTATGGCAGGCCTTCTTCAAGTCGAACCTGCAAATCCTTGCGGGGCTCCCCTACCCAACCGGGCACGACGATGAATGCGAGCACCTTCTTCTTCAGGTCGCGGTCGCGCAGTAGGCGGTTCATAGCCTCTACAAAGACATCGATGCCCTTGTTGCGGAACTCATAACGTCCGCTGGTTGACACGATGATGGTATCATCGTCCAGATTCTCGCCTAACAAGGCGTTGGCCACCTGCAGCATCTTTTCGCGAGCCTGCTTGCGCTTCTTGGTAAAGGCGGCAGCCTTGGGCACGAAACTATTGTCGAAGCCATTGGGCAGCACCATGTCTACAGGTTTGTCGAGCAGTTCAACACACTCATGGGCCGTAATATCACTCACGGTGGTGAAGCAATCCACATTCCATGCGGTCTGCTTCTCTATTGAGTGCTTCGACTGCATGTTCAGTTCCTCGGCCATCTGGTCGCCGTTATAGGCAAAGAGGTAGTCATACAGGGGCTTCTGGTTGCCGGCAATTGAACGTCCTATGCTGGTAGCGTGGGTAGTGAAGACGGTGGCTATCTGGGGCACCTTATTATTAATATACAAAGCACCGAGGCCGCACATCCACTCGTTGGCATGATAGACCACCTTCAGGGAAGAACTGTTATCAAGCCTCTCCGTTCCCAGTTCTCTGTTCTTCGTTAAATAGCGATACATGCTCTCTACCACCAGTCCTGCAGCATACGAGAACATCGAGGCTTCATCGTAGTCGCCGTAGGCATGCAGAGAGTCCACCTTGTATTGCTCCCACAGCCAGGTGTATATAGCATCTTTCTTGGCAAAGAAGGGTTTGAAGTCCACAAGGATGGCAATCGGCTCACTGGGTATGGTCCATCGCCCCACCCTGACGCTGATACCCTTTTCTTTGACAGTCCACTGCCACTCTGCAAAGAGTGACGGATCTTCGCGGAAATAAGGACTCTCACTTATTTCCGACGCATCGTCGCCTACCTGTTGGCTGCCTTTCCAGAAGTCGGGACCTATGAAGATCACTCTGTCAGGGAATTTCTCCTGAAGGGTTTTGGCACGGGTTGAAAGAACCGTATAGATACCACCTACTTTATTACACACTTCCCAACTTGACTCAAAGATATAATCTGGAGTTAAATGCATATTATTCATCGTGTTTTGTTTTTAATGGCTGCAAAGATACTTAAATTATTCTTAAATATGAAAGAAAACCGACATCTTTTTTCCGTTTTTTATAATTAATTGACTAAAAACCAGTAACTTTGTAAACAAAAAATATCAATCATGAGAATTATTCTTTTCATTCTATTTGCTTTGCAGGCCAGCGGCATCCATGCACAGACAGACACAACAGCCTTTCATACCTATTTGGTCAACAAAGAGTTTAGTGTCTATTTGCGTATCAATTTCCACAACCAGGACATCGTTATCCCCGACCAAGAACTGCTCGGTCCACTGCCCGGCTATCTGGGCAAGGAGCACAACAGTTTCTGCTGGCCCATAATCAGCGTTGATGTTAAAGACAACAAGGCACGGATGCAGATGGTTAACGACTATGGTAGCGAAGACCTGGAAGCCACGCTGACACGCCAGAACGACAGTATTTACGTATTGAAGCAGGGCAAGGGCTCTACGCTGAAAGTGCCCAACAACGGCAAATGGCAGAAACTGCCCGGCACGCTTTACTTCAAGCGCAAATAAAAAATTGTAGACGGTCAATGCCCGATTATCATTTTTTTTTCGTAACTTTGCACCCGATTGAGAATTGAAGATTGAAGATTGAGAATTGAAAATAAATAAAGGATAAGATAAAAACAGATGATTACAGTCACGAATTTGGCTATTCAGTTTGGCAAAAAGGTTCTTTACAAGGATGTAAACTTGAAGTTTACTAGTGGGAATATCTATGGCATCATCGGTGCCAACGGTGCAGGCAAGTCTACTCTGCTGCGCGCCATCAGCGGCGAACTGGAGCCTAATAAAGGCTCGGTGGAGATGCTGCCGGGCGAGCGCATGAGCGTTTTGGAGCAGGATCACTTCAAATATGACGAATTTTCGGTGATGAACACCGTACTGATGGGACACCAGCCGCTGTGGAAGAACATGAAGGAACGCGAGGCTCTCTATGCCAAGGCTGAGATGACCGAAGAGGACGGTGTAAAGGCCGCCGAACTGGAGATGGCCTTTGCCGAAATGAACGGCTGGGAGGCCGAGAGCGAGGCAGCACAGTTGCTTCAGAACCTGGGTATCAAAGAAGAAAAGCATTATGCCCAGATGTCGGATATATCCAACAACGAGAAAGTGCGCGTCATGCTGGCGAAGGCACTCTTCGGCCATCCAGACAACCTGCTGCTCGACGAGCCTACCAACGACCTTGACCTCGACACCGTGCAGTGGTTGGAGGAATATCTCAGTAGCCTGGAACAGTGTGTGCTCGTGGTTAGTCACGACCGCCACTTCCTTGATGCCGTATCTACACAGACCGTCGATATTGA
>JAEEGL014791790.1_pt1 | contig 10149 bp, 7 predicted proteins | sample 9134231 | NCBI WGS metagenome assembly JAEEGL01 (sample SAMN16246548, study PRJNA631951) | gut metagenome | biome: gut microbiome; feature: rumen; material: fiber-attached | host: Bos | place: Iran: Karaj | collected 2018-10
CATCCTCAATGCGGGTGACGTTCTTGTCGAACTCAAACACCTCAAACTTGGCACGCGGGTCGAGGCCGGGCTTCTCCAACTCTTTCATGATGTCCTGCAAGGTGGGCATGCCACAGTCTTCACCAACAAAATCAGAGAGGACTATCTTGCTGCGCAACTCCTTGTCTTTCATCAATGTCTCCACGTCGCTGCCGACACTCTTGGCCATCCTCTCTACCAGCCCGTAGCGTTCGGGATGCACCGCACTGCGGTCCAACGGATTATTGCTCTCGCGGATGCGGAGGAAGCCGGCGCACTGCTCATACGCCTTGTCGCCCAGGCCTTTCACCTTCTTCAGCTCCTGACGGTCGGCAAAAGCACCGTTGCTGTTGCGGTACTCGACAATCCTGTCGGCAAGCACGGGTCCGATGCCGCTGACATAACTCAGCAGCTCGCGACTGGCAGTGTTCAACTCGACGCCGACACTGTTCACACAGCTCTCCACCACGTCGCCAAGGCTCGCGGCCAGCATCTTCTGGTCTACATCGTGCTGGTACTGCCCCACCCCGATGCTTTTGGGGTCTATCTTGACCAACTCGCTGAGGGGGTCCATCAGTCGGCGTCCGATAGACACCGAGCCACGCACGGTGACATGATACGCCGGGAACTCGCGCCTTGCAACATCGCTGGCACTGTAGACCGAAGCACCTGCCTCGCTGACACTTACCACAATAGGATACTTCGAGACCTCGTTGCCTGATGCCTTCACTGGCCGGAAATGGCAGCGCTGCACCACCTCTTCGGTCTCGCGGCCGGCGGTGCCATTACCGATGGCTATGGCCTCGATGTGGAACGCCTCCACCAATGCCTCAACCTTGGCTATGGCGGCACGCTCCTCTCGCACCGAGGTGAATGGATATATGGTCTCATTATGAAGCAGTTGTCCCTGTGCGTCGAGACACACCACCTTGCAACCTGTGCGGAAGCCAGGGTCGATGGCCAGGGTACGCTTCTGACCCAGCGGCGGCGCCAACAGCAGCTGCCGCAGGTTCTCGGCAAAGACACGTATGGCCTCGCGGTCAGCACGCTCTTTCAGCTGGTTGCGGAACTCGGTCTCTATCGACGGCTCTATCAGACGCTTATAGCTGTCGGCTACCGCCAGCCTAATCTGCTCGGCGGCATCGGCATTGTGCATGGCTGCACCCTGCACCACTGTCTTTTCTATGACGCTGATGGCTTCGTCGTCCTCATCGGGCCTCACATGTACACGCAGCACACCTGTCTCCTCACCGCGGAACAGTGCCAGTATGCGGTGCGACGGAGCCTTCGAAATCGGTTCTTTCCAGTCAATCCACGACTCGAACTTACCCACGCGCTCGTCGTTCTCATCCACGCCACGAGCCAATGCCGAGGTAAGGAAAGCCTTGCGCTTGAAGATGTTGCGCACACGGTTGCGTCCCTGCGCATTCTCGCTGACCCGTTCGGCTATGATGTCGCGGGCATATTGCAAATCCTCGTCCGTATATTTCCCGTCCCTGTCTCTCCACTCTCCTCTCATAATGGCGTTGGCCAGAGGCTCATAGCCCTTTTCAATGGCTATGGTGGCACGTGTGCGGCGTTTGGGTCGATAGGGAAGGTAAAGGTCTTCCAAGTCGGTAAGCGTCTCGGCTGCAAGCAGCTGCCGACGCAGCTCGTCGGTCATCTTGCCCTGCTCCTCAACGCTCTGTATCACGGCCTCGCGACGCTTGTCCAGCTCCTTCAGTTTCAGCAACATATCGCGTATAGCCGCAATCTGCACCTCGTTCAGCGAGCCTGTGGCCTCCTTGCGGTAGCGGGCTATGAACGGCACCGTGGCACCGGCTTCGAGCAGGGCTATAGTGTTTTCTACTTGTCGCTGGTTCAACTCCAGCCGTGCGGCTATTACTGCGGAATAATTCATTTTCAATATCTTTTACTCCTTCTTCTCAAGCAATGCGCGTATCTCGGGCGGTATAACCTCCGACTTGCCAGTCGAGCGACGATAGCCCGACATGACGGTGCGGCAGGTGGCACACACATGGCCATCCCCACTGTTCACCACACGCTGCAACACCTTCAGGCTCTTATTGCCGATACCCTCAATCTCGGTCTCGACAGCTATGCGGTCGTGGAAACGTATCTGCGACTGGAAATCAACCTCGAAATGTACTATCATCACCGTGAAGTCGGCCTTCTCCGGCGGCATGCCGTGCTGCTGGAAGAACAACTCCTTGCCGAGGTCGAAATACTCCATGATGACGGCATTGTTCACGTGACCCATCTGGTCTACGTCGTTGAATCTGATTTGAATAGGTATTGTGTGCATCTAGTTTTCTCCCTTCACAATATTTTCGTTTGTTATCTTAACATCTTCAATCGTGCCCACGCGTGCCTCGTCGTATGGACGGCATAGACGTATGTAATTGTCAGTCCAACCCAGCATCAATGGTGAATGGCATTCCGATGCAGCCACGCTCTCCACTTTCTTGCTCTCCCACAGCACCGGTCTGGTCTTGCCGAGTTGACTGGCAATAAACTCCTTGTGCTTCTTTTCCGAGAGTTCAAGCAGGCGGGCAGTATGCTCGCGGCGAGTATGCATGGGTATCTTCTCACCAAGACGCAGTGCGGCGGTACCGGGACGGTCGCTGTAGGTGAATACATGCAGGTATGAAATCGGCAGACCATCAATATACTCCAGCACCTTTTCAAACTCCTCCTCGGTCTCACCGTTGAAGCCGGCCATCACATCGGCTGCGATGCAGGCATCGGGCATCTTGTCTTTGATATACAGCAGTTTGTCACGATACAAGGCAGTGTCGTAGCGGCGGTGCATCAACTTTAGCACATGGTCGGAACCGGCCTGCAGCGGTATGTGAAAATGCGGCAGGAAAGCCCGCGATGTGGCGATAAAGTCAATCATCTCGTCGGTCAGCAGGTTGGGCTCTATGCTCGAAATACGGTAACGGGCAATGCCCTCTATCTCGTCCAGACCGCACAGCAAATCAATCAGTTGCTCGCAATGCTGCTGACCGAAAGTGCCGGTATTGACACCCGTCAAGACAACCTCCAAAGAATTCTGAATTATTCTATCGCCCCCTGTTATCTCCGAACTCCGAACTCCGCACTCCGCACTAACAATGTGTCTCGCTGCGCAGAGGGTCTCCTCAATGGTGGCAGAGCGTGAACGGCCACGCGCCAACGGTATGGCACAATAGGTGCAGAAATAGTCGCAGCCATCCTGTATCTTGAAAAACACTCGTGTGCGGTCGTTGTCCGAGCCTGCCGAGGAATAAGCCAGCATCCTCTTGCGCTCATTGCCGTAGACGGCACTGACACCCGGTATTGCGGCAATCTCGTCGCGCGAAGTCTCGGCCATGCAACCCATCACAATCACCTCGGCCTGTGGGTTTTGAGCCACAGCCTGACGGATGGCGTTACGGCATTTCTTCTCAGCTACGGCAGTGACAGTACAGGTGTTGATGATGTACATGTCAGCCACCTCACCGAAGTCTACAATTTCGTTGCCCTCGGATGCCAAACGGCGCAACAAGTCCGAGGTCTCGGCATAGTTAAGCTTGCATCCCAGTGTGTGGGCGGCGACCTTCATCTCAAACTCACCTGCCAATTATCTTGTCGAGCGGAGAATCCTGCTCATACTGGCGGCTACGCACCATCTTCAGGCCATCCTCGTCGGGATATATCGGGAAACTGGGCTGTGGTTCGAGCAGCAGCACCGTGCGACCTTCGCTGTCGGTGGTGGTGCCCTGCACATTCTGGCGTGCCACCAGCACACGGCTCTTGCGGTTGGCGAAGTCAAACAGCTCGTTGCCCAGACGGTCGTACACCACATCGGCACTCTCGCGAGTCACAATCTGCGTACCGTCCTTAAGCACCACGACAACCTTGGCCTTGCCCTGCGGCATCAGACACACCATGTCGAATATCGAGACATACTCCACATCGGGAGTGAGCATCAATATCTTGCGGTCCATCAGCGTGCCACTGTTCCAAGTCTCGTCGATGGTCAGCTGGTTGTTGTCAAAATACTGGTAGCTGCCATGCTTGAGGCCGTTCTTGTAGTGGCCGTCACGCACCAGCAGTCCAGCATCGTCGTATTCTACCAGACGTCCCTCAAGACCGCCATGTACGTATGTTCCAGTGATATAGCCAGTGCGGCCGATGCGCTTCCACCAGCGGCCGTGGCGATGGTTGTTGTCCCATCCGGCCACCTCGGCGGTATCGCCGCTATGAGTATAGACCACATGACGGCCATGCTTGACACCCATCTTGTAGTCGCATTCCTTCACCAGCCGTCCGTCGGGACCGTAGAACTGCCAATGGCCGTCGCGGTTGCGACGGTTGTAGGTGCCGCGGGCAAGCAGACGTCCCTGCTCGTCGTAAGCCTCGTGGCTGCACACCGTGCCGGGCTCGGAATAGACATTGCGCATACGCACCGTGCCGTCGTGGTAGTAGTAGACGAACTCGCCAGTCTCCAGACCATCCTTGAACTCACCCTCATAGATTTTCGAGCCGTCCTTGTCGGTACGCACCCAGTGGCCTTGACGGCGACCCTGCTTGTCGACTGCGTTCTGCGCCACAGCACTGGCCGACAGCAGCACGGCAACGGACATCAACATAAAGATTTTCTTCATATTACAGATTTTTTTGTTTCTATTCTTGTTTTGCTTTCTTGCGTCTGCAAATTTACTCTTTCTTCCAATTTAATCACACATTCATACCGGCGGCATAACCTGTTGAAAAGGCTATCTGCAGGTTGTATCCACCTGTATCGGCATCAAGGTCGAGCATCTCGCCAACGATGTGGAGACCAGGTACCAACTTGGATTCCATTGTTTTGGGGTTCACCTCGCCGAGGGCGACACCACCCTGGGTGACTATAGCCTCATTCCAGTCGTGCGTACCGGTGACAGTAAACTCCACACCCTTGAGCCAACGCCCTAGGCGACGGCGTTCCTCACCTGTTATCTGGTGCAGCCGCTTATAGTATTCAATATGTAACTGTTTTAGTGCCAGCGGTATCAACTCGGCAGGCAGCCACAGCCGCAGGGCATCGTTGAAGATGCGCGTACCATTGGCATTGAGGTCGACCTGCAAGCGTTTGTCGAGCTGCTCGGGAGTGAGTGCGGGCTTGAGGTCCAACAGAGCCTTTACTTCCTTGCCCTCATGCAGCAGACGGCTGGCCACACGGCTGGCACTGAGGACGATTGGGCCTGCGAGGCCGTCCTCGCAGAAAGTCATCTCTCCGAAATGTGTCGAGAGTCGTGAGCCGGACGTGGAAAGTGTGAGCTGGACATTCTTGAGCTGGAAACCAACGAGTTCCTCCGGAATATCCTCGGCACACCGCAACGGCACCAGCACCGGCACCGGCTCAACCACGGTATGACCCAATTCGCGTGCCATGCGATAGCCCGCGCCGGTCGAACCTGTGGTCGGATACGACAAGCCGCCGGTGGCAAGGATAACCTTGCCTGCGTGTATGCGCTCACCGTTCTGCAACACCACAGTAAGTTTGGAATTATTGCTGCCGCACTCGGACAACTCCGCACTCCGCACTCCTAACTCCGACCTCTCCATGCTTTTCACCGTGGCGTTCTTGCGGATAGTGACAAACTGGCTTGACTCCAGCTCGTTTATCAACGCCAGAAAGATGTCGAGAGCCTTGCCACTGGCCGGATACACGCGTCCGCCACGCTCTTCGGTCAAGGCCACGCCGCGCTCCTCGAAGAACTGCATAAGCTCGCGGTTGAAGAAGCGTCCGTATGCGTTGCGCAACCAGCGCGAGTCGGAGCCAATGTGCGGCAGTGTCTCGCGCAGGGTGGCGGTATTGGTGAGGTTGCAACGTCCCTTGCCGGTAATGCGCAGCTTGCGTCCGGCCTGGTCCATCTTCTCGAGCAGCAGCACCCGCCGTCCTCGCGATGCAGCGACACACGAGGCCATCAGACCCGATGCCCCGCCACCAACAACAACGACATCGTAATCCATTTAAACCTTTGCGAAAATGTTGATATAGTCCTCTGGGTGGATGCAGAGCACGGGAATTTGCGACTTATGGACAATCTGCTGCGCATTGGTACCGAGGAAGAGCTGCGAAATGAAGCGATCCTGCTCGGTGTTGATTACCACTAAGTCGGCCTTAACCTCGTCGGCATACCCAAGCACGGTTTCGCTGTAGTTACTGTATTCGCGGATAAGGTATTTGCAACTGACGCCCTCGCGCTCCATGTAATCGGCCGACTGCGAGACGTATGTGCGCAGCGCGCCCTCTTCCTCCTTCAGCTCGAGCAGACCCAGCAGGTGTACCTCCGAGCCAAAAACCTTGGCCATCGACGATGCGGGCGGCACCTTCTGGCGCGAACGCGAGTTGACGCGTATCGGCACCACGATGCGTTCCAGCTGCTTGTGGAAATCATATCCCTCGCGGATGGTCAGCACCGGACAGGGGGCATCCTGCACGATACGCACGGCTGTGCTGCCCATCCAGTATTTCTCGAATCCTGAAGCACCGTTGGTACCAATGACAATCATCAGCGCCGAGGTACGTTCGGCCACATGCGCCAACGCCGACGACACCTTGCCAGAGACAATCTCCCACTCCATTTGGCCGTGCTTCATGCCCGGCTGAAAACGGTTGCACAACTCCTGCAACTTATCCTTGGCCAGATTCTCCATCGTACCCAACTGGCTGTCGCTGAACAATTTCTTCTCTCGCTTAACCCACACCAACTGGATGCCTGTCTGCATACGGTTGGCCACGTCGATTGCCAGTTCAAGGGCCAAATACGACCCGTCCGAAAAGTCGGTACCTACTACTATTGGTTTCATTCCTGTCTTTTTATCCTGCTAATAATTTTGCGTTTATAACGCCACATTTTATATATTATTGTATGATATCGAATTATTTTGCTGATTATGTTGTATTTCTTTTGCTGCCACCAAACAATATCTTTTGATTTTATTAGACAATATCTTTTGTTGACACTAGATAATATCTTTTGCTGCCAACCAAAGATATTGTTTGCCAGTATCAAATAAAGTTGTATCTTTGCAGCATCAAAATAACAGCTTATGATACTCAAAGAACTGTTGGAAAAAGTTATAGACGAGCAATTTGCATGGTCTGCAAGAATGCGCAAAGAAGTTGAAAGGGAGTGTACAAAAGGCGTTTCAGTCACCGATGGTTTCGCCACAATAGTCACAGGTCTGCGGCGTTGTGGGAAGAGCACCATGATGATGCAACTGATGCGTCAGTACTCCCCAAAAGAGGTTTTCTTTATCAATTTCGATGACATTCACCTTACTGGATTTGAGGTCGATGATTTCACTCGGCTTCACTCCGTAATAGTGGAACGTAAGGCAAAGGTGCTGTTTTTCGACGAGATACAATTGGTGTCTCGCTGGGAAGTATTTGTACACCAGCTGCTTCGCGAGGGTTTTCTTGTGTATGTCACAGGCTCCAACGCTTCGATGCTGAGTGTGGAACTGGGCACCCATCTTACCGGCAGGCATCTCTCCACGGAATTGTTTCCGGTCTCGTACTCCGAATATCTCAAATACACCAAACATACTGACAACCAAGACTCTTTTATCAAATACCTCAATGAGGGAGGGATGCCCGAATACCTTGCCACTCACGACAGACGGGTTCACATCTCGCTGCTTGACGATATATTGATACGCGACATAGCCATAAGGCGCAATATCCGCAACGTGGATTCGCTGAAACGGCTGGCACTATACCTGCTCACCAACGTAGCCAAACCGTTCTCCGGCAACAGGTTAACCTCGGTCGTGGGGAACATAACAACATCCACGGTGCTGGAATATGTGGATTATTTCCGCGACGCATACCTGATCGACACCATCGGACAATATTCCACCAACGTCAGAACAACCCTACGCAACCCCCGAAAAGTGTACGCCATAGACACCGGCATTGCGCACTCGCTCACGCTGTCACAAACCGACGACCTTGGTCGGCTACTGGAAAACTATCAGTTCCTACAGCTGCGGAAAAGATACAAAGACCACATCTACTATTTCCGCGGTGAAGGAGAGTGCGACTTTGTGGTCACCGATGTCGCCAACAACCCACAGGAACTCTATCAGGTGTGTCTCCGTTTGAACGACGAAAACATGAAGCGGGAAATAGACGGTCTGCGCGAGGCAATGAAGACTCTGCACCTTGCCAAAGGGACTATTGTCACATTGGCACAGGAGGATACGCTGAATGTCGAGGAGGGCACAATAACAATAAGGAAGGCTGTCGCACAATAAACTGACGGCGGTGGCGTTATTTTAACATGGACAGCATACCCTATCTGAAACCCGGCGACCGCATTGCACTGGCGGCAACGGCACGCTACGTCACCCCGCAGGAAATGGCTCCAGCCATCGCAGAACTCTCGTCATGGGGGCTAGATGTCTATGTGCCGGATGGTTTGTACGAGGCCGAAGGACAGCTGGCTGGCAGCGACGCACACCGTGCCACACTGATGCAGAGCCTGCTCGACGACTCTTCAATCCGCGCTATCCTCTGCGCCCGCGGCGGCTATGGCACCGTGCGCATCATCGACCGCCTCGACTTCTCCGCCTTCCGCACCGCACCAAAGTGGATTGTCGGCTACAGCGACATCACCGTGTTGCACAGCCACATACACCGCCACTGCCAGCTGCCGACACTCCACGCCACCATGCCCATCAACTTCGGCGCACAACCCACCGACGCCACACACAGCCTGCACGACGCACTCTTCGGCTGCGACCAGCACCACAACTGGCCTGGCACCCTGCACGACCGGCAGGGCGAGGCCACGGCACCCGTCGTCGGCGGCAACCTGTCCATCCTCTACAGCCTCTGCGGCTCCAGCTCACAGATAGACACCCACGGCAAAATACTGCTCATCGAAGACCTCGACGAGTACCTGTACCACATCGACCGCATGATACAGGCGCTGCGCCGCTGCGGAATGCTCGACGGCCTTGCCGGGCTTGTCGTGGGCGGCCTTACCGATATGCACGACAACACTATCCCCTTCGGACGCACCGCCGAACAGATTGTGCGCGAAGCCGTTGCACCCTACAGCTATCCAGTTGCCTTCGGCGCACCGTTCGGTCACCTCGGCGACAGCAACCTAGCCCTCCGTCTCGGCATGCCCGCCCGTCTGGTGGTCGACGGACAACGCTCGTCGCTAACCATCAACAGCTAACCACTAACCGTCAAGAAAATGAACGACAATCTGGCCAACCAAAGCCTCTCGGCAAAGGAAAAAGACATAGAACGAGCCTTGCGTCCCTCCGGCTTCGACAGTTTTGCCGGACAGCGTCAGGTGGTGGAGAACCTCAAAGTGTTCGTCCGTGCCGCCAAAGAACGCCGCGAACCCCTCGACCATGTGCTGCTTTACGGCCCTCCAGGTCTCGGAAAGACCACCCTCAGCAACATCATTGCCAACGAGTTGGGCGTGGGCATCAAGACCACCAGCGGCCCAGTGCTCGACAAACCCGGCGACCTTGCCGGACTCCTCACCTCGCTACAGCCCAACGATGTGCTTTTCATCGACGAGATACACCGCCTGTCGCCCGTGGTCGAGGAGTACCTCTACTCAGCAATGGAGGACTTCCGCATAGATATAATGATTGAGAGCGGCCCCGCGGCACGCTCGGTGCAGCTGAACCTCAAGCCTTTCACCCTCATCGGCGCCACCACCCGCAGCGGTATGCTCACCGCCCCGCTGCGCGCCCGTTTCGGCATCAACTGCCGACTGGAATACTATGACACAGAGACGCTTACGCGCATCGTCAACCGCTCGGCAAGCCTCCTGCAGGTGAAGATAACATCCGAGAGCGCCATCGAGATAGCCCGCCGCTCGCGCGGCACCCCCCGTATTGCCAACCGTCTACTGCGCCGTGTGCGCGACTTCGCCCAGGTGAAAGGCGACGGCACCATCACACTCGACATCGCCCGCTACGCACTGCAAGCCCTCAATGTCGACCGCAACGGTCTGGACGACATGGATATCCGCATCCTCACCACCCTCATCGACAAGTTCAAGGGCGGCCCCGTGGGCATCAACACCATCGCCACCGCCGTCGGCGAGGACGCCGGTACCGTCGAGGAGGTCTACGAGCCCTACC
>JAEEGL015110754.1_pt1 | contig 10149 bp, 9 predicted proteins | sample 9134231 | NCBI WGS metagenome assembly JAEEGL01 (sample SAMN16246548, study PRJNA631951) | gut metagenome | biome: gut microbiome; feature: rumen; material: fiber-attached | host: Bos | place: Iran: Karaj | collected 2018-10
AGCGCCATGGGGTCAGGTCATTTCCAGCATGGCTTCGCATCCGGTCAGGAGATCCTGGAAGGTCTCTTCGAAATCCCCGGTGTACCAGGGGTCGGCCACGTCCCGGCCGATGCCGGCATAGGACATCATCAGGTGGACCTTGCCCTGGGGGTCTTCGGGGATGATCCGCCGGAGCCACCGGAGGTTCATGGCATCCATGCAGATGATCCGGTCGAAGCGCGCGTAATCGCTGCGCGTGACCTGCCGCGCCCGTTTGCCGGCGTCAAACGGCACACCATGCTGCGCCAGGCAACGCCGGGCCGGGGGATAAATTGGGTTGCCGGTCTCCTCGGCCGAAACGGCGGCCGATTCTATGTAGTAAAAATCCTCCAGCCCGCGGGACTTCACCAGGGCCTTCAGGATAAACTCCGCCATCGGACTCCGGCAGATGTTTCCGTGGCAGACGAACAGGATTCTCATCACGCTACCGGATCCTGTCGAGATAGGCGGAGAAAAGGGAAAGCCACCGGGCGTCCTCCACCAGCAAGGCCTCCGGGTGGAACTGTACGGCCCAGACCTGGTCGTTCTCCCAGGCCTCGAGGATGCCGTCGTCCGACCACGCAGCGATGCGGATACCGGGCGCAGGGTCCTTGGCGGCCTGGTGGTGGCGGGAGTTCACCAGCAGGGAGTCCGGCCCGTAGAGCCGGGCAAGGAACCCTCCCTCGGTCAGGCCGATCTTATGCGAGACGCCCTGGTGGGCGTGTGCGTTGGGTAACTGGGCAGGGATGTCCTGGTACAGGCTGCCGCCCAGGATGACGTTCATCAACTGCTCTCCGCGGCAGATGGCGAGGATGGGCTTGCCGGAACGGAGGGCGGCCCGGGCCAAGAGGCTGTCGCTCCGGTCCCGGGAAGCGTTGACGCCCACGGTCTCGTTGAGGATCTCTTCACCGTACCAGGCCGGGTCTACATCCTCGCCGCCTGAGAAAATGATGCCGTCCAGGCGGGCAAGCACCTGCTCCGCTTGCTGGTCGGAAGTCAGGGTGGGGATGATCACCGGCGTGCCGCCGGCGCGGAGGATGGCCTCGGAATAGTTGCGGGACAGGCCGTCGGTGCGGGTACCGGGCTGCGAGCAGCTGATCCCGATGAGGGGCATGCTGACGCGGCTGCAGGAGCAGACGGCCAGCAGCAGGACGGTGGGGAGGAGGTAAAGGTATCTGCGCATGGTTATAAAAGATTCAGGAATAGGGTGATGACGCCGGTGTTGATCAGGTCCACGAACATCGCGCCCAGGATGGGGACGATGATGAAGGGACGCACGGCGTAGTGGTACTTGTAGCAGACGGCGGACATATTGGCCATCGCATTCGGCGTGGCGCCGAGGCCGAAGCCGCACAAGCCGCTCACCAGCACGGCCGCATCATAGTCCCGGCCCAGGGCGGGGAAGGCGACGAGGCCGGCGAACAGGACCATGAAGAGTGCCTGGGCCAGCAGGATGGCCACGAGGGGCAGCATGAGCCCGGCAAGCTCCCAGAGTTTGAGGGTGGCCATCGCCATGCCCAGGAAAAGCGACAGGCAGATGTTGCCGATGGACACGATCTGGTCGACGCACAGCGGGGAGGGCCGTCCGGGCTTGCCGGAGAGCCCGGGGAGATTTCGGACCAGCGCGCCTACGAGCAGTGCGCCGAAATAGGTCGGGAAGGTGATCCCTGTCAGGGAGAGCAGTTTGCTCATACCCATGCCCAGGGCGACACACAGGAGCAACTGGCAGGCGGCCTGGGAGTAGCGCCGGAAGGACTGCTCCTCCGACATGGGGGTCTCGATGCGCTTGTCGTCCGCCGCCTCACCGGCTTCCAGGCTGACAATCGGGTCATCGCCGGTCCGGGACGGTCGCGCCAGCGCGCGCCGGCGGATCAGGAACTCGCCCAGCGGACCGCCGATCAGCGAGCCGGCCACGAGGCCGAACGTGGCCGCCGCCATGGTGACGGAGGCGGCGTTGGGGAGTCCGAGTTCCTCCAGCACGGGTGCGAAACCGCCGGCCGTGCCGTGGCCGCCGCACATGGGGATGGACCCCGTGGCCATGCCCACGAGCGGGTCCAGCTGCATTCCGCGGGCGATGCCCACGGCGAGCAGGTTCTGGACGACGATGAGCAGGGCCACCAGCACCAGCATGACCACGAGCGGCTTGCCGCCCTCGCGGAGCACGCGGAGGTTGGACTGGAAACCCACGGATGTGAAAAACAGGATCATGCAGAGGTCCTTGATGGTCCCGTCAAAGGTGAAGTCCACCCGGAAGAGGACGTGGACTGCCAGCAGGATCAGGGATATGGCCAGACCGCCCGACACGGGCGCCGGGATGCAGAGACGCTTCAGCAACGGGACCGTCCGGGTGAAGAAGACCCCCAGACAGAGCGCCAGGATGCCTGCGCCTGCAGTCATATACATATCCAGGACCATGGTACAACGGCTTTGGTTGCAAATATAATAAAAAAACGGGCCCCGGAAAGAGACCGGAGCCCGTTTCTGCTAGCGTGCCCTGCGCCAGGGCTCGGCAGCCCTGTCGCACAGGCGCAGGAAATGGGCCTTGAGGTCCTCCCAGCGATAGTAGGGGCCGCTGATCGGCTCGATGCCCGGAATCGGGATTTCCTGCTCGTTGTAGAGAACCTTGGTGAGGATTTCGTCCTTGTTGTTCCTGTAGAAGACCATCTGGCAGTTGGTGGCCATCGGGACTTGGAAGAAGGCATACCAGCCATGCAGGTGGGCTTCCCGGTAGGGGAAAGTGCGATGCTGCGGGTCATCGACTCCCAGCAGCGCAAACAAAGGCAGTACGGATGTGTCGTGGCCGAAACGCAGGTCGGCAGCGCGGTGGCTGTCAGGCCGGATGGCGGCGTCGGCCTTGTCGATGAAGTCCATCAGCAGCGGGCGGATGGCGTAGCGGATGACTTCTCCGTTCTCCACGGACCCGGCCCACATCCGGTAGATGGAATCATTGCCTGGCGCCCAGAAATAGGTGAGCTCCTCCGGGGTGAAATAGTTGCGGTAGATATCGATGCCGAGGAAGTCGATGAGTTGGCAAAGGCCCCCGGCACTGAAGATGGCCTTGACAAAAGGCTCGGGGTTGCCCAGTTCGCGCAGGGCCCGGTCGTAGTCGGTGAAGAGCGGGGTGAGGAATCGCTTGAAATCGTATCCCGGCTTGCCGGTGGCCGGTGTGTAGGCGCGGGGCGTCTGGGTTTGCTGACTCAGCCGGAATCCGGACGGAATGGTGCGCTGCACGGGCGGCTGCCCGGGACGGGGGACGTTGAGGCTGGGGTTGATGTAGGACATGAACCGCTCGGCGCTCGTGAAGGTGAACTGTTGCTTGGGGTACATCACCTGCAGGCTGTTGGTGAAGTTGCACATGCTCACGATGCAGCGGAAACTGGTGCTGGAGAAACTGTTGACCTCCTGGCGGTTCTTGTCTCTGAAGACGGCGGGGAAGCGCTTGGCCATCCGCTCCGCCAGCAGGCGGTGCTCCCGGGCGCCGCGCGGGGTCAGGGATCCTTCCATGCCCTTGTGGGCGTCCACGATGGCTTCCACGTCGGCATACAGCGACTTGCCGCGCTCCGTCAGCAATCCCAGCGAGTCGAGATGGGCGAAGCCCTCCTGCGCCGCGCGGGCGAAGGTGGAGTTCTGCTCATAGCGCGATCCGTGGCGGCCGTAGTGTGAGATGTAGAAGGGTTTGAACCCCCTCGGGGCCGGGGTGTCGTGGATCGGGTTGAACTCGTAGGAGTGCATGTTGTTGGAGGCCCGGTCCGGGTTCTCGGCGATGAGCCTGACGGCTGCCTCCTGGGCGCCAAGGCTCAAGCCGAGCGCCATCAGCAGGGAGAAGACAATGAATCTTTTCATAAAGGAGCGTGGTTGTGCTTTGCACAAAGGTTGGAAAAAACACGCTCAATTGCAAGAAGCCGGAGGCGATTGACGGATGTTCAAAACTTTTTGGTCCGTCTGAACATGAACTTGCGCAGGATCCATACGACAGCGCGGACCGGGAGCGGGCGCAGGGCCCGGTCCGCCTCGCGGAGTTTGTCACGGATGGGCAGCCCCTGCGGGCAATGTCTCTCACATTTGCCGCAGCGGATGCACTGCGAAGCGAAGGCCGGTTCGCGGGTGAGCCCGACCGTCTGGACGAACTGCATCCAGGCGGCCGTCCGCCCTTCGGTACCGAGGACGTTGTAGCTGCGGAAGTTGCCGGGGATGTCCACGCCCTTGGGGCAGGGCATGCAATAGCCGCAGCCTGTGCAGCCGACCTTCTCGCGGGCGCGGATGAGGCGCTTGACCTCCTCGATGAGGGCGAAATCCGGCTCCGTGAAGGTGCCGACGGCCGCATCGGAAGCCGTGGCCACATTCTCCCGGACCATCTCGAGGGAGTTCATCCCGGAGAGCACCACCGTGACTTCCGGCTGGTCGTAGAGCCAGCGGAGACCCCACTGGGCAGGGGTCCAGCCCCGTGCGTTCTGCGCCATGGCCTTCTTGGCGTCCTCCGGCAGGAGGTTCACCAGTTTGCCGCCGCGCAGCGGCTCCATGATCACCACGGGGATGCCGCGCGCTGCGGCGGCCTTGAGTCCTGCTACGCCGGCCTGCGCGGTGTCGTCGAGGTAGTTGTACTGGATCTGGCAGAAGTCCCAGTCATAGTCCTCCAGGATCTTGAGGAAGTTGGCGGTGTTGCCGTGGTAGGAGAAGCCGATGTTGCGGATTGCGCCGGCGGCTTTCTTCTCCGCGATCCAGTCTGTCACACCCACGTTCTTGAGCCGTTCCCACTGTGCGATATCGGTCAGGTGGTGCATCAGGTAGTAGTCCACGCGGTCCGTGCGCAGGCGCGAAAGTTCCTCGTTGAAGAATTTGTCCAGGGCGGCCCGGCTGCCGACCATGTACTGGGGGAGTTTGGTGGCGATGTTGACCCGGTCGCGGATGCCGTTTCGGGCGAGAATCTCGCCCAGGGCGGCTTCGCTTCCCGGATAGATATAGGCGGTGTCGAAGTAGTTGACCCCGGCGCGGAAGGCGTCCAGGATCTCCTGCTCGGTCTTGTCGATGTCGATGCCTGCTCCCTTGTGGCTGAAGCGCATACAGCCGTAGCCGAGGATCGAGAGGGGCTCTCCGTGTTTGTCTTTGCGGTATTGCATGGACGGATCCGGTATTTGTGTTTCACAAAAATAAGGATTAATTTTGTAAGTTGCAGTAGTGATTATTACCAAATGGATAATCTGGAAGATATCAGAAAGGAGATCGACGCAATCGATGCGCAGATGGCAGACCTTTTCGTCCGTCGGATGGAGCAGGTACGCCGGGTGACGGCCTACAAGCAGACCCACGGGCTGGTGATTTCAGATCCCGCGCGCGAGGAAGCCGTGATCAGGCAGGGGGCCGAGCGGGTCCGGGACCGGGATATACGGGAGTATTATGTCAATTTCGAGAAGCAGGTCATCCGATTGTCCCGCGACTTCCAGCAGCGCTTGATGAGCGGGATGCGGGTCGCGTACAGCGGCGTGCCGGGTGCTTTCGCCTATATCGCGGCCTTGCGGATGTTCCCGGGCGCGGAACTGGTCCCTTATCCTGATTTTGCACAAGCGTACCGGGCCTGCGAGTCCGGTGAGGCGGATGTCGCCGTGCTGCCGTTCGAGAACAGTTCGGCCGGAGAGGTCTCTTCGGTGACGGACCTGATGTTCTCCGGCTCACTCTATGTCAACCAGGTGATCGAAGTCGAAGCCGAGCAGAATCTCCTGGGGCTTCCAGGAGCGGACAAATCGCAGATCCGCAAGGTCTACAGCCATCCGCAGGCGCTGGCGCAATGCGCCGAATATATCCGCCGCCACAATTTGGAAGCCAAGGAATTCACCAACACCGCCCTCGCGGCCAAACGGGTAGCGGAGAAGCAGGACGCGACCCGCGCCGCCATCGGCACCGCCGAAGCTGCGACGCTCTACGGACTGGAAGTCCTCGAGCCGCGCATCAATACCAACCGCACCAATACCACGCGCTTCGCCGCGTTCTCGCGGATGCTCCGTCTCGACACGGAAGCCAAGCGCAAGATGGGCAAGCACTTCATCCTGATGTACACTGTCAAGAATGAAGCCGGTGCCCTGGCCCAGACGCTCAACATCATCGGTGCCCACAATTTCAACATGTGCAACCTCCACAGCCGCCCGATGAAGGAACTGCTGTGGAACTATTATTTCTTTGTCGAGCTGGATGGCGATGTGGCTACGGACGAGGGCGACAGCCTGCTGCGCGAACTCGCCCCGCTGTGCGACCACCTCAAGCTCGTCGGATCTTTTTATCTCCATTGACCCATGAAGAATTCAATCGGTCAAAGTGTCATCCTGACGGTATTCGGCGAGAGCCATGGACCGGCCGTGGGCGTAGTCCTGGACGGCCTCGCGCCCGGATTGCCCGTGGATGAGTCCTATATCGCAGAGCAATTGTCGCGCCGCCGGCCCGCCGGGGCGTCCGACACCGCCCGCGTGGAGCCGGATCATTTCCGGATCCTGAGCGGGGTATACCAGGGCCGTACGACCGGCACACCCCTCACGATCCTCATCCCCAATGAGAATGTCCGCAGTGCGGACTATGACGGCCTGCTGCACGTCGCGCGTCCCTCCCATGCCGATTATACGGCCCAGATGAAGTACCACGGATTCCAGGATCCGCGCGGTGGCGGCCATTTCTCCGGCCGCGTGACCGCCGGTATCGTGGCGGCGGGTGCCATCTGTCGCCAGGCCCTGGCGACCAAGGGCATCTGTGTCACTACGCACATCCTGCGCTGCTGCGGCGTGGAGGATGCGCCCCTGACGGATGTTGCGGCCGAAGCGGAACGCATCGAGGCGCGCCGTTTCCCGCTGATCCTCAATCTCGAGGACCAGATCGAGACGGCCGTTCTGGCTGCCCGGCAGGCCGGGGATTCGGTCGGCGGTGTGATCCAGACCGGTATCAGCGGCTTGCCTGCCGGGCTGGGGGAGCCCTGGTTCGACTCGCTCGAAGGGGTGCTCGCCCGCGCAGTCTTCGCCGTCGGCGGCATCAAGGGGATTGAATTCGGCGACGGCTTCGGCCTCGCCGCCCTGCGCGGCTCACAGGCCAACGATCCGTTCCGGATGCAGGACGGCCGCGTGGTGACCGCCACCAACCGGAGCGGCGGCATCAACGGCGGCATCACCAACGGCATGCCCGTTGTTTTCAACATGGCCGTACGGCCCACGCCTTCCATCGCCCGCAGTCAGCAGACGGTGGACTTCGCCGCAGGCCGGGATGTCGACCTGTCGGTTCCCGGCCGTCACGATCCGGCTATCATCCGGCGGATCTGTCCGGTCGTGACCGCCCTGGTCGCCGTGGTGCTCTGCGACCAGCTCGCCCTCCGTTTCGGCACCGATTATCTTGCACAACCATGACCGGATTCATCAATTACAGGAAGGTCCTCATCGTGGGCCTCGGCATGATCGGCGGCTCCTACGCCCAAAAGCTCAGCTCGCTGGGCTTCGAGGTGGGCGCACTGGCCCGCCGCCAGGAGACCCTCGACTATGCCCTGGAAAGGGGCTTTATCGCTCACGGACAGATTGAGGTCACACGCGAGTACGTCTCGCAGTTTGACATCGTCGTCTTCGCACTCTATCCCCACGCGTTCGTGGAGTGGATCCGCATGTATCAGGATTGCCTCAAGTCCGGTGCCGTGATCACGGATGTGACGGGTGTCAAGCGCAGTATCGTCCCGGCCATCCAGGAGATGCTGCGGCCGGACCTCGAGTTCGTGCCGGCGCACCCGATGGCCGGCTGCGAGCGCTCCGGGGTCGAGTATGCCGACAGCCGTCTTTTCGCGGACGCCAACTACATCGTCACGCCGACGGATCGCAACACGCCCGAGGCGGTCGAGATCATCCGCACCCTCGGCTGTATCCTCGGCTTCCGCCACATCGCCGTGCTGACCCTGGAGGAGCACGACGAGATGATCGGCTTCCTGTCACAGCTCACGCACTGCATCGCCGTGACGCTGATGACCTGCAAGGACTCCGAGCACCTTGCGGAATACACGGGCGACTCTTTCCGCGACCTCACGCGGATCGCCCGCATCAATGAGCACATGTGGGCGGAACTCTTCCTGGATAACAAAGACGAACTCCTCGCCCAGATGGACCTTTTCCTCAGCCAGTTCTCCCGCATGCGGGAAGCCCTGGCGGGGGATGATACCGAGACCCTGAAGGAAATGATGCGCCTGTCTACGCAGCGGCGCGCATACTTCGATAAATAGACGACTGGACCATGAACATGACTTTCAAGCGCAAGCTGCTGATTCCCAAGGAGATCAAGGAGATGTATCCCATCTCGTCCGAGGGGGCGCTTGCCAAACGCAATAACGACCTGGCCATCTCAGATGTCTTCACCGGCCGGAGCGACAGGCTCCTGCTCGTGATAGGACCTTGTTCGGCCGACCGCGAGGATGCCGTGATCGAGTATATCTCGCGCCTGCGCGGCCTGCAGGAGCGCGTCGCGGACAAGATCGTAATCGTGCCCCGCATCTATACCAACAAGCCCCGCACCACGGGTGCGGGCTACAAGGGCATGCTCCACCAGCCCAATCCCCAGGCCCATTCGGACATGCTCCGCGGCCTGATCTCCATCCGCAAGCTCCATATGCGCGCCATCAACGAGACGGGGTTCTCCTGCGCGGATGAGATGCTCTATCCGGAGAACCATCGCTTCCTGGACGACCTGTTGTCCTATGTGGCCGTCGGCGCGCGCTCGGTCGAAGACCAGCAGCACCGCCTGACTGCCAGTGGACTGGATGTCCCCGTGGGGATGAAGAATCCCACCAGCGGCGACTTGTCCGTGATGATGAACGCCATCCGGGCCGCCCAGGGCAGCCACACCTTCATCTATCGCAACTGGGAGGTGGAGAGCAAAGGCAACCCGATGGCGCACGCGATCCTGCGCGGTTACATGGATGCCCACGGCATCACCCATCCCAACTATCATTACGAAGATCTCTCCCGTCTGTGCGAACTCTATGCAGACAGCGGTCTGTCGAATCCCGGCGTCGTCGTGGATACCAACCATTGCAACTCCGGCAAGCGGTACGAAGAGCAGGTCCGCATTGCCAAGGAGGTGCTGCACTGCACGCGCCACAGCACCGACATCCGCCGCCTGGTCAAGGGGCTGATGATTGAATCCTATCTGGAGGACGGTTGTCAGAAACCCGGCGAGGGAATCTATGGCAAATCCATCACCGATCCCTGCCTGGGCTGGGAGAAGACCGAACGGCTGGTCCTCGACCTAGCTGGCCTTTGGGTCTGATTTCTTCTCGTAGAGGAAACGGCGGATCTTGTGGGTCGCCGTCTTGCTGAAGGGCTCCTTCTGGATCTCGACATCCTTGATCTTGGAGAAGCGGCTTACTTTTTCGTTGACGAAATCCAGTACGGCCTGGCGGCGTTTCTCCAGGTCTTCGATGAATTTGTCCTGGCCTTCGAGGTTCCAGTCGATCACGTTGTCGTCAAACTGGACGAGGGCGATCAGCCGGCCGTCGCGCTGGATGACCAGCGACTCGCCGATGCCTTCCATGCTGTTGATGACATGTTCGATCTCCTCGGGGTAGATGTTCTCGCCGGAGGCACCCACGATCATGTTGCGCAACCTGCCACGGATGGCGTAGCGGCCCTTATCGTCGACACTGGCCAGGTCGCCGGTGTGGAACCAGCCGTCCTGGCTGAGCACGGACTGGGTGCGCTCATAATCCTTGTAATAGCCCATCATCACGTTGGGACCCTTGACGACAATCTCGCCCAGACCGGTCTCGGGGTTGACGTTGTCCAGGCGGATCTGAACGCCGTGCGTCCCGGGACCCGTGGTGCCGACGTGGGTCTTGAAGGGGCTGGCCGCGCAGACGAGCGGGGCCGTTTCCGTGAGGCCGTAGCCGATGCCGTAGGGGAAACTGGCGCGGTGCAGGAAAGTCTCCACCTCGGGATCGAGCTTGGCGCCGCCGATGCCGAAGAAGTGCAGGCGGCCGCCGAAGGTCGAGCGCAGTTTGAATCCCACCAGGGCACAGAGCAGACGCGGAGCGTGCTCCTGGAGATAGGTGAGGAACTTGCTGCTCCGGATGGTGGGGACGATGCTGGTCTTGTACATCTTCTCGATGATGAGCGGCACGGAGAGTAT
>JAEEGL015203757.1_pt1 | contig 10149 bp, 8 predicted proteins | sample 9134231 | NCBI WGS metagenome assembly JAEEGL01 (sample SAMN16246548, study PRJNA631951) | gut metagenome | biome: gut microbiome; feature: rumen; material: fiber-attached | host: Bos | place: Iran: Karaj | collected 2018-10
ACGGCCATGTGCTGGTATGGCACAGCCAGACTCCGGCGCAGTTCTTCCATGAAGGATATGACACAACCAAGCCGCTGGTCAGCCGGGAAGTTATGCTGGGCCGGCTGGAGAGCTATATCAAAGAAGTACTGACGCAGACTGAAGAACTGTATCCCGGCGTGATCGTCAGCTGGGACGTCGTGAACGAAGCGATCGACGACGGAACAGCCTGGATCCGCGCTACTTCTCCCTGGACGAAGACCATCGGGGAAGATCATGTGGCGAAGGCATTTGAATTCGCGAAGAAGTATGCTGCGGAAGGCGTCCTGCTGTACTATAACGATTACAGCACACCCTACCAGCCGAAACTGAACGGCATCCTGAAGCTTCTGGGACAGCTGGTTGAGGAAGGGAACATTGACGGATACGGATTCCAGATGCATTACAGCAACGGCCAGAATGTCGCCACAGAGCCCTCGCCGCAGGCGATCGCTGTCGCGCTGAAAAAGGTTTCCGAACTTGGGCTGAGGCTGCGGGTCAGTGAGCTGGATATCGGCGCCGGCAAGATGACGGAGACCGTCCTGATGAAGCAGAAGGAAGCATTCAAGACCATTATGGGCCTGATGCTGAAGTACGCGGACAAGACGGAAGCGGTGCAGGTCTGGGGACTGACGGATAATATGAGCTGGCGGACAGGCGCTTATCCGCTGCTGTTCGATGAGAATATGAATCCGAAGCCTGCGTTCTACGGTGTGCTCGAAGCGGTACAGGAAAATCAATAATAAACCCTAACCCCCTGACCCCCTTCCCCTTGAAAAGGGGAAGGGGGAATTCTTTTGGAATTGCGCCGGGTCCGCTTTCTAAGAGAAAGCGTCCCCGGACCCCTTGAAAGAGGCATTAGGGAATACGAGGAAAAGATCCCTCGACTTTGCTCGAGATGATACGAAAGGCTTTATTTTACGGCTGAAGCATGGTAAAATAAAACATCTGTGTAAAGGAGCTTATTTGCATGGCTGTAAGTCAAACCGTTCTGTCCGCTGTTTTCAGCGATGAGTCGCCGATCTATCGCTTTCCTTCCGAGCCGGATCCGGGAGATTCCGTCAAAATCCGGATGCGGGTGGCTAAAGACAGCGCGAAACGGGTTATTATCCTGTTTGATTCACTGATTGTTGGCGCGCAGATGAGAAAAGCGGTCAGCGACGAATTCTTTGATTATTACGAATCCAGCCTGGTCTGCAACGACCAGGAGGTAATGTACCGGTTCCTGATTGAATGTGACGACGGAAGTAAAATCGCTTTTGACAAATGCGGCGCACGGGTGGAGGAAGGCGCGACGCTGGATTTTAACCCGGCCTACGCGTTCCGGTTTATCCCCGGATTCCATGTACCCGGATGGGCCAAAGGCGCCGTGCAGTACCAAATCTTCACGGACCGCTTCTGCAACGGGGATCCGACCAACGACGTCACAGACAACGAGTATTACTATACCGTCGGGCACGCCAAACATATCGCCGACTGGAACGCGCTGCCGACGGACACGGATATCCGCGCCTTTTACGGCGGAGACCTGCAGGGGATCATCGATAAGCTGGACTACCTGCAGGACCTGGGGATTGAAGTGCTGTACCTGAACCCGATCTTTGTTTCTCCCTCCAGCCATAAATATGACTGCCAGGATTACGAACATATCGATCCGCACTTCGGCGTGATCACCGACGACATCGATCACGCGATGCAGTTGTGGGAAAAGCACAACGGATACGCGCCGCGCTATATCCGCCGGGTAACAAGCATGGAAAACCTGGAGAAGAGCGACGCCCTGTTCGCCAAACTGTGCGGGGAACTGCACGCACGGGGCATGAAAATCATCCTGGACGGGGTGTTCAACCATTGCGGTTCCTTCAACAAATGGATGGACCACGAAGGAATCTACCTGGGGAAGGCCGGGTTCCAGCCCGGGGCGTTCCAGAGCATTCACAGCCCGTACCGGTCCTTCTTCCATTTCAATGACTCCAGCAACGGTCGCAGCCCGGTTTATGAAGGCTGGTGGGGTTACAGCACATTGCCGAAACTGAATTATGAGGGATCGCCGGAACTGCAGGAAGAGATCATGAAGATCGCCGAGAAGTGGCTGAGCCCGCCGTACTCGATCGACGGCTGGCGTCTGGACGTGGCGGCGGATCTGGGCCACAGCACAGAATTCAACCACAAATTCTGGCGTGAGTTCCGGACCCGGGTGAAGGCGGTGAATCCCGACGCGCTGATTATCGCGGAGCATTACGGGGATCCGTCCCCCTGGCTCAACGGCCGGGAATGGGACAGCATCATGAACTATGACGCGTTCATGGAGCCGGTGACCTGGTTCCTGACGGGCATGGAGAAGCATTCCGATTCCTACCGGGACGACCTGTACCAGAACGGGAGCGCGTTCTTCGGCATCATGCGGGACAAGATGGCCCGGTTCAAGTATCCGAGCCTGATGTGCGCCATGAACGAGCTGAGCAACCATGACCATTCCCGGTTCATGACACGGACGAACCGGATGGTGGGGCGGATGACGACGCTGGGATCCGGCGCCGCCGGCGCGGGTATCAACAAAGGCGTGTTCCGGGAAGCGGTAACGATCCAGATGACATGGCCCGGCGCGCCGACGGTTTACTACGCGGACGAAGCGGGACAGGTCGGATGGACGGATCCGGACGATCGGCGGACATATCCCTGGGGACAGGAAGACCATAGCCTGATCGATCTGCACCGAGACCTTATCCGCCTGCGGAAGGAACTGCCGGTACTGGCGGACGGTTGCCTGAAACAGCTGCTGGCGGATTACGGACGGATCGCTTATGCCCGGTTCAACGAGGAAAGCCGGTGCGTCATCGCGGTGAACAATACCGGCGGATGGACCGATTTCAGGCTGTATGTCCGGGACGCCGGGGCAAAGGAAGGCGAAGTGTATTACCGCCGTATGCAGACGACCCAGGAAACACACTCGGCGGACAGCGAACGGTGGGGTGTTGTCGCGGACGGGTATCTGGTGTTTGATCTTCCTCCTTATTCGGCGGCAATCGTCAGTAATGCGGAGCAGTGATCAGGGACAGTGGTCAGTGGACAGTTCATCATCACTGCGTTCAGGATGACAAAAAAGCGACAGGGATGACAGAAGAAAGAACTCACAGCGACAGGAGCGGTACATGAGTTATATTGACGTCCGGGAACTGCGGAAAACCTTCACCGTGCGGAAAAAGCGGGAGAAGGGGAAACTGCTGCGGGAAAAGGATACGGTGGAGGCGCTGAAAGGCGTCTCCTTTACCGTCGATAAAGGGGAACTGGTGGGTTATATCGGGCCGAACGGCGCAGGGAAGTCCACCACTGTCAAAATCCTGTCCGGCATCCTGACGCCGGACGGCGGGGAAGCCCTGGTCGGAGGGCAGGTGCCGTGGCTGGAACGCAAGGATTACGTCCGGCGGATCGGCGTCGTATTCGGACAGCGGACACAGCTGTGGTGGGACGTGCCGATTGCGGACAGCTTTTCCCTGCTGAAGGATATTTACCGGGTGCCGGAAGGGGACTATGAGGCGCGTCTGAAGGAACTGGCGGAGGCGCTGCAGCTGGAGGACCTGCTGCGGACGCCGCTGCGCCTGCTGAGCCTGGGCCAGAGAATGCGGGCTGAACTGTGCGGATCGCTGCTGCACCGGCCGGAATTACTGTTCCTGGACGAACCGACCATCGGGCTGGACGCGGTAAGCAAACTGGCACTGCGGGACTTCCTGCAATGGGAAAACCGGGAAAACGGTACGACGATCCTGCTGACGACCCATGATATGGAGGATATCGCGGCATTATGTTCCCGGGTGATGGTCCTGGGGCATGGGCAGAAACTGTTTGACGGGAAACTGCCGGAACTGCTGCGACGGTTTGATACGGTGCGGACGGTGGAAGTCCGGTATGACCAGGAGATTCCGGAACTGCAGCTGCCGGAAGGGGCAGCCGTGGAAAAGAACGGCGCGGAGGTTAAGATTACGTATACGCCCGCGGAGATACCCACGGCGAGGATGATCAGTATGCTGCAGGAGGCCGGAAACATCCGGGAAATGACGCTGCAGCCGGAGAATATCGATCATCTGATCGCGGCGATGTATAGGGAGATGGATCTGTGACAGGGATCAGAGGTCAGTGGTCAGTGGTCAGTGGACAGCGCTTGGGGGTAGTTGTCAGGAATGAGGGCTTATTTGTCAGTATTCCGGATGCGGCGGAGGATGGAGACGCAGTACAGGGGCGCGATGCTTGGGGGGATCATCTGCCAGATGTTCTTCGGGCTGATCCTGATCGCCCTGTACCGGGCGCTTTATGCCGGGAAGCCGCAGGAGATGCCGCTGAGCCATGTAACGACGTACGTATGGCTGCAGCAGGCCTTTTTCCGTATGCTGGTCGCTTCGGATCCGGACTTGCTGGATAAAATCCGCAGCGGCAATATTTCCTATGACCTGTGCCGCCCGCTCGATATGTACGGATTCTACTATGCCCGGGTGGCAGCCCAGAAGCTGACAGGCGCGTTGATGCGCGGTATTCCGATGCTGGTTTTTGCTTCCCTTTTGCCGGAAGGATGGGGAATCGTGCTGCCGGCATCCGCCGGGTCACTACTGCTGGCGCTGGCAGCCCTGGGGCTCGGGCTTTTGTGCGTATGCGCGCTGGAGAATATCAGTATGGCGTTTACGATGCGGACGCTGGACCCGCGGGGAATGCAGGGACTGCTGGCCCTGCTGATGATGACGCTGGCGGGCAATATCCTGCCGCTGACGCTGTTCCCGGACAGCTGGCAGAAGGTGATTACCGCGCTGCCCTACGCGCAGCTGCTGGACGCGCCGATCCGGCTGTATACCGGGACGTACGCGATATCTGAGGCGCCGCGGATCCTGCTGATGCAGGCCGGGTGGATCATTGTGCTTGCGTGCGTCGGGCAGGTGATGTGGCGGTCGAACCAGAAGCGCATGATTGTGCAGGGGGGCTGAGCATGAACACGATCCGACTTTATGTCCGGTCCATGGGCATGCTGATCAGGAGCCAGCTGCAATATCGCGCTTCATTTATCATGCAGACGCTGGCCCAGCTGGTGATGGAGGGCGGCGAGATGATGGCCGTCATCCTGGTCATGAACCGCTTCGAAAAGCTGAACCAGTGGACGCCGGGAAACCTGTACTTCTTCTTCGGGATGATGTCCGTCACGTTCTACCTGACGGAGATTTTCGGCAGGGGAATGACCGGCAACTTCCCGTCCATGGTCCGGACCGGGCAGCTGGATACGCTGCTGCTGCGGCCGAGGGGAGTCCTGACACAGGTGATGTGCAGCGGGGCCGATCCCCGGCGGATTACCTGTATCGCTGTCGGTACGGCCGCCATGATCATCGGCAGCCGCATGAGCGAGGTGCAGTGGACAGCGCTGAAGGCGCTGGCGCTGGCGGAATCCATCCTGATGGGATGCCTGCTGATCCTGGGACTGTTCATGATCGAAGCAATCTTCTGCATCCACAGCGTGAAGTCCGTGGAACTGGTGAACGCGCTGACATACGGCGGGCGCAGCGCCTGCGAGTATCCGATCGATATATATCCCCGGCCGCTGCGGGTGCTGTTTACAGTGGTGGCGCCGTTCGCGCTGACGCTGCATGTGCCCGCGGCGTGGATCCTGGACAAGCCGCTGTACGGATGGCCGACGTGGACGGTGTTTGTGTGTCCGCTGGCCGGGGCGGTAACGCTGGGGATTATGGTGGCGCTGTTCCAGAAGGCGATGAGGTATTACCGGTCGACGGGAAGTTAAGGGGTCAGGGGACAGGGATCAGGGATCAGGGGTCCCCATTGACCAAGAGAACCTGCCTGGCTTATGCCTTGAGTTGAGGTATTGAGGTTTGGAGGAAACGACGGATGAAAGCGTACGGGACTTATTTCCAGAATGATCCGGAGAGGCCGCTGAAGTACGGTGAAGTGGAGCTGATCAATCCGCTGCGGCAGCGGCTGCGCGGGGAACCGGTCCGGGAAGGCATTCCGGTGCATCCGGTGATGATCGGTTTCTGCGGAACGGATTACGAACTGATGAAGATGGGCCGTGCCGGCCAGCTGGGAGCGAAGTTTCCGGCCGGGACGGACCGGCTGGTCAACGGCCATGAAGGCGTCGTGTGGGTGCCTTCCGAACAGCGCTTCGCCATCGTCCTGATCCGCGGCGGAGACAGCGTCGATCCGACCCGGTATACGGAGGACGAAAGCTACTTTGAATACGGCTGCGACCAGGCGGACGGCCTGTTCTGCGATACGATGTACGTCAATCCGGACATGCTGCTGCGGATTCCGGACGGATATGTGAAAAACGGGAAACTGGCGCTGAGCTTCGCCAAACGCATGGTGTTTCCGGATCCTTTCGGATGCATGCTGTTCCAGCTGGAACGGATGGAGGACCTGGGAAGCGCCCACTGGTTCCGGCAGACGGCAAGGAGGCACGGGTGCGACCTGGAAACAGCCCGGAAAATCGCCGCGGACGAGATATTTGAACGGACGGTTATTTTCGGCCTGGGAACGACGGGCATGCTGATCGGCGACGTGATCCGCCGGGCGCATCCGGACGCAAAGATCGTTTTTGTTGCCCGAAGCAGCGCCGACAGCCCCAAGGTACGTTTCGCGCTGAAACAGGCCGGGGGAATCTATGTCCAGAATTATTTCGCGCAGCCTGCGGACTGCGCCCAGGCGATCATCAGAGCGCTGGGCGGGCGGGCAACGATGTTTATCGGGACCAGCGGTACCGAAGCGGAACACCGGATCGCTTTCGAAGAAAAGGTGCTCGGCTGCAACGGAATCTACAACTCGTTTTCGCTGGGCCCGAAGGTGACGTTCGATACGATGCCCTTCGGGTTTGAAAACCACCTGATTTTCGGCTCCATCAATTTCCGGCAGGACCATATGGAGAAGGCGATCGAAATGCTGGCGGACAGCCCGTACGACGAGATCGTGGAACTGATCGACCGGGAAGAATTCACCCGGGACCCGATCGGTGCGTATGAAGAGAAAATCTACTGCAAAGGCGCCCCAATGAAGACCGCTGTGATCTGGAACAAAGACTATATCGATACCGCCCGATGAAGGAAGGAAATGACCATGAAAGCCATTACCATTACCGAACCCTGGAAGATCCGCCTGGCAGATATCCCGCAGCCTGAACCCCGGGAGGGGGAGGCGCTGCTGCGGGTGCTGTACTGCGGCATTTGCGGAGCGGACGTCGCGAGTTTCACCGGCAACCAGCCGTTCACCACCTATCCGCGGATTCCGGGACATGAGTTTTCCGCGCAGATCGTTTCGATTCCTGAGAACAGCCGCGGGCTGAACACCGGGGACGTCGTGACATGCAATCCCTATTTCAACTGCGGCAGCTGCTATGCCTGCCGGAAAGGCCTGGTGAACGCCTGCACGGACAACCAGACGATGGGCGTGCAGCGGGACGGCGCGTTCTGCGAATACATCACAATGCCCGTGGAACGGATCATTCCGGGGAAAGGCCTGAACGCGAAACAGCTGGCGCTGATCGAGCCGTTTTCCATCAGCCATCACGCGCTGAGCCGCTGCGAGGTCAGGCCGGGGGACAAACTGATGATCACCGGCGCGGGGCCGATCGGCCTGTTCGCGCTGCTCGCGGCCAAGGTCAAAGGCGCGGAAGTCACGGTGACGGACGTGCTGGACGGACGGCTGGAGAAGGCGAAAGCCTTCGGCGCGGATCATACGGTGAACGCCAGCGCGCCGGATGCCGCGGAAAAACTGCGGGAGATCACAGGAGGGCAGGGATTTGACGTATGCGTGGAAGCATGCGGACAATCAGTCACGTTCCTGAGCTGCATTGAGCAGGCGGCGCAGGGCGCCAACCTGATCCTGATCGGCAACGGCAAAACACAGACCACATTCCTGCATTCGATGCTCATCAAAAAAGAACTGAACGTATACGGCAGCCGGAACGCGTATACCGGCGACTTCGAATCCCTGATTGACATGGTGCGCACGGGGAAAACCGACGTACTGCGGATGGTCAGCGCGGTGTATGAGGCCGCGGACGCCGCGGAGGCATTTGACGCGCTGACCCACAATGACGGCAGCCTCGAGAAAGTACTGCTTCACTTTGCCGACCCGGAATGAAGAGGAGAAAAACAGAATGATTGACGCGCACGCGCACCTGTGGCTGAAGCAGGCGGGAAAAGTCGACGGGAAACCGGTATACGACCTGGGCGGCGGCAAGAGCATGTTCGGCGACGAAGTCGTACAGATGATGCCGCCGTATATGACCGACGGCATCAACTCGGCGGAACGGTTCCTGGCGAACATGGATTTCGCGCGGGTCGGGGCGGCGGTGATTACACAGGAGTATATTGACGGAAGCCAGGACGGATACCTGCGGGAAGTACGCCGGAAATGGCCGGAGCGCTTCCGGGTAACCTGCCTGTACGAAGAGAACGGCATCCCGGAGATGGAGGGAACGGACGGGATCAAGATCTGCGGCGGCCGCCTGGCGGACATCGACCTGACGAAACATGCGGAGGTGTTCCACACAGCGGACAAACGGGGAATGTTCATCGCCATCGACATGGCGGACGGCGACGCGCAGGTGGGATCCCTGCGGGAAATGATCCAGCAGTATCCGGGGCTTCGGGTTGCGATCGGACATTTCGGCATGGTCACGCGGGATGGATGGGAAGAGCAGATTAAACTGGCCCGGTATCCGCAGGTTTATATTGAGAGCGGCGGAATCACCTGGCTGTTCAACGACGAATTCTATCCCTATCCGTCCGCGGTGAAGGCGATTCTCCGGGCCAGGGACCTGTGCGGGATGGAGAAGCTGATGTGGGGATCGGACTATCCCCGGACCATGACGGCGATTACTTACCGGATGAGCCTGGATTTCGCGGAAAAATCCCCGCTGCTGACAGAAAAAGAAAAGCGCCTTTTCCTTCATGAAAACGCGCTTGGATTCTATCGGTTTGTTCATGTTCCGGAGCTGCCGCTGATCCATCACATGGCGGAATAATCAGATCAGCAGGCTGAGCAGCGGAATTGTCACGACGCTGACGAGTGTGGTCAGCAGTGTGCAGTTGGCAGCCAGTTTCTGGCCGCTCTGATGGATTTCCGAAAGATTCAGGATCACGCTGGCACAGGGTGTGGCGGAAAGGATCAGTATACTGGCTTTGAACACGTCTGAAAGCGGCAGAAAGAGTACCAGCGCATAGCTGAAGAGAGGGAACACGATCATCTTCCCGAGCACTACCAGCCACGGTGTGGAATGGGTAAAGAGCGGTTTCATTTCCATCATGGAAAGACGAATTCCCAGAATCATCATGCACAGCGGTGTGGAAATGCCGCTGATGGAATGGATGCCTGTCATCAGTAACGCGGGCATCCATTCACTTGCTCTCAGCAAATAGAGAATGACCGCGAAAAAGACGGAGACGACCGTAGGATTCCAGAGCGCAGCCTTCAGGGACATATATTTCTTATCATTGGTCAGGAAGAAAATACCCAGCGTCCAGGCAATAATGTTCATTGACACACAGAAGATGCAAGAATAGGCAGCCGCTTCCGGAGCGGAAGGGAACAGGGCTTTTACAATCGGGAGACCGAAAAAGCCGGCGTTCCCCATGACAGAAGCGATCGAGGTAATCCGGCCTTCAAAGGTTTTCCGTTTTTGCCCCATGAGCAGGTAAATGATCGGAATCATGATAACCTGCGCGGCAAAAGTAATGATCAGGAAAAGGAACATATTCAAGGAAAGCTCGGATGAGGGAGTAAGATCTGTCAGCGCTCCGATAAACATACAGGGACCGCAGAGGTACAGCAGGATCGCGCTGATACTGCTCATATGCCCGGCCTGTACCAGTTTGACTTTTCCCATCACGAAGCCGGCGGACAGGAACAGAAGGGTCAGTACCACCTGATTGAGTGTAATGGTAAAAGTGTTCACAGCTTTCCCTCCCAACACAGACAGTATACACTACTGTTATTCTGAAGGCAACGAAAAAAGGATTGACACAGAAAAACGGGTGTGATATCATATCAAGGCTGTCAAGGACAGCATGTGGGCTCGTAGCTCAGCTGGATAGAGTGTTTGACTACGAATCAAAAGGTCGTGGGTTCGAATCCCGCCGGGCTCAC
>JAEEGL016212966.1_pt1 | contig 10149 bp, 4 predicted proteins | sample 9134231 | NCBI WGS metagenome assembly JAEEGL01 (sample SAMN16246548, study PRJNA631951) | gut metagenome | biome: gut microbiome; feature: rumen; material: fiber-attached | host: Bos | place: Iran: Karaj | collected 2018-10
GGCAGCACGAAGACCATCATAAGCAACAACTGGAACACCAACGCGGCCTTCACCGACAACATTCCGACCAACATAAGCTGCGAGAGCTACGAGTTCGCCGTGTTCAGCGACAACACCTACGCCACGATGCTCTGCGAGCCATTGAGCATTCCGCTCGTCCGAGAAGGCGCTCCTGGCCCTCGCGGCTACGAGGGACTCATCATCCGCACTACGGAGTGGGAGGCAGGCAAGAACTACCGCAACGACAGCAAGGTGTACAATACGGCGGACGGAAGGCGCTACCTCGACATCGTGACCGTGACCGATGCAAGCACAGGCAACAACGGATTGTTCGGCGGCAGCTCCTATGTGGCAACGGAAGAGCATAACGGCGTGACATCAAGCAGCTCCAACAAGCCTGTGGCGGGAGGAAACACATGGTGGGACGATATGACAAGCACTGGCCCCGTCAAGACACCCCTGCTATGGGCGTTGAACGCGCTCATCCAATACTTGCAGGTCAACCAGATTACGGTGGTCGATGAAGACGGGGACATCATCGGAAGGATTGGCAGCGTCGACGACAACGATAACTACCCGATAGTGTTCGGCACGGACATCACGCAGGCTTCGGGCATCAACTTCTACGTCGATGTAAACGGGCACATGTACTGCGTAGGCGCTGACATTCACGGAAATGTTACCATCAAGGGTAACGACGGGCTTGTGGTGCTTGATAGCAACGGAAACGAGCGTGTGCGTATCAGTCCGACGGATTTCGGCACGCCCCCGTCAGATACCATGATGATACTTCAAGCGACTCCAAGTATCACCATTGGTTCACAAGACATCAACATCGCGGAAGTAGCCCGTTCAAATGCACAGCGAGACCTTGTAATCGCCGAGGCGCAGATGTTGCACGGTGACCTCGAACTTACTTTGCATCGCAGCACGACGTATGCCACGGCCACGGGGACGGGAATCACCGTAACGGCGAACATAAAGCTATTCAAGGGGTCTAACCTCACTACTCCAGTTGCTACGGACACGATAACAAAGCAGGTGGCGCAAGGAGATGTCTTTCAAGCGTATGTGCTCGGGAGTGTTGACTCTACGGCCATCGGAAGGTATCTCTCTGCCGAGAGCGGTATTTATATCGTGAAGGCAAGCGTGAGCATCATGGGTGTCACATCATCAAACTTCAGCTTCTACAATAGCGGCTCCTGCGATAGCGTGGTGCAGTTGGATGCCAATATAGTCCTTGGTGAGAAGACCATCATCGCGCCGAACGGACTGCTTGTGAACGCAGGAACGAAACGTCATCTAATGGTGACTAAGAACAGCATTGAGTTGATGTGGAACGGCGTGGGATTCAAACTGTACGACAGCGGATTGCAACGGCTTGTTGGCAATAACTTTTGGGTTGATGCCTTCGGAAAGTCAAGGTCGGTTGAAGAAGACACCGTATTAGACGTAGACGATAGGAATGTGTTCGTTTATACGACATCTGGCAATGTGGCAATCACCCTACCCTCTTCATCATATAGCGGGCATGAGATATACATAAGACGCATGACTACCGCTAATTCCGTTATAGTCCAAGCGCTACGAATTATCGCACGTGACGCAGCAATGGATAGCATTTCATTAAGTGTCACCATCTCCAATAATAAGATGCACCGCTACGTTTACTTCAACGGTGCGTGGTACGAGGACGAGTTCAATTAAAAATAGACAAGCAATATGAGCGACATCACATCACAAGAGGTACTTGAACTATTCACGCAGGCGGCGGCTGTGAACAACAGCGACCAGTTCCTCCTACACGCGGCGAACCTTGGCAGCGGCAACAAAGCCGTGAAGGTGACAGCCGAGGTGGTGAGGGCGTACCTCCTGCGGAAGATAGCCATCACCATAGAAGCCGACGGCTACATATACATCGGAGGGGAGAACACAGGCTTCAAAGCGGAAGGCGTGACACCTCAGCTTGAAAGACGCACCGACGGCATCTACTGCTCAACCGATAACGGAGAGACGTGGACGTGCATCGCATACTATTCCGACTTCGGCTATACCCCCGTCGTATATCAGACCGAGACAACGGGAGTGACTATCATGCCTGAACGCCTGAACAAGTGGCAGACGCCTGTCTCGCCGCTGACGGTCTACTTCGGACCGGGAGCATCGGGGTCTGCGGGTGAGTACATGCTTGAGTTCACCGTCGGCTCCGACAACTTCACCTTATCGCTGCCAAACGGCATCCGATGGAGCGAGGAACCTGAATGGGTAAACGGCAACACCTATCAAGTGTCAGTCATGGGTAATCTCGCCCTCTACGCGGAATGGGAGGCCGCAAATTCATGAGCAGCTTCAGACGACGCATCATGATGGCCATGAAGAAGGCTCTCGCATACCTCTCTGCTTGGTTTCGCTCCGAGGGCTACTTCCGCAGCGAGCCGTGGTAATGATAATCCAAACGTAACGAAATAAAAAGACAATGGCAAAGAAAATAACCATCAACGGCAGTAACCTACTCCAGCAGCTCACCGATGCTTGGGGCGGCACGAACGACACCGCATCCCCTCAGACCGTACATGGCACTACCGTTCCCGCAGGCGCGGAATGGGGCATGAACCGTGGCGAGGTAGAGAGGTTTATAAAGCAGCAGTTAGGCACGAAGGTAGGTGACATCTACTGGGAGCAGGACGGCAATTACTACAATGTAGTTGGCTTCAAGAGTACGGAAGACCGAACGTTGTATATTAGCAACCCCGAACAATACTCTTCGCTTCCGTTATTCTCTTGGCAGCTTCCCATCAGTACGGTAACGAGTGATAGCTACATTTGTCAGCTTACGGGTGACAAGAGTATGTCGAACAGCTATGTCGTGAAAAACGGTGATACGTTCGATGTAAACTTCAGATACCAGAGTATCTTCGTGATGGGTGCTACGTCGACAAGTTCCAACTATTCCGCCGATGGCGTCATAACGATAGAGCGTAGTGTGAACGCAGGCTCTACGTGGATTCAAGTAGAAAGGCTTACGGGCTTGACATCAGCGGAGGTTGACGACACCACGTTCCCCATTGCCGTTCGTCTTGGCGACTATCTCGTTGCGGACATGAGCAACCGTTTCCGCATCCGTGCCTCGTTCCAGTTCACGGAGGATGGCGTAACGAAGACGCGCTATTCTTCGTATGTGACATACAACATTTCCTCGGTCAATCTCGCGCTTGAAATGAACTCTGAGTGGAGCGAGCCTGTCACGGCAAATGCTTCTACGACGAATATGGAAGTGAGCTTCAGGTTGTATGGTGCAGTGCAAAAGAACCTCTACATAAAGGTGGATGATAGCTTGTTCATCAATGGAAACCCCTACGACCAGTCGTACAACAATGCAACGACGGGAGCGATAAATATAACGGATTCCACTAAGGCAATCTTTACTCATGGCATCCATAAGGTCGAGGCTTGGCTGACGTGCTCGAACGGTGCAGGCAGTACGCTGACAAGCGACCACATGGTCTACACCTTGATGGTCGTTAATGCCTCCACGCCTGGTGCCGACCTTACCGTTCCGTATATCCTCTTGCAAGAGCTGGCCGAGACGGTAGGTAACTTCGTACAATCAAAGATATGCAAGTATGCCGTGTACATTCCCAATGGCGGCAGCTTACCGCTCGACCTTATCATCTGCTCCTCTGCGCAGGATATAACGGAGCACCCGTCTACCGAATACTACAGGGAGGAGGTGACAGCCGTCAGTGGTCAGCAATATACCTTGAACGCAACGCTTGAAGTGGAAGACCAGACAAGTTCGACGAATATCTTGAACGCCTACTTGCAAGTAGTGAGGGAAGACACGAACACTAACTTCCTCGACGAGACGACAGGCTCTCCTTTCGAGTATATCCAAGTCGATAACTCTTCGGGCTTTGCGCCTACGTCGGGTACGGATATATACATCAACCCAAAACTTAGGAACAATGGAGAGGCGAATCCACAGCGCATATTGAACGCTGTGAACGGCAGCGTGATTGGTAGCACTTGGAGCGGTTTCAAGATGGGCTCGCAGGATGGATGGATAACTGACGCAGAGACTGGTGAGCGTATGTTGCGAGTGCCCGCAGGATGCACGCTGAGTATTGCCATGAACCCGTTTACACAGTTCATCGACCGTCCACGTAGTTCCTTGACAATCGCCATTGACATGCGTGTGTCAAACGTCATCAACGAAGATGATGCCATCTTGCAGCTATGCGAGGCTGTAGGCTTGAACTTCTTAGGTTTGCGTATGAGACCGATGGTGGGAACAATCACGACTTCATCACATCTGGTTGAAGAGACAAGTGACTTCCGCTGGCAGGAGGACGCAAGAACGTACATCACAATCAATATCCATAGTGCGGTAGCTCCTAATAGCGCAAGAGATGGCCTTACCGCAGATGGCTCCGTTCCAACGGGAACGCTCTCACTTGTGAGGGTGTTCATCAATCAAGACATACAACGAGAGTTTGTGTTCTCCACTTCCACGAACTCGGAGTTCTGCACAAATGCAAACAACGAACTTATCATCGGGCAGAGCGGTGCTGATATAGACATCTTTGGCATCCGAGTATGGGAACGGCAGGAATTGTCGGCACAGGAGGTGGTGCAGAACTACATCTCATCTATTCCGACACCGAGTGAGAAACTTCGTATTAAGAAGGAGAACGACATCATGGAGGCTGGTGTCGTGAGCCTTGAGAAAGTGAAGACACTTGGAAAGAATTGTTTGATATGGCATGGTGAGGAGGTTTGGCACGATTCCAAATCTGAAAAGCTCGGATGGTGGGAGTTCTATATGTATGACAGCAATGGCCAGTATATCCCAGAGTTGAGCGGAACGATATGTAAGGACACACGCAGCCTACCGTCAAAAGGACAGGGTACGACGGCGAAGACGTACTACTATTGGAATATCCAGACGAAATACTCTGATGCAGAAGGTATGATAGACGTAGCACTTGCCGACCTTCACGAGTCCATCACCTATGAGGTGCTCGCAGATGAAGGCAAGGTGGCGATGAAAGGCGGCTGTCTTGGAAAGAACTTCCCGCTTGCTACCGAATCGACGCAGAAATACGACCTTGTGTTGGTAAACGGCAACCAAGGCGTGAGAGTGCCCGATGGATGGATAGACGGCAACGGCAAGTACAGGGGCGTCGGCCACCATGTCGCAACGCATCTTCCGCTCTCGCAAAAGGACGTGCTTAAAATCAACTACGCGTCAAGCATGCAGAGCCACATCGTTGGCGTGAACAAGCTATATAATGACCTACATAAAGCATATTGCGGTATAAATGCCTTGCAAGGATTGACAAGCGGAGCGGTCGTAGCAAAGAACCTTGAACCTTTCCTCTTCTTCACGCAGGCGGATGACAATTCACGTCCAGTATATCGAGGCCCAGGAACATGGGGCGCTGGTAAGATGGATAAGCCGACGTGGGGATATGTCAAGTCGGCATTCCCTCTTTTCACGATGATAGAGGGTTCTGACAATAACAATGAGCTTACGGATATGCGAGTGCCGTTTGATGATGTTGTTCACGGAAATGATACATATCCGAAGGTGTACTACAATCCCGAAGATGGTTATGAGTGCTTCATGTACAGAACCGAGGCAGGACTTGACAAAGCCCAGAAATGCCTTGATTTCGATGGCGGCGCAACGGACAACTACGGACGCGAGGGTGAGCCGTCGCTTGATGCAACGCATATCTATGTAGGAGAATATCCGAAGCCTTCAATAGTGAACTATATACGCGAGACGTGGAACTTCTTGTACTTGCATGCCCCTCGTATAAGACCTTTCATAACGTCTGGCGGTACGCTCGGCACATATTCGGAGTTTGCTAACTCGGAAGCCGCTAACGACCACATGCATAAGTATTGGTGCTCGGACTACAAACTGTATCGGTATGACTTTGCCGATAGAGGCTGGGTATCGGCAGGACTATGGAACGGAACCTCTTATGATGAGGTGAACCTTAGAAACTCGTCTGCCGCAAGCGGTACGCTTGAACGTGCCATCTACACGGCATGGAACGCTCTCACGAACAATCAGAAGGCGGACTATGAGGGCGCGGTGAACAAGGCGTTCATATCGGGTATCGCAGCGCACGCGAAAGCTAATATAGACAATTACTTCCGTGTCAGCTCGTTGAAGTTCCATTATGCGTTCCAGAACCACTTCATCGCAGGCACCGATAACTGCTCGAAGAACACCTATTATGTGCTTGTGCCAACGGATGGAACAATGGGCGCGTGGACGGACTGGCGGTTTGAGCTTCACCAAGACGACGTAGACACCGTGCTCGCTACCGACAACTCGGGACTTCAGACCAAGCCGTACTACATCGACCGTATGCACCCGTATGATGAGCATGATGCCAATGAGACGAAGAGCCTTTACCAAGGTACTGACAACGTGCTCTTCAACCTCTGTGAGGAAATGTGGGAGAACACGCTTGAATTGTCCGACACCCTTCGTAGTATTCTGAACACGATGAGTTCCCTCCAAGGAGGTATAGATACACCCGTGTCGGACTCCATGAATGGTGTGTGGAAGACGCTGAACAAGTATATCTTCAACGTGCAACGATATATCCCAGGCATGGCGTACAATGAGGCGGCGCGAATACGCTACGAGTTCCCAAAGCTGATGGACTACTCGTCAGACCAACGACAGGTAGACCCGATAGAGCAGAGCATGGGAAGTCAGCTGGAGTCAGAGATGCAATGGATGAAACGTCGCCTTGTGTACATGGCGTCGTATGCAGCCTTCGGCGAGTTTGCCCCTGTCCCGACGACAAACACGGGTCTTCCCGATGTCGCACAGAGTTTTGCTATGGTGATGGCAGCACTTCCGAACGACCCCGCCCATACGTCGAGATACACTTTCAAACTTGTTCCGCACCAATGGCTCTACCCGACAGCCGCCATATCACAGTCTGGTATCAACCCTCATGTACGAGTGGCTCCAAACGCTGTGAATATGCCAAACGGGTATTACGAGATGGTCATTCAGCCGACGGGCGCGAGTGACGATGGTGTGACTATCTATGCCGCCAATTATTATCGTAGCATAGGAAACATCGGTGACAACTGCTTCAAGCCAACTGGCACGCTCAACTTAAACGGAAAGCGCCTCACGGATTTCATTGTTGAGCCGACAACGTATTACTCAACAACGGTCGGTGGTGGCAGTATTTCCGCTGCGGCATGGCAGGCGTTATCGGAGGCCGAGAGAGAGAACTATGAGCCTGCGTTCCGCTGTGCTGGTGTGAACATCGGTACGGCGACGGGATTGACGAACCTGTCCATGAAAGGCTGCTCAAATGTGGGAGGTGTGACCATAGACCTCACGAAACTTACACGTATCGAGACCATCGACCTTAGAATGACGGATGCTACGGGTATCACCGTTCCTCAGACCACGACGCTGACGACATTGCAGCTTCCCGATAAGATCGCCATCCTTAGCCTGACGGGGCAACCGTCGCTCACGACGCTGACGATGGAGGGGTGTGCCATGCTGCGTAGCCTTACTGTTTTGAACACAAGCCTTAATGTGCAGGCTCTCGTGGAGAGGGCGTTCTCGCAAAACGCGCCGTTGACATATCTTAACCTCGACAATATATCGTGGACACAGGTCTCGGCAGTAATGATTCGTAACTTGCTAACACTTGAAAGGAATAGCTGCTTGTTGAAGGGACGGATATTGATGCTCACGGATATAAACAATGTTCTGACGTTCGATGAGGTGTGTGAGTTGATATATAGATATGGAGACTTTCGCAACCAAAACAACGATTTGTATATTTCGACATTCACACAACCAATAAGTACGGAAAGACTTGCGATGAGTGGTAGTAAATATCTTAACACAGCTGACCTTATAGGGAACAAATGGTATTCGCTTGGTCTGAAAGTGACGTCAGCTAATAGTGTAGCTGTGTTGATGCTTTCCGATGGAAGTACTATCCCCGACATAACATGGCAGGTAGTTGGAGAAGGAAATGACCAATACGCGTGTTTTGATGACCCTCACTCGCCAGTATTAACTATTCTTCAACAAGCACAAAGAATAATCAGCGTTCGCGTCAGTGTGCGTTCGTTTATTACCAATGAGGTATATTACATAGAACGAAACATTGGACTTTGGAGACGAATACCAGAGGTAGGCGATTTTGCATGGATTGACGGGCAGTTTGATAATTCGATGGACTCATCGAAAAAACTTGCAGGAATTGTCATACGACGTTTTGACGAAGAGACGGATGATGAAGGATATATTATAAGGTGCAAGTTGGCTATCATGGCACCTGGATATGCTTATGTTCCTATAACAAGCGATTACAATACGGCACAAATGTCAACGGTTCCGTTGGCGCCAAATACAGGAGCAAAATTTTTCCCTGCTTCTGATGAGTTTACACAAAATGTATTTAACCGTGTTAAGCAATCTAATCCTTCATATTACAACTTGACTACGCCTTGGGATGCTCCTGTTCCATCTTACTCTGGTGGTGTCTCTGCTTCTACAGGTAATATGCAAGATAGAACTACCGATGATGGCTATGTTCACAGGGCAGACCTTTATTGGAATAGTTTTAATATAGATGAACTTAATGAATTGCTTATGGAATGGGCGGATGCAAATATAATGGCGGCGTTAGATGAAATGTCCATACCGTTTGAACATTTACCAAGAAACCCGAAAGAATTAGCTGATTTATTACAGCTACTTGTAAATAAGGCTACGGAGAACGGAAGTTCAAATCCTGCTCGCTTCCGCCTCTTAGCATACCCAGCTCTTAGGCTTTGCAATATATGGTGTCCATGTGATGTTGATAACCCAGGCTTTACGGAGAATGATTTACACCCTTCATACAAAAGAGGAAAATGGCGTTTACCTACTACGGCTTATATTTATAGAATAATTAACTTTTATCTAAATTCGTTGGGTATAATGCAAAATGGAGAGTTAGTAGTTCTTAGAGATTCTGGTGCATCATATACTGGTAATCGTCGTGGTTCAAGTGTATATGCAGAAATCGCTGATGTAGATTATGGTAATAAGGAAGGACAATATCCTTTATTTTCTTTTTTGAAGAAAAGAGGCGTGACTATAACGATAAATACTTCTGGGAATCATCATATATGCGTTAATAAACGTGAAGTCAATTACTATTGGGGAATTAACGCTGGTACTGGTTTAGTGTACAATGAAGGTACAAATCCTTATTGGGTCATACCTTTAACTACTTTCGAGTTTGAACGATAAAATAAGACATTATGATGTTAGAAACAACAAATATCAAGCCAGAACTTTCCGTTGTCATTAAGACGATGGGACACTATTCTTTTATAGTAAATTATAACATAGTCGAGAGTTCTCAAGAAGTCGCAGATGGCGAGTTATTATACGATGTTTATAGCATTTCTTTGCCATTAGAAGCATCTATTCCCACCGAAGAAGACTATCCGCGTATCGTTTCTCTCCTTGTGAGGGAGCGGTATTCTGCCGATGACGTAGAAGCTATCTTGAACAACTACATCGCGGAGAAGACGGCGGAGCATAAGGCTGAGTGGAAGGAATTGCAGTCGTGGCGCAGCCAAGCAAAGGATATAGCCAGACGTGCGATAGAATACGTAAACAAGAATGTCTAACTAAAAATAAAGCGATTATGATTAAGAAGTTTGTGAATTTCGTTTGTGGAATCGGCACTGACAAGTACGTACACCTTTTAGCCTGTCTCTTGCTTACCTTCGTAGTGGGTCAGGCGGTCTTTCTCTACGGTGGTCTTCCGCTGCCTAACTGTGCGGCGATGGGGGCTGCGGCGGCCATGACCGTAGGGTTCCTCAAAGAATGGTACGACGAGTTCAAGGGCGGGCAGTTCGACTACAAAGACCTCTTGGCCGATGTGGCTGGCTGCCTGCTCGGTCTGCTTGTAACTGCGTTCTGAGCTATGGAGATGAACAGTATGAGCAATGTGGGGAAGGCGTTCTCGTGGGCGCTGATGGGTTCTGAGGCCATAAAGGCGATTCAGGACTTGCGGTGGATGATTGTCTGCTGCGTGCTCTTGATAGCGTGTGACTTCCGCTTTGGCAGGGCAGAGAGCAAGA
>JAEEGL016311223.1_pt1 | contig 10149 bp, 5 predicted proteins | sample 9134231 | NCBI WGS metagenome assembly JAEEGL01 (sample SAMN16246548, study PRJNA631951) | gut metagenome | biome: gut microbiome; feature: rumen; material: fiber-attached | host: Bos | place: Iran: Karaj | collected 2018-10
CATGTGGCCGTCGGCGGCGCCGCGACCTACAAGGCCAACGAAGGACTCCGCGAAGCGGTGCGCGCCATCCCGCTGGACAGGCTGCTGCTGGAGACGGACTGCCCTTACCTGGCGCCCATGCCATGGCGCGGGCGCAGGAACGAGCCCGCCTTCACCGCTTTCACCGCCGCGTGCTTGGCAGGCGTCCTCGGCATGGATGCGGCGGAACTGTGGACGGCGACGGGCAGGAACGCGCGCCGCTTTTTTGGCGTTGATGACCGCTGACAGCATGCCGCGAAGGCAGGGAGAAGACATGGGCAGACCGGGATTCCACTGCATCACCTTTGGATGCCAGATGAATGTCAACGATTCACAATGGGTGGAGCGGGCGCTGACCGCGCGCGGCTTCGAGCCGCGCCCCATGGAAGAAGCGGACGTGATTCTGGTGAATACCTGCTCCGTGCGGGAAAAGCCGGAGCAGAAGGTGCACAGCACGCTGGGCAGAATCAGCCTGGCCAATCCTTCGGCGGTGGTGGGCGTGGCGGGATGCGTCGCCCAACAGCTGGGTGGGGAGCTCGCCCGGAGGCATCCGCAGGTGCGCCTCATCGCCGGCAGCGACGGCATCGCTTCCGTGCCGGACGCCTTTGTGCGCCTCCTGGAGGAGCCGGAGCTGCGCCTGTCCTTCCTGGATTTCACGGATTCCTTCCCGGACCGCGACCCCTGCCTGACGCCCGGCAGCGCGCAGCCGGAAACGCCTGTCGCTTTTGTCAACATCATGCAGGGCTGCGACAATTTCTGCGCGTACTGCATCGTCCCCTACACCCGCGGCCCGCGTAAGTCGCGGTCCGCCGCGTCCGTCCTCGAGGAATGCCGGGCATGGGTCGCCCGCGGTGCCGGCGACATCACGCTGCTGGGGCAGAACGTCAATGCCTTCGGCAGGGACCGATACGGTGACGGCACCAGTTTTCCGGATTTGCTGCGCATGCTCGCCGGCATCCCCGGCCTGCGGCGCATCCGCTTCGTGTCCGCGCACCCGCGCGATCTTTCTGAGGAAACGATCAGCCTGTTCGCCGAGCTGCCGCAGCTCTGCCCGCGCCTGCACCTGCCCCTGCAGTCCGGATCGACGTCCATGCTGCAGAAGATGGGGCGCGGCTACACCATGGAGCGCTACCTCTCCGTGGTGCAGGCCCTGCGGCAGGCACGGCCCGACATCGCCCTGTCCACCGACCTCATAGTCGGCTTCCCCTCCGAGACCGAGCAGGAATTCCAGGATACGTTGGCGGCCGTCGACAGCTGCGGCTTCATGTCCAGCTTCTCCTTCTGCTATTCCGACAGACCTGGCACACGGGCGTCAGGCATGCCGTTCAAGATCCCGCGGGACATACAGCTGGAGCGCCTTTCCCGCCTCCAGACGCTGCAGAACGAGCGCACCGAGGCCTGGCTGCGCTCCCGGGTGGGCCTGGAAACGGACGTGCTGCTCGAAAGCCCGAGCCATAAGCAGGACGGGGCCAATCTCTGGCAGGGCCGCGATCCGTGGGGAGACCCCGTCAACGTGCTCCTTCCCGACGGGCAGGGCCGGCCTGGACAGTTCGTAGATGTGCGCGTGCGTCTTGCCAAGAAGCATTCGCTCATGGCCGTGCCGCGCTGACGGCCCTGGCGCGGAAGCCTGCCGCCCGGCGGGACTGCGTCTGCATACGGCAGGCAACCCGCTGCTTTTGAAGGGAAATTTATGCCTCCGGCAAGGCTTGATAAATGTGCGGCAATCGGGTTATCATAAAAAAACTTTGCATATGCCCATGGCCCTGCCATGGCTGGAGATGACCATGAAAAAGATTGTTGCAACCATGCGCAGCACAGTGCTCTGGGGCATGGTTTCCGTTGGCATTGCCGCCATGGCGGCCGGCTGCGTGCCCCCGCGTCAGGCGGGTCAGGATGCCTCTGAGGCCGCCGCTCCTGCGGAGGATCCGTTCGCTGCCGCGGTGGCGCGCATGGCTCCCGGGACGACAGCTGTCATGGGCTCCCCCTATGGCAGGGATTCCGTCGTCAGGGCGGGTGAATTCTATACCTCTGGCCTGGGTATGCCCTGCCGCCGGGTGATGGTCGGGGCCCAGGGCGTGGAACATCGCCTCGCCGTCTGCCAGGACCGTGGGGCGTGGCAGACTTTCGGCGCTATTTTTGAAAACAGCCTGCGATAGGCGGGGCCTGGCGCACGGCGCGCCGGGGACCGGATACCGCTCAAGGAATACCACTGACCATGCGGCGCAAGCGGTACCTGTACTGGAGCCGGCGTGCCGGATGAGGGAACATACGGGGTTTAGCATGAAGAAGATCGCCTTTTATGGTGTATTGCTCGCGGCGTTGAGCTGCCCGGTCTTTGCGATGGCAGTGGATCAGTATCCGCAGCAGAATCAGAACAGCTACGGCGCGCAGGACCAGAGCGGGGCGTATTACAGCAACGCGCAGCAGTACGGGCAGCAGGAGACTTCCCAGCGGCAATCCGGCAGCGCAGCGTCTTCCTATGGGTTGTATCCCCAGAGCGGCGGATCTGCGGCGGCGACCATGGCTTCAGGGGCCCCTCTGCAGGGCGGAAGGATGTCGCAGTCGGCGCAGCGCAAGATGAATGTCATGCCGATGAGCATTCCCGGGAGCTACCAGCTGCAGCCGCCGGCATATATGGGGCCTGCTTATATGGAGCGTTCTGCGCAGCCGACGGTGCTCGATGCGCCGCCTGCCTGGGCCCAGGATCCCATGGCGCCCATGGCATCAATGGTGCTCGCGCCCTTCGGTTCGAATCTTTTCCGGGGGAATTTCGCAGGCACATACAGCGACGGCATGACAGGCGACTATATCATCATGCCTGGCGACCGCATCGCCGTCCGCGTGTGGGGGGCGAAGACCTATGACGACGTGCTTTCCGTGGACCAGCAGGGCAATATCTTCCTGCCGGAAATCGGGCCGGTCCAGGTGGCCGGACTTCGCCAGGCTTCCCTGCAGAGTGCGATATCCCACAGACTCGCATCGGTATTCACCAACAACGTGAATATCTATGTCAATCTGCTCAGTTCCCAGCCCGTCGCCGTCTATGTCACGGGTTTTGTCAACCAGCCCGGCCGCTACGCCGGCGGGCCGATGGATTCCGTCATGTCCTTCCTTGACAGGGCGGGCGGCATCACGCCCAACCGTGGATCCTTCCGCAAGGTGCAGATCAAGCGTGGCGGCAGGCAGGTCGCGACCCTGGACCTGTATGACTTCGCGCTCAACGGCAACATGCCTTCCATCCGCCTGAAGGACGGCGATGTCATCCTCGTGGGCGAGCGCGGGCCGAGTGTGGCAGCCTTCGGCATGCTCCGCCAGGAGGCCCGCTACGAGTTCGCCGGCGCCTCCACCGGCGCGCAGCTGATCAAGTACGGGCGGCCGCTGTCGCACGCGACGCACGCCAGCATTTCCGGCATGCGCGGGGAAAAATCCTTCCATCAGTATGTCCCCCTTGCCCAGTTCGCGCGGATGAGCCTGCGCGACGGCGACAGCGTCGAGTTCGTGACCGACGCCAAGGGGCAGACTATCATGGCATCGGTCACCGGCGCCATCCAGGGTGAATCCCGCTTCCCCGTGAAGAACAGCACCTCGCTGCGCTCGCTGCTGGCCTATGTGGAGGTCGATCCGGCCATCGCCGACACCGCTTCGGTGTATGTCCGCCGCCACAGCGTGGCGGAGCAGCAGAAAGCCATACTCGCCGACGCCCTGCGCCGCCTTGAGCAGTCGACGCTCACCGCCACGTCGTCCACGGCGGAAGAAGCGCAGATCCGCGTCCGCGAAGCGGAGCTCGTGCATGATTTCGTATACCGCGCCGCCTCGCTGACACCTGACGGGGTCGTGGTCGTCTGTCGCAAAGGCAAGGTGAATGACCTGCTCCTGGAAGACGGCGACATCGTCGTCATCCCGCAGAAGAGCGATGTCGTCCAGGTGTCCGGGGAGGTCATGCTCCCCAAGGCCGTCACCTTTGACGCCGGCATGCGCACGGACGATTACATCAAGAGCGCGGGCGGGCTGACGGACCGCGCCGACAAGGGCAATATCCTCGTCGCGCGGATGAACGGCGAAGTGGGGCTGGCTGATGAAATGGGCATCCATCCTGGCGACCGCGTGCTCGTCATGCCCCGCGTGGACACCAAGAACCTTGAGCTCGGCAAGGGCATCTCCCAGATCCTGTACCAGATTGCCGTGGCGACCAAGGTTGCTCTCAGCCTGTAAAACGCGCGTGTTGCGTCTTTGTCTTTTTACGGAATGGGGGCGTATCGCCCCCATTGTTTCATATATGCCAGACGCCGGGATGCCGGCGTGATCGAGGTGGAGCATGGCACTGAAGCAGCGCCTGGGGCTTGAAGGCGAACCGCTGTATGTGATGGACGGCAACGCGTTCCTCTTCCGCGGTTTTTTTGCCAACGCGAACATGACCCGCTCGGACGGCTTCCCGACAGGTGCCCTGTACATCGTGGGGCGCGTGCTCCTGAAGATCCTGCGCGAGGAGCGCCCGAAGCACTTCGCCTTCATCCTGGACGGGCACGGGACGCATTTCAGGCATGAGATCTTTCCCGCGTACAAGGCCAACCGCCCGCCGGCCCCGGAAGGACTGGTCGCCCAGATCGAGCCGCTGAAAGAGCTGGTGCGCGTCCTCGGCCTGCAGGTCATCATTTCCGAGGGATGCGAGGCCGATGACTGCATCGCCAGCCTGTCCGCGGCCTACGGCGGGCAGCGCCCCGTCGTGATCGTCGGCGTGGACAAGGACCTGCGCCAGTGCCTGGCGCCCGGCGTGCTCATGTGGGATCCCGCCTCAAAGGAGGAGAAGATCGTCACGCTGGATTCCTTCCGTGCGGAAACAGGGCTCGAGCCCTCGCAGTGGGCCGACGTCCAGGCGTTGATCGGCGACGCCACCGACAATGTCCCCGGCGTCCGCGGCATCGGGGAGAAGACCGCGGAGAAGCTGTTCCGCGATTTCAGCAGCCTGGAGGAACTGCGCGACCGCATGGAGGAGGTCCCGCCTGCCGTGCGCAAAAAGCTGGCTGGCAGCGAAGACGTCATGTTCCTCTACCGCGAGCTGACGCGCCTGCGCACCGGATTCTGCCCGAAGCACCTGGAAGAGCTGGCCGTTACCCCCCTGGACGGGCAGGCAGCCCGCATGTTCTTCCGCCAGTACGAGATGGCTTCGCTTCTGCGCGAACTGGACAGCCTGATACGCCAGGGCGTGGTGTCCCTTGCCTCTGCCGATCCGCTCCCTGCGGAAGGGAAGGAAAGGCGCCCGGTGCAGGGAGAGCTCCTTTCCCTCCTCGGGCCCGCGCCGGCCCTGCCGCCTTTGCGCGCGGTCCTGCGCGCCGCGGACCTGCCTTCCTGCGCCGGCAAGAGGGTCGCCGTCACGCCCACGCCCGCGGGACGCACGCAGGAGCAGGGCGCATGCATCGCCATTGAGGGGCCGGATGGCGGCGAGATGCTCTATAAGGGCCGACCCGGAGACTTGGCTGCGTGGCTGGCACAGGCGGCATGCGTGGTTGTCCCTGACATGAAGGCCCTGTACCATCAGCATCCCGCATGGCGTTCCCTTGCCCCGGAGCGCTGCTTCGACATCGGGCTCGCCGCCTATCTTCTGGATCCCGAGGACAGGGATTACAGCTGGCCCGGGATCGCCGCGAGGTACGCCGAAAAGAGCGGGCTGCCGCTGGAAAGACCGGCATCGATGGCGCTTGCCCTGGCCCGTGAGCAGGAACGGCTCCTGCAGAAGGCGGATCTCACGCCGCTGCTGACGGGCATGGAAATGCCGCTCATCCCCGTGCTTGCCGACATGGAGGACGCGGGCATCACCATCGACGCCGATGCGCTGAAGGGCTTCCTTGGCGAGGTGCAGGCCGAGCTCGACAGGCTCACGCAGCGCATCTACGACCAGGCCGGCGGCGCGTTCAACATCAGGTCCGCGCAGCAGATCGGCGAGGTGCTCTTCGTCAGGCTGGGCCTTGCCAATGCCAAGACCACGAAAGGCGGGCAGGCCTCCACGTCGCAGTCCGTGCTGGAAAAGCTTTCCGGCGCGCATCCCGTGGTGGACAGCCTGCTGGAATTCCGCAAGCTGGAAAAGATGCGCTCCACCTACCTCGAACCCCTGCCGCGGCTGGCGGACGCGGCGGGACGCATACACACGACCTTCAACCAGACGGCCACGGCCACGGGCAGGCTGTCCTCCAGCAACCCGAACCTTCAGAACATCCCGGTGCGCGGGGCCATGGGCAGGCGCATGCGCGCCTGCTTCACCGCGGGACCGGGCAGGAAGCTCATTTCCGCGGACTATTCCCAGGTGGAGCTGCGCGTGCTCGCCCACTATTCCCAGGATCCCACGCTGCTTGCCGCCTTCCGCAGCGGCGAGGACATTCATACTCGCACGGCGGCGCTCCTGCATGACAAGGCGCTCGCCGAGGTCGGTCCGGACGAGCGGCGCAAGGCGAAGACCATCAACTTCGGCCTGATCTACGGCATGGGTGCGCGGAAGCTGGGCCAGGACCTGGGCATCCCCATGGCCGAGGCAAAGATGTTCATCGAGCGCTACTTCGCGCGCTTTGCCGGCATCAAGGCGTTCTTTGACGGCGTGGAGGCGGAGGCCCGCAGGGATGGCTACGTGACCACGCTTTCCGGCAGGCGAAGGCCGCTTCCTGACATGCGCTCGCAGAGCGGGCAGGCGCGCGCCCTGGCGGAGCGGCAGGCGGTGAACACCCTCATCCAGGGATCGGCCGCCGACCTGATCAAGTACGCCATGCTCGCCGTCCATGGCGACCCTCTCCTCCGTGCCATGGGCGCGAGGCTCCTGCTGCAGATCCATGACGAGCTCATCGTGGAAGTGCCGCGAGAGAACGCCTCGCAGGCAGCGGAGCGGCTGTCCGCCCTGATGGTGGACGCGAAGGCGTGGGGCGTGGACTTTTCCGTCCCCCTGGTGGCCGATGCCGGAATCGGCGACACCTGGGGCGAGGCACATTAGCGCGCGGAGGGATGATCCCATGGCCTTGCTCGCAATACGCGGAGGCTGCCTGACACTGGGGAGCAAACGCATACTCGATGCCGTCGACCTGTTCGTCGAGCCCGGTGAGCGGCTTTGCATCGTCGGGCGCAACGGCGTCGGCAAGTCCTCGCTGCTGTCAGTGATGGCCGGGCGGCTGCCGCTGGATTCCGGGGAGCGCTACCTGCAGCCAGGCACGCGCCTAGGCTATGTCCAGCAGTCTGTGCCGGAACAGTGGCGCGGCCCGGTGTTCGCCGTCGTGGCGGACGCCCTGGGCGCTGACGGGAAGATTCTGGCGGAGGCGCACCGCGCGGCATCCGGGAGCAAGGGCATGGAAGGCGCGCCGCATGCGCAGGCGGACGATGCCGCCTCGGCCCGCGGCGACGTCTGGGAGCGCTACGGCGACGTCCTCGCCATCATCCACAGCCTGGGGCTGGACGCGGACGCGGCCTTTTCCTCCCTTTCCGGGGGCACGCGGCGCAGGGTCGCCCTGGCCCGCGCTCTCGTCGCTTCCGATCTTCTGCTCCTGGACGAACCGACGAACCACCTGGATATCAGCACCATCTGCTGGCTCGAGGAATTCCTGGCGCGGCAGTCCCGGACGCTGGTGTTCGTCAGCCATGACAGGGCGTTCGCCCGGCGCCTGGCCAGCCGCGTCGTGGAACTGGACCGCACGAAACTGTACAGCTATGACTGCGCCTACGACAGCTACCTCGACCGGCGCGAGGAGCGCCTGCATGCCGAAGAGATGCAGAATGCCGTGTTCGACAAGAAGCTGGCGCAGGAAGAGATCTGGATACGCCAGGGAATCAAGGCCCGGCGCACCCGCAACATGGGGCGCGTGCGTGAGCTGTTCAGGATGCGTGAAGAGCGCGCATCCCGCCTGGAGCGCCAGGGCACCGCGTCGCTGAACGTGCAGGAGGCGGAAAAGTCCGGCAGGCTCGTCGCGGAGATGTGCCACGCGTCGTTTTGCTGGCCGGACGGCCACAGGGTCTTTGACGATGCATCCATGATCATTCAGCGCGGCGACAGGATCGGCCTCATCGGCAACAACGGCGTGGGCAAGACCACGTTTTTGCGAGTGCTGCTCGGGGACCTAGAGCCGACAGAAGGGAGCGTGCGCCTGGGGACGAACCTGGAGATCGCCTATTTCGACCAGCTGCGCGCCTCTCTGGACGATTCCCAGACACTGATGCAGGCCGTGACGGACGGCAGTGATTATGTGACCATCAATGGGGAAAACCGCCACGCGGCGGGCTACCTGCGTGATTTCCTTTTCCCGGCCGACAGGCTGCGCACGCCCGTCGGCCTCCTTTCCGGCGGGGAGCGCAACCGCCTGCTCCTGGCGCGGCTGTTTACCCGCCCGTCGAACATGCTGGTGCTGGACGAGCCCACCAACGACCTGGATGCGGAGACTCTCGACCTTCTGGAAGAGATGCTTGCCGGCTATAAGGGCACGGTGCTGATGGTGAGCCACGACCGCGCCTTCCTGGACGACCTCGTCACGGGGATCATCGCCCTTGAAGGCGATGGGAAGGCACGCTGCTACGCTGGCGGCTACAGCGACTGGCTGCGCCAGCGCGAGACCGGCACGGAGCGCAGGCCCACCCCGGCGAGGAAGGCGGCTTGGAAGGACGCATCGCTGCAGAAACGGCGCCTTTCATTCAGGGAAAAGCGCGAGCTGGAGGAACTGCTCGCCGAGCGCGCCGGGCAGCCTGCCCGCCTGGAGGCGATGGAGCAGGAGCAGCGTGCCATGGAGGGCAGGCTTGCCGATACCGGCCTGTATGCCCGCGACCCAAGCGAATTCCGCCGGATCACCCTGCGCCTGCAGGAACTGGAAGAGGCGCAGCTTTCCCTCCTGGAGCGGAGCGATGCCCTGGACGCGCGCATCGCCGAGCTCGAGAGTCTTGCCTGACGTCCGGGACACGGAAGCGCAGGGCCCCGCCTTCGGAGGAAGGCGGGGCCCTGCAGTTATCAGGTCAGGAAGGCATTATACGAAGAACATGAAGGTCAGCAGCAGGAACACGGGGCAGAGGATGCCCACGGACCAGGCCATGTAGCCGAAGAAGCTGGGCATCTTGACGCCCTGCTCTTCGGAGATGGCCTTGACCATGAAGTTGGGGGCGTTGCCGATGTAGGTGTTGGCGCCCATGAACACCGCGCCCGCGGAAATGGCGGTGAGGGTGGAGGCATAGGTCGTCATCAGATCCGCAGCGTTGCCGCCGGCGGTGTTGAAGAACACCAGGTAGGTCGGGGCGTTGTCCAGGAAGGAGGAGAGCGCGCCCGTCATCCAGAAGAACATGGAATCGATGTTGTTGCCTGCGGCATCCCTCGTCATGTTGACCAGGCTCGCCAGGGCGCCGTCGGGACCGGCGCGCAGGATGGCGATGGCCGGGATCATGCTCAGGAAGATACCGATGAACAGCTTGGCGACCTCAAGGATGGGACCCCAGGTGAAGCCGTTGCGGGTGCGGGCGCCCATGTCGGTCATCTTCCAGGAAAGGAAGGCGATGACGATGTAGAGCAGGTCGCGCACCACGTTCTGCGTTTCCATTTCCACGCCGTAGATATGGAACTTGGGACCTTCCCATTGACCGGACATCAGCGTGTTGATGACGATGCAGAGCAGGAAGATGAAGTTGATGTTGCCTTCGAAGCCCAGCTTCTCATCGCTGCTGGCGCTGGCGGGAGCGGCAGGTCTGCCTTCCTTGGCGAAAAGCATGGTGTCGAGGACAAAGTAGAGGGCCAGCAGGATGGCAGACGCGATCACCGTGAGCAAGAAGACGTGCGTCGTGGTCCAGAAAAAGCTCACGCCCTTGAGGAAGCCGAGGAACAGGGGCGGGTCGCCCAGCGGGCTGAGGGAGCCGCCGATGTTGGCGACCAGGAAGATGAAGAACACCACCTGATGCACGCGGTACTTGCGGTGGGCGTTGGCGCGCAGCAGGGGGCGGATAAGCAGCATGGCCGCGCCGGTGGTCCCCATCCAGCTGGCGATCACCGTGCCTAGGGCGAGGATGCCGGTATTGACCACGGGCGTGCCCACCAGCGAACCTTTGAGGCGGATGCCGCCGGCCACGGTGAACAGGGCCACCAGCAGCAGGATGAAGGGCAGGTACTCAAGCAGGATGCTGTCCAGCGCC
>JAEEGL010473728.1_pt1 | contig 10148 bp, 8 predicted proteins | sample 9134231 | NCBI WGS metagenome assembly JAEEGL01 (sample SAMN16246548, study PRJNA631951) | gut metagenome | biome: gut microbiome; feature: rumen; material: fiber-attached | host: Bos | place: Iran: Karaj | collected 2018-10
TATATCTATTATGACAGCCAATTTAATGTCGCTAATATCAGCTGTGCTGTCAATCATAATAATAACAACAAGCTCCCAAGAAAGCCTTGTATCTATTTTTCTTTCAATATTGCTTTATAGTCTTTCCTTAATGATCATTATGCTTTTGCTAATGATATCTAAAAGGACACTGGTAATCTATTGTAATAACACCAGCATTGATAAATGAATTTCTATAAAACACCATCCCTAAAAAAGCACATCAAAAGGGGGCCCGCATTTTGAGCCCCCATTTTACTGCTAGTTTAATAACTGACTTCCCGATATAAGAATATCCGAAATTTTATGCCAGTCAAATCTATAGCCCTCTCCCTTAAAATAATAATGCGTAGTATTCCCGACGTTCTCCACTATACCAAATTTATTCCATAGCTTACCTTCGTCTCTAATGTATGTTTGCTTTTTTCCTGTCGTAACTTCTCCTGGTTTTCTTGCTCCTATACAACCGTCTGCAGTAAGCATGTCCTCAATTTGAAGCAAAAACTTGGGAGACGTATCTGCAATTGAATCTATTTCTTTCTGATATCTTTCAAATCGTTTTATAAGTTCTAAGTGTCTTCCGTTGACTAGAAGCAGATAACCAAACGCATCCATAAATGCTGTGCTATTGGCGCCGTATTTTTTCCCAATCTGTAGCATTTTAAATCCGAGATCTGTTAAATGACCTTCATTCCAAAGTTCAAGTTGTGTCAATGGAATCTTATAATTCTGCTTCTCTGACTTGGCCGATTTTGCGCTATCTTTCTTATTTCTTGGCTTTCCATCCCACTTATATGTCTTTTTGTCCACTAATCGCTCATGAAAATCAGGATATATTTTTGTAGTGTAAATATCTCCCTCTTTATCATTATATCGGAATGCTAATTCTAATAAATCCAATAATTCATATTGACTACATTCACGCCACCAACACCAAAACGTCTTAGCCTTATCTCCAGTAACTGCATTAATAGATTCACAAACTCTTTCGTGATCAATTCCCCTAAGAATATTTACCCCGGCATAAACATCCGATGGGTCATAATCATATAGAGAAACTGCAACATCTTTAAATTCGTCAGCTGTTAGCGTATCCGATATAAACTTCGAAATTTGAAATCCATCATCTGATACTCTAGGGACCACAAGTCCAGAATACAAATGTTTCTGTAAATACGATATCGCCTGTCCAAGACCGGTTAAATATTCTCGTTTAGTTTGAAATGGCGGCTTAAATTCTATTGCATATGAGCACTCTAATTCTTCGTCCACACATACATAATCTGGGCGAGGCCAATCCCAATCCGCGCTTCTAATCATCTTGTCTGAAAAAATCTGTTTAAAGTCAGGATCTCCTTGCCTTATCTTTGAAAGAATATCATCGCCGCACAACACTGCCAAATCATCATGAATTGTTCCCATTTTTTATTCCCTCAATATATGCACTGGCATTTTTAGCCAATGCCTCAGCCAACTTGACAGGAACCGCATTCCCAACCTGTATGCACTGCTCCTGACGTGATCCACAAAACACTACGTCGTCCGGGAATGTTTGTATTCTTGCCGCTTCACGAACAGTTAAACTACGATCAGCCACTGGATGAAGAGGAAATGCATTATGTCCTGGCACCATAGTCGTTGATTGTTTATTTCTATCAAGACGCTTATATACATGGCTGAAATTCTTCAACTTGTTATTTATATAATCAGATCTTGATCCATATGCAACCTCTTCCGGAAGTCCCTCTTCAGGAATTCCACCTCCCTCTGGAATGCATTTTATTCTAGCTACAACTGTTGCATTATGGTTCATAGGCACATGGTTTGGAACCTCGTTTTCCTTTCCCATCAAATCCATAATTGCCTCTCCAACAGTCACTTTTTTTTCATGCGCCTTTGGAAAACTGATTTCCAATTTCTCATTTTCAGTTAAGTCATCCCTTGTTCCCATAAAGAATACTCTCTGACGATTCTGAGGAACATCATAATCTGATGCAATAAGAACTGATGAAATAGTATTTGAATATCCAATCTTTTTAAATTCTTCTATCAACAGTTCTCTCATTATTCCCTTATTAGCAGACAGCAACCCTTTTACATTCTCCATTATAAAGAGTTTGGGTTTAATAATACTAACTACACGAATAAACTCAAAAACAAGCTCATTTCTCGGATCTTTAGCAAGCCTCTTCCCAATGGTAGAAAACCCTTGGCAAGGCGGGCCTCCAACCACTATGTCACATATCCTACCATCCAATCTCTTGAGAATCTCTTCCTCGTCCAGTTTATGAATATCATCCGCAAATAGATTAATGTCTGGGTAATTCTTATTCAGAGTATCTATTGCAGGCTTCCATATTTCACATGAAAACAATGGTTCAAGCCCAGCATCTTTAAAACCTCTGTAAAAACCGCCCGCACCTGTAAATAGATCCACATATGTTAGCTTATTTTCCATTCTTATCCAATACTTCCTTTACCTTAATTGCCCATGCCCTTGCCAATTCAACAGGGACAGCATTTCCAACTTGCATGCACTGTTTCTGCCTATTCCCCTGGAAAATGTAATCATCAGGAAAAGTTTGTATTCTTGCTGCTTCTCTAACTGTAAGACTACGATCCAACCAAGGATGAATAGGAAATGCATTATGCCCTGGAACCATCGTCAATGATGGCTTATTTCTATCCAATCTTTTAAATGTATTACCAAAATTTTTACGATACAATTCAGGAGGCAATGCATCTTCTGGCATCCTTCCACCTTCCGGTATCATTTGATATCGCTTAATGTTTATTTCTCCATGCTTTAGCGGAACATGGTTAATTGAAGAATCACTTTCAACACTTGCCAAATCTCCAATTGCCTCTAGGACAGTATGATATGCTTCCTTCCCTTCTCCACAGCTTGCCTCTGGAGGATTAAAGTCTTGGTCAATTCTTTCCCCAAACAAAAATACCCTCTCTCTAATCTGCGGCACACCATAGTCTGCTGCATTTAAAGTAACACAATTAAATCTGTAACCGGTTTCCTCAAATTTCTTTTGGATGTTCTCAAATATTCTTCCTTTATCCCTAGTTTTGATTCCCTTTACATTTTCGAAAAGAAACATTTTAGGTCTTACATGTGTCAGAATCCTAATATACTCTTTAAAAAGATCATTTCTCGGGTCATGTTTCTCTCTCTTTTCTTTATCAGAAGACGCTCTTGCTCCTATAGTTGAGAATCCCTGACATGGTGGTCCTCCAATTAAAATATCTATAGAGTCCTTCTTATCGCCAAGTAGTTTATCCAGTTTTTCATTTGTCAGCTCATATATGTCGGACCTAATAAACTGATTGTTTGGACGGTTAACTCTATGAACCTTCTCACAATCTTCATCAATATCTGTAGATAAAACTATATTGAACCCTTCCTTTTCAAAGCCAAGCATTAATCCCCCAGCTCCGCTAAATATATCTAAAACGTTGTACATTTTTTCATTACTCCTCGCTTAATAATACTTTATTTATGACATCCCAATTAAAGATAATTCCTTTGAATGGTTTGTAATACTTTCCTCTCCCCAAAGCCTCAATGAACCCTAATTTATTCCATAATTTCGGTTCATCACGTATATATGAATTCTTTGCTCCAGTTGTAACTGCTGTAGGCTTTCTAGTCCCTATGTAGCCACTCTGAGTTAAATAATCATCCAAAAGCAAAAAATACTCACTGCTACTTTCTGGTAATAATGAACTTTCCACTCTCTGGAATTCATACACTTTCCTGATAAGATCTAGATGCTTACCATCAATCAGTATAGCTTTAGATAGCGCATTGAAAAACTGTTCACTCTCAGGACCATAGTAATCTCCAATCGCTAATAGCTTTTTGCCTTTTGAAGTAATCCTCCCTTCCGTTGTGTCCCATAATCCTAGCTGAACAAGCGGTATTTTGTAATTCTGTTTTTCCGATTTATACCCTGATTCACTATATGACTTAGTTCGAGGTTTGCCATTCCACTGTTTTGTTTTACCATCTATCATTAATTGATAAAACTCCGGATACACATACTGCGTATATATGTCTCCTTCCTCTTCATCATATTTTTGGCTTAATTTTAATAGATCATAAACCTCATAATGACTAGCATCCCTCCACCAACACCAGAACGACTTGTACTGATTTGTTGTTCTTTGTTGTAATGCATTTCCATACGCATTCAGTCTTTTTACCAAATTATAAGACCACTGATCATTTTTCATTTCATACTCAATAACAGCCAGCGGTAATTTGTCCAGACTCTTGTCCGACAAATTAGATAAAATATAAGATGCTGAATCCTCGTCTTCAATCATCTCCGGGACAATTATTATGCACATACTATGTCTATTAAGTATTTTTACTGTATTGTTAATTTTATTATCATAATAGTCCCTTGGTTGATGCGAATCTGCACACAAAACAGCTATTGTTTTATCTGTCTCAGTATCCAAAAAAACATAATCTGGGCGTGGCTCACTCCAATCGCCAACTCGTGTCAGACTCCCCTTGACACACTCCGCCCACTCAGGTCTATGAAGATTAATCTCTTCAATTACTCTATACACAATCTCTGAATAATCGCTATTCATCGTCACCTCCTGGACTCCTTAAACTCAGGCGGAAATTTTAGCGCAGCTGTGTTTTCACCTAATTCTTCAATTGCAGCAACATCATCTAACCAGACTCTTAAGAATTTTTCCGTTTCAGGATCATCACCAGTTATTTTTTTAAATGTCACTTTATTATGCAGTGCTATTCGGGTTGACTTTCTGTCTTGTTCAATTCCATCTTTAAGCTCTATTCCAGCAGCAAATCTTCTGATATCAGACACAAAATCAAGCACTACCACCTTCTCTTTATCATCCGATATTCTTAGTCCCCTTCCTAACTGCTGGATAAAAATTCTTCTCGAATGAGTTACCCTTTGAAAAACAATCAGATTAACATCTGGGACATCTATTCCTTCATTTAACATATCTACCGTACAAATCACATTCACTTTTCCAGATGAAAAATCACACAATATTCTATTCTTTTCAAACTGTGTCATACCATCATTTTTATTAGTCTTCGAATAGATCGCAGCGGCATTACAAAAACCTAATGCATTCAGTTTTTGACACATTATCTTAGCATGTTCTATTGTTCCGCAAAAAACGATTGCTCTGGGATTTGCTATTTCTTTCCAAGTATCTCTAATCTGATATACAACAGAATCATCCCACTCATCAATGAAAAGTGTCCTGTTAATCTGTTTAGGGCTAAATGTTTTCCCATCAAGATCCTGCAATTTATCCCAATCAATATTGTCGGTATACATCCTATAATCTACGTTGGCAAGAAAGCCTTTATTTAGCCCTTCAACCATATCCACACATACAACTGGAGGTCCAAATAACGTTTCAAGATCAATTTGATCTGGTCGCCAAGGAGTTGCCGTAAGCCCTAATAAAAACGGACCGCCTGTCTTTCCTGCCTCCAAGTAATCAATTACTTTCATATATGTGGAAGAACCCGCGTGATGACATTCATCTACTACCACTACATCAAAATCAGGTAATTCATCATTCCGTTCTAAATACTCTGCCACTGAATCTATGCATGCAAACACATACTCATATTGATTAAGTTGCCACCTTTCTGGTGATTCATTACCATTCCAAACAATACTTCTTTGGTTTACATTCATGAATTTCCAAAACGCTTTCTCAAGCTGGTAAACAAGTGGATTCGTATGCGCCATCACCAACACTCTAACCGGATTAATCTTACCAATCCTATGTACCGCCTCTCCAGCCACAAACGTCTTGCCAAGCCCAGTTGCTAATACCACTAACGCCCTATTGGCATTAGTCATATAAGCATTTACTATTTTTTGAATTGCCTCTTCTTGGTATTCCCTGGGTTTATACTTATTCGGGATTTCATCAGCATTCTTAGTAACATAGTTAATTAGAAATGACACATCCCACAACTGCAGAGGAATACCATTTTCCATCAATGTACGTTGATAATCCTTAGCATTACCATCAAAGCCATTCGAAGCAACAATAACTGGATTATTGGCCTCATACACTGAAGTTGCCCTTAGTGTTTCATCAATCACGCTTACGCCCACTGATGATTTCCAATGTTTAACTTGAAACAACCATCTTCGTCCAAATTTCTCAGCTATTACATCTGCGCCATGATCATTGCTTTCTCCAACTATGCGGGCTTCATTGTATCCTTCAACAATTAATAACCTGTTAACCATCCGCTCAAAGGCTTGCCATGTGCAACTCTGTACTTCGTTAAAATCAATAAACATCCGTATTTACCTTCTGATACAAGAATTTTGTAGAGCACATGATACGCTTTATAAAAAGTGCATCCTTTGTTTTTAATTTAGGAAATGTAATTATATCCTCAAGACATAACCCATACATGCTTTGAAGATTGACCTGAGCTATTTTCTTCAATTCATCTGGCGCAGAAATCTTCTCATAGTTTTCATTCCAAACATTTCCATCAAAGAACAAAGCAGGTTTGTATTTAAAAACATTCAGAATAAAATCATCGCCAACATACTGGAGAAACATACCATTATGTTTCATTTCGCCTATCTCGTCTATACTTTCACCCGCTCCAATGACATTCATTGCCAATGCTTTACTCTGGCGATCAGATAATGATTCAAATATTTCGGATGATTCTGTTCCTACCGTCATTGCCAACCGCTGCTTTATATTTTTCATCAATGTTGCAATAGACTCAGCTGTACTCTCCGTGCTTTCCCCTAAGTTGTCAATCCAATATTTCAAAATAATCTTCCAAGTCAAAATAGAGATAGTATTTAGTCCTTCAACATCATTGCCTGAACGATTTAATACGCTAATCCTATCTGCAATCTCCGTGGCAATAATCTGCTCTGGTATAACCTGGCAATCTTTAAATATTTCATGCTGTACATCAACAAAAATTGTAAGTTCATCAAGTGAATCCTTATTTGTAAAAATAGGGAGACGCTCGTGAGAAAGGCTTGATGTTATCTCACGATTTGTAATATACACATTTACCTTTAATGGCGCGCTTTCTGATCCATCTGCCATCTCAACAATGCACTGCGGAATGGATAATTCATCACTCAGATTTGCATGTTCTTTTAAATACTCAACAGACAAAGTATTCTGAGCACCTTTTGGTGATCCACAATACGCACATTCTGTCAGCGTCGGTAAATTGCTTTTATGACATACTTCACATTTCCATGGCTGAAGTATCTCTGCTTCCTGAGCAGTATTGCATTTAGGACATATCTTCGCGGACTGCGGAATTATTTCCTCACATTTAATACATTTTTTCCCTTTGAGTACTTTACCGCAAGCACTGCATATCTCAGCTGATTCAAGAATCTGAACTCCACACTGCGGGCAAGTAGGAAGTGGCTTTACTGGTTCATGATCAGCAGCCTCCACCTCGGCCCACCACTTTGTATCATCTAGATAATCAGGATCTCCCGCCCTAAATTTATCAATAAATTCCTTCTCTTTCTCTCTGGAAATACGATGAGGCTCATTCTTTACACTATCCCAATATCCCATATACAGATCAGTCTTTCCTGCAGTTTTTACCTTTCTGTATCCCTGGTATAGTTTAAATATTGGTGAAGCATTTTGCTCAGCCCCTGGTTGTTTTGGCTGCAATGAACTATTACCTCTAAGAAAAGTCATTGCACGTTGCCATTCCGGTGAACTTCTTTGAAAATCCTGCTTTTGGAAATCTACTGGAACATGATCCAAATGTACTTCTCCCACTATTCTTCCGTAATTAGTATCTATTGGATAATCTTTAATAGTTTCGCCCAATTCATTTGTATATTCGAAAAAAGCACTCTTTTCTGAAACTCGTATTGCCCTTCCGTTTCTTATAAGGTCAATACCAAACTCTGTAAGACTGTCATATCTTTGAATACCAACCCATCCGCTTATTTTCTCCTCTACAGATCTAATCTCACCACAGCCACAACTTGGACATGATGACTGAAACTCTTCCAACACTGCTCCGCACTTCATGCATTTCTTTTGATGATAAACCACTTCATTAAAAGTATATTGAGCCGGAATCTCTCCATACTTCTGTCTCTTTACAAAACGCTTTTCGCTCCATACACAGAACTGATATGGTTCACAAGGAATATCATTCACCTGAATAGATATTTCTGACCCTCTCAGAATAGTTGCATATCTTCTGCCTAACTGTTCACGTATTTTTTTAACTGATAATTGAGCAAGCCTTTTAATAAAACCATTATTAGGATTTCCTTCTGGCCACCACTCAGAAATTTCAATCATAGTTCCATGTTCGAACTCTTTTTCAATTTCTACAGGTTCAACCTCATAGCTTTTTTCTTTGTTTATCCTATTCAAATCAATAACTACCTTAACAGCACTAGGATAATCTTCACGCGCAGTTATCAGTGTTGTAATACTGCCCATTTTTCCAGTCGAAATATTGAATCCCATTCCAAATAAGCCAAGCGTATCAAACTGATTATTACTTGAATAGCCAGCTTTCAACGCTTTTTCTGCCATCTCCGGAGTTAATCCCGGACCATTATCCAGGATTCTTACCACTCCCCTTCCCTCAGCAATTTCCGATATCTTCGGAAGAAATATTCTTATCGTGGGATTTGTTATAGTTACACCCTGCTTTTTAGCTGCACTAAATGAGTCAATTGCATTATCAACCAGCTCACATAACGCATCCATCTGAGTCATTGGAGTTCTCGTTAATGCAATCAAGACATTCGGATCTGGGGTTAAATCAAATTTTCGTATATTCATAATTCAGCCTCCTGTGTAACCAGCCTTCTATCCCCCATAGCAATATTGAAAAAAATATAACCATAAAGGGTATTAAGATATTAAAGACACATTTTCCACTTAAAAAAACACATAATACGCCTTTATAATTATATCCTTTTTCGCTTTTACATACCATCCATTTCATCTTCGAACTCCAACCAGCCAAGTAGTCTGTCTTCTTCTCTTTCCCTGCGAAGCTCTTCTTGACGACGATCAAACTCTCTGCGTTCCTTTTTGCTCATGTTGCTAGTAAGATCCTTGTACTGCTTATCTGTTAATCTTACGTCTTTATCTCTTTTCCCAAAGAACATATACTTGTCCTCTCTTTCTTCATTCAAACTTGTCCAATAGCTTCAGTTTCTTTTCCTTGCTGCTGATTCTATCAAGTAGTCGCTGAATCAACTCCTGTAGTAATACAGTAAGTGTCAGAAGAAGAGCCAACACTGCGGCTGCCACTTTCAATAATATTCTTTTTATCTTAATCTGGTATTTTTTCTTGTTTTTCAGATAGTGTCGTATAGCAACAATGATGATTGCCAACAATAGTTCAAAGAAAAATAGCATTATATCACCGCCTTCCTGTGAAGGGCACAAAGCGGGAAATGATATATGATCATCCCCCGCCCCAACTATGAATCTGTTAATCTATATCCCCATACCATCCAGGAAGTGTGTAACCATCCTCTCCCTCCGGAAGTCCTATTACATGAAGTTCATCTGCTGAATACACCCATCCCTTTCCGGATCCTGAGTAGCCAGATGAATATGTACCGTCCACATCCCCATAGTAACAAGGCTTTGTATATCCGTTAGCTCCCTCTGGAAGTCCGATAACATGTAACTCATCTGCTGAATACACCCATCCTTTACCTGAACTATGGTATCCACTTGAAGATTCACCTGAACAGCTTCTCTCTGAGCTGCTGTTTCTCGATTTATGATTTGGCACCCGGCCTTTTCCATACTCTCCTGCTGCATCAATAGCTGCCTGTGTGAGATTACCATCAGCCTCAAGTTCATCAAGCCACTTCTCTGTCATCTCTTTTTCTGCCTGCTCTCTCTTGGCCTTCATCTTTTCATAATGTGACTGAAGGTCAAATGCGCTAACTGTCATGGTGTTAACACCTACCATAAGCCCTACTACTACGATTGTTGATAGAATTATTATCATCTTTTTCATGGGTTCACCTGTTCCTTTCAATCAGTAACAACTGTTGCCCCCCAACTGCTCTTTTCTATGCTACAAGAATAATCTTTAA
>JAEEGL010530275.1_pt1 | contig 10148 bp, 6 predicted proteins | sample 9134231 | NCBI WGS metagenome assembly JAEEGL01 (sample SAMN16246548, study PRJNA631951) | gut metagenome | biome: gut microbiome; feature: rumen; material: fiber-attached | host: Bos | place: Iran: Karaj | collected 2018-10
GAGTCGATAAGGATGACGTTCTGCTCAATGCCTTCCAGATGGCAGGCGGAGATATATGGAGAACCAGTGTAGATATATTCGCGATAGACTTCATCAGAGAAGAGATACAGATCGTATTTCTTTACGAGGTCGCGGATCTGGTTCATCTCGCGACGGGTATAGAGATAGCCCGTCGGGTTGTTGGGGTTACAGATCATGATGGCCCGTGTGCGCTCGTTGATGAGTTCCTCGAATTTCTCCACCTTTGGTAAAGAAAAACCCTCTTCGATGGTGGTGGCGATGGTGCGGATCTTTGCACCAGCCGAGATGGCAAAGGCCATGTAATTAGCATATGCTGGCTCCGGCACGATGATTTCGTCACCAGGATTCAGACAAGAGAGGAAAGCAAAGAGCACAGCCTCCGAGCCACCCGAAGTGATGATGATATCGTCGGCGGTGACGCTGATATTGTATTTCGCGTAATAATCCACCAGCTTCTCACGGTAGCTGAGGTATCCCTGTGAGGGTGAATACTCGAGAATCTTACGGTCGATCTCCTTCAGTGCGTTGAGAGCCACCTGCGGCGTGGGCAGGTCTGGCTGTCCAATGTTCAGGTGATACACCTGCGTTCCCCTCTTCTTAGCAGCGGCGGCCAAGGGGGCGAGTTTTCTGATCGGTGACTCCGGCATCTCAATGCCGCGAACGGATATTTCTGGCATCTTTTATCTACGATTTACGTATTTACGATTGATGATTTGTTATTTATTGGGTGCAAAGGTACTAAAATTATTTTAATTCATGCGTTTTTTCAGATTTTATGTGTACTTTTGCATCAAAATCATCCATTAGGATCAGAAAAATAGTCAATAAAAGATGAATTACGAGGAATTGCTTGAGACGCGCGACGTCCGTAAGACCACGAAAGTGCGTCTGCCATATGGTTATTTCTATAAGCGGCTTATCGACGGAAAATACTCCAACTTTGTGGAGTTTCAAGACGAGGTAGCCGATGCCATCACCTTCAGTAGCAGCGTGAAGGCCGAGCATGAGGCTCTGGCCGAAATACACTCAAAGCATCAGTTGCATTTCACACCCAATGAGGGCGACGACGGTGTTTATGCCATAGCTGTCGAGGTGGGTAACTTCGTCACCATCGAGCAACAACTCAATGAGAATCCGTCAATGGTGGCCCAACGTAACTATATCACATCCACCTTGCGTGATCTGTTTGATTTGACAGAAGAACTTCATTCGCACGAGATTTACCATGTGTGTTTCGCACCATCCAATATCATGACGCGTAAATATGACGGTATCATACGTCTGCTCTGTCATGGATCTTTCTACCAACGGATCGATCCAGAGGTGCTTTACGAGGGCGTGGAGTCGTATGTGGCACCCGAGGTGTTCGACGGAAAACCAGTTGACGCCCGTACAGATGTTTATTCGTTGGGACGTTTTATTAGCTGGTTATACCAGTCATCGGGTCTGCCCTTGGAGCTTCGTTCTGTTGTGGCAAAGGCTACGGAAGATGATCCCGACAATCGATATCCCAGCGTGGAAGCTCTGAGACAGACCGTCAACAAAGCCCATACGTTGCGCCATACCGTTCTCATCGGAGGTTCGGCTCTCGCTATTGCCCTCTGTATCGTCGGTTTCTACTTCTATTTACTTCCCTCCCCAGAACCGATGGAGTATGTCAAACCTGTGAATGAACTTATTCCAGATGATTTATTTGAAGATAATATGGACGATTATCTCGGTATCGGTGCCGATGCTGACTCGGCCACTATCGCCCTCATTGTGGAACAGGAGAAACTGAGTGATTCTATCTCTGTAGACGATCGGATGATGAAGCAGTATAATGCTAAAGCCGAGGCCATCTTCCGCAAGCAGTTCACCAAGGCTGCTGATGTTATCATCTCACGTGTCTACAACACAGAATCGATGAATGGCGAGCAGACGGTCTTTGCCGCCAAGACAAAGCAGATGACGGAGGATCTGGCTAAGAAACAAGAAGAACTCGCTAGTCTGACAAACCTTAGTTCTGACCGTACGCAGGCTATTGCTTCGGAGATCATCGAGAACATAACAAAAAAGAAGATGGAAGCCATGGATAAGGACTATATAGGTCTGAAACCTCTTCAGGAGGAGAAGATGACAGACCAGATGAATAAAACGAATAACTCTGGAAGTCCTTCTACAAGCGTCATCAGTCCGACTACCACTCCTTCGAACTCAACTACATCAAAGCCGAAGAGCAGTCAGTCGAGCATTTACGACCGTAACAGGGATAAGTATGGCCAAGACCCATATGACCCTGTTGAGCCGGATAGATATAGACCTAACAAAAAATAATATAAGAAAATGAGATCAAGAACAGCAATTTGGTTTGAGTGCAAGATCCGTTATGAAAAGGTCATGGAGGACGGCTTGCAGAAGAAAGTTAATGAAAATTATGTAGTCGATGCCTTAAGCTTTAGCGAAGCTGAGGAACGCATTATCGAAGAGATGTCGAGCTATATCAGCGGTGAGTTCGATGTCGCCGATATCAAGAAAGCCACCTATAAGGAAATATTCTTCTCCGACGACGAAATGGCCGACAAGTGGTATAAGGCAAAACTTCAGTTTATCACTATCGATGAGAAGACTGAGAAGGAGAAACGCAGCACCGTCACTTATCTGGTGCAGGCAGGATCGTTCAACGGAGCAGTGAAGAACGTCGACGAGGTGATGAACGGCACGATGATCGACTATGTCATTGCTTCTGTCGCTGAGACCACGCTGATGGATGTCTTCGAGTATGCGAAGGCACAGACAAAAGACGACAAACCAGAGTTTGAAGGTTAATGGATTACGACGTAAAAGGTCATCTGCACGAAGTGCTCGACATGCTGCCTGAAGGTGTGCGACTCGTGGCCATTTCCAAATATCATCCTAACGACTATATCGAGGCCGCCTATGCCGAAGGACAGCGTATCTTCGGTGAGAGCCACGAGCAGGAATTACGTCAGAAACATGAGTCACTACCCAAGGATATCGAGTGGCATTTCATCGGTCATCTACAGACGAATAAAGTGAAGTACATCGCACCGTATGTATCTATGATCGAGGCCGTTGACTCTATAAAGCTCTTGCGGGAGATTAATAAACAGGCAGAGAAATGCGGACGGGTGATGAAGGTGCTTTTGGAACTCCATATCGCAGAGGAGGCTACGAAATACGGACTGACACTTGATGCCTGTCGCGAGTTGCTGGAGTCTGGTGAGTGGCGAGAGATGAAGAACGTCAGAATCTGTGGGCTGATGATGATGGCCTCGTTTGTCGATGACCGTGACCAGATCCGCCGCGAGATGCAGACGGCTCGTGACTTCTTCGACGAGATGAAGGCCATGTATTTCGCTGACGATGATGCGTTCTGTGAACGGTCGTGGGGCATGAGTGACGATTATCCTATTGCCCTTGAAACAGGTACGACGATGGTGCGTATCGGTACGGCCATCTTTGGCCCGCGCGTCTATTAAGAGTGTTTATTCGTGATGATAAGGTTCGCCGCGTATGATGGTACATGCGCGGTAAACTTGTTCTGTGAATACCAGACGGATCATCTGGTGTGAGAAGGTCATCTTCGACAACGATAATTGTTCGTTGGCACGGGCATAAACTGCTGGAGAGAAACCGTAAGGACCTCCGATAATAAAGACGAGTCGGCGGGCCGTATTCCGTTTCTGTTCCAGCCAGCGGGCGAACTCTATGCTGCGCAATTCTTTTCCATGTTCGTCGAGCAGTACCACGGTGTCTGACACCTGCAGCTGTTTTAGAATTAGTTCACCTTCAGCAGTCTTCTGCTGTTCCTCTGTCAGACTCTTTGTATTCTTCAGCTCGGGGATTGTCGCGAGCTCAAAAGGCATATAGTGCCCGATGCGTTCCACATAATCTGCGATTCCTGTCTGGAAGTGTTTGTCGGTGGTCTTGCCCACGAGAATCAATATCGTCTTCATATTTACGATGATTGTTTTATCTTCATTGTTTAATCGTTTCCTCTTCGAGGAATGAATCAAACTGATTCTGGTAGCCGTTGAACACGTTGATATCCACATCGCCCTGGATGCCGGCCACGCGACCGTCGGAGGACAATTGCCAGTAGGTTAGTTTTACGTCGGGTTTGTACTCGCTATAGCGGGCAATCCATACGCTGTAGTCACGTTTCAAGTCTGCCTGTTTTGAGAGGTATTTGTTGACGAACATCTGGTTCACGTAGAGGATAGGCTTTACGCCTGTATAGCGCTCCACCAATTTCAACCATGTACGTATGTGCGCAAACATTTTCTCTTCTCCGCCCATCTGCCGTATGAGGGCATCTGAGGGTTCTACATCGAGCACAGGCGGCAGATCACCACTGCGAAAAAGGGTATTACGGATAAAGTACTGGGCCTGATCGGCACCGCTCCTACGCATAGACCAGAAGTGATATGCTCCAGTTCGGATCCCTTGCTTTCTGGCTTTGGCATAGTCATTGACATAATATTGGTTGCGGATGGTCGTACCTTCTGTTGACTTGATGTAGACGAACGAGACAGGATAGTCGGCTGTACCTCTAACGTTCTGACTACCGCGCTTGCCTACATGGGTGATGCGCAATTTGTCCCAGTGGATGGGATATTTCTTCCGTCCTTTGCCATGCTGATAACGGGAGATGTCGATACCATAGATACGTTCAGTGGTGTGACGCATACGTTCTCCCATGAAACGGTTGTTGCGCCATTCGCCCACACGTAGGTGAGTCTCACCGTCTGCCATCGCAGCCTCTAATCCGAAACCGTTTCGATATCCATCAGCCCAATGACCTTCGTAATAGTCACCCACTGGCGTTATGTAGGCACCGTGACCCTCCGATTTCTCATCGTGGAAGTCACCTAAATAATTACCAATACTATCGATTCTAACACCTATAATGAGCGAGTCATCATGACAGATGCCCACGATGGTTCGCCCTAACGAATCAAGAGCAAGGGCTGTTCCTTCACGACGCTGACCGCTCCATGAACCAATGTTCCAGATTGGCACATGACGACCGATATTTACCTGATGACGCCTGCCACCAGCAAAGGCGACCACCATCTCATACCCCTCATCCTGAAGATTGTGACGCTCCATATAGTAATTAATTTCTGCCTTCAGGGCAGAATCAGAGGTGTCTTCGGAATCAGAAAGGCTGGTCGCGTGATCCTGTTGACTCTTCAGTGAATCATGGTCTTTCTCCATTGATTCCACTGTCAGCCGTATTACTTTCTGTCTTGGTTTACCTGTAAACAGACCGACGGAGAAGATGACTGCTAAAGGTAATATAATATATCCTATTCTTTTCATACTATTATCTTTTCCCTGACTTCTTTTTCCGCTTTTTGCTTGAGAAAAGATCGCGGAGACCATTGAAGTCTTTTTTCATGATAATACCGAGACCCTGGGTGTTGAGTGACGACTTTGTGAAATAACGGTCATTCGTCTGATTGTACACCTTAAGGGCGAGGTTGCCGTTGGGGTAGAGGAGGTATTGCACGTCGAAGTCGCCGATGAAGGAGGGTGTAGCCTGCTTGGCGTTGTCGCGGTAGCCGAACTGTCCGTTGAGTAATAGTCGGTTGTTGAGCATTCGGCCGTTAATGATACCTTCGTATTCAGCGTTGTGCCATCCCTCGTTGCCGGTGGTGATATTGGCACCGAAATTCCAGTTGTCGTTCTTTAGGAATTGGTTCAGTATGTTATTAATCTGTGCAGAGAGCGCACCGGAGAACAGACTCTGCATGGCCAGTGAGGTCTGGTCACCCTGTGCTGTATTACCAGCATTGTTCACACCCTGAGTGTAGAAACGACCGATGCCGAGGAGATAGATCACCTGCTGGTTCATCTCCTGCTGACCGTTGATAATCGAACGAATCATCTGCTGTTCGTCAGCATTAACGGTGGGCATTTCCATATCGAAGTCAACCTGTGGAGCTGCCGTGATCCCCCCGATATTCATCAGACAGTTCACGCGGATGGTATTGCTGGAGAAAGAGTTGCCGATGTTCAGGTCGGAGAGACTGACGCCACTGACAGTATGGACAGCCTGTAGGTTGAGTGCAGCCTGGTAGGGATCGCCAGCGAAAATGATAGTGCCGCCACGATTGAAGATGAAGTTCTTCTTGATGATGTTTTGGATGGTAACGCCATAGGTGCCGTGATCAACGGTAAAGGTACCAAACATATTAAAAGCTCCCTTGTTATGATAGGTAGCACGGATTGTTGCGTCTCCGTTAAGCGTGATGTAGTCGTTGGTATTGGCATCCATCAGCAGTCGGAGTGTGGCGTCGGGAGTTGCGTTGATAAGGAAGTTAAGATAGATGTCGGTCTTGGAGAGGAGTTGGTTATGTGGAACAACCTCTGGAGTATTCTCCCTCCATTTTCCATCTTCCTCCTTCTTCGAATTATCTTCCCATTGGATGAATTCCTGACGTGAAATGGCGTCGGGGTTGGCAGCGTTGTAGACAAAGAAGGAGTTTTTCAAGGGGGTGACGTTACAGTCGATGCTCACTTCTCCCGGACGTCCTTTGATTGTTACGAGACCTGAGGCATAGACTGTGCCATAGAAGGCCGACTCGCCAAAATCGGGAAAATCGTAGGCTAAAAGGTTGTCTGCTTCGGCCTCCAGATCGAAGGTGAGACTGGTGAGGTGTTTATGATGGATGCCACCTGAGAGCCATGCCTCATGTCCGTCTCTGTCATGAATTAACAAACGATTCAACCGGATGTCGTCAGGGATAAATACCACGGTGTCGCGATTGAGGTAATAGGTGGTGTTCAGTGCTTCAATCGTGAGATTGCCATCTACAATGAGCTGCCCCGTCAGGTTGATATTGTCGAGTGTGCCTGCCAGACGGAGGTCACCGTCGGTGTGACCCGTGATCTGACTCAGAAAACTCTTAGTGAAGTTATGCATGAACTCGATGTAGGTGCTGTCGGCATGGATAGCAAGGTCGATGGTGTTATGGACGGGCGAGATAAAACCGTCAACGAAAGTGTTGACACCCGGACCGTCTTTCGCCACAGCATGGATGTCGATTTGCTCCTCCTGCTCGTTCCAGTCGACATCGGCATGGAGCGTTCCCATACGACCATTTTCAAATTTGAAATCATCGACGCGCAGGTTCGCTTTAGCTGCAAACTTGTCGAAGAGCCCTCGGCCAGTGGCACGACCCGTTGCACGTCCGCTGAACTCGACGGAGTGGAAATCGACGAGGTTGAGGATATAGGCTACCTCCACTTCGTTCAGGTCAACTGAGAGGGAGTCATGACGGTCGTTTGAGGCGGTGCCGTCGATGAGAATGTGCTGCTGGCCTCGATGCACCATGAAGTTGTCTATCAGCAGATGATGTTTATTATAAATAAGGTCGGAGGGTTCGATTTCCCATACACCATCGTTTAAGACAATATGTGACGGCATGACGCGCATGTGTGCCTCTGGCTCGTTCTCAAGGTTATGGTATAGTCGGATAATGCCGTTCATCTGACCGCTGATCTGTTGTTCTGGATTATGGTTATCCCAGTTCAGCGAGGTGTTGAGTTCATTGTGGGCAGCACGGATGTTGGTGACGGCACTCATCGCATGACCATCTTCCAACAACTTCTGGATGCCGACATCACATCGGAGCGTATCGCCAGGGGTTGTGATATGTACGACACCGTCTTCGTATGATGCCCCCTTGTAGGCGAATGCCGGCAGGTCACCTTCGAGATAGATCTCACGGGTCTGGTCGTTGACACGGGCATTGAGCATCAGTGGCTGATGCAGTACGAGGTCGATGCCGAGGAAACGTCGCAACCAGTCGGTCTTGCTCAGCATGAGTCGCAGACTGAAGTTGTTATTCGTTTCACGGGTAATGGCAGGGAGACCGGGTAGGGTAGGCAGTCGGTAGCTTACGAGATTGATAATGCTCTGTGGAAGGGTGGCATAGTCGAATTCACCCTTGATGGTGGCATCGGCAAAGTCACTCTTCAAGGAGACAAAATGGATATCGTTCTCGTAGCCGGAGGTGACGATGAGATTGTCGAGACGATAGGGACGGAAACTCTGAGTACCACTGACACTACCGTTACTGATTCGGAGGCTGCCCTGGGCATCGTTCAGGTTACTGGCGGTGAAGTCGGCATGGATGTCCGCAGAGATAACAGCCTCTTCTAACTCGTCGGTGAGGTTCAAGGCGGCAGGTGAGAGGTGGCTGATCGTACCGTCGACCATGACCTCTCGAACAGGCTGGCGTTGCTCCGTCAGCAGATGGCTGATCTGTCCCGTAATATCTAACTTTACATTTGGATCGTTGATACTGATGGCCCCCAAGAGTTTGTTGTTGACGTAATTGCCATCGAGTTGTATGTTCTGGTAGGAATAACCTTTATAGTCGACGCGACTGACAAAACCCTCGGTCTGAATGTCAGGACGCTGCTGGTTATAGAGTTGTCCTCGTAGTGACAGACGTGCCTCAAGATTACCTAAGTCGGTATTGTCGAGCAACTGTCGCAGGTTGAGTGCTTCAGTCTGTAACTGGCATTCAAATTGTTGTTGGTGATTTAAAGTGCCTTCAAGGTCAATATTACCTGCACCAGAGAGGATAGTGCTTTTTATAGAAGTGATGCCGTTATGATCCTTATCGAAGGTGCCGAGCATCTGTAATCCCCCTAAGCGATTGAACTCAGCGGGCAGGCTTGGAATGGCCTTTGACAGAAAATCGATGCTGGCATCTGAGAGCTGCAGGTGATGCATCTGCAGATGCCAGGCCGAAAGTTGACGATAGTCCTCTAACCACCCGTCAACATTTATATCGATATCGTTCTCTGATGTGGATAACTTGAATTGTGGAACGTTCAGTCGAAGGTCAGTACCATTGAAAGATGTCGTGAGGGATAACGGTCTCTGAAAATTCTTTAATGTTGGAATGAAACATCTTAGGTCTGAGAGTGTTATGCGTGTATCTTGAATATCGCCGGCGAATGATAACGTGCCAGGTACAAGCTCTTTTCCTTGGAGTGTATATGAGGCCAAGACGGTATCGATCTTCAGTTCTGTGTTTGGCATCTCTAACAGGAAATCCCTGAGCAGCGCATGACGTCTGCCAGCCTCCAAACGGAGACTGAGGCGATTGACAGAGAGGCCTGACTGTTCGTTGAAACCAAGTCGTTTGATATTGACATTCAACGAGTCGTCTGTCAGTGCACGCAGGTTGATGTGAGCACTGATATCGTTGATTTTGAGATGGGCGGTATTGAAACGTCCTTCAGTCTCGGGCTGGTCGAGTTGGTTGTAATCCACGCTCGAATGACGGATGATGAGTGAGTTGACACGGACATCGATGGGCGTTTGCTTGGTTGTGTCTTTTGAGGCTAGCGAGTCGATCATGAACTGAAAGTTTGGATCCGACTGTGAATCAGGCCTGTAGAGATGGAAACGGGCTCCAAAGAGTTGAGCGGAATTAATGGCGACCTTTCCTTCCATCAGTGATGTGATGTCCATCTTCACCGACAGTCGTGTGGCACGGATCATCTCCTGCTGGTTCTGGTCGTGGATCACCAGATTGTCGATGATGACACGGTTAAGGAGACCGAGATCCACACGTCCGATACTGACCTGAGAGCCGAGCTGGTTGCTGAGGATTCCTGCCACCTTCTCGCCGATAAAGCGCTGGGTCACGGGCAGTCGCGTGACACTGAAGAAGATGACGTTCAGTGCGATGACTGTCCACAGGACGATGCTGATAACCCACTTAAAAACTTTCACTCAGTAGTTGTGATTTCGTTGTCTTTTTGTCAGTTCGAAGTAGCAAAAAAAATGCATATTCGACTAATTATTTTGCAAAAATACGATAAAAAGTCGGCATACTGACATTTTTCTATGTTTTTTGTGCATTAAATAAGTATTTTTTATTAATTTTGCGTCGTTTAGTCCAACTATTCAATCAAAACTTATATAAATGGCAAATGTAATTAAGTTACGCAAAGGCTTAGACATTCACCTTCAAGGCAAGGCTGAGGAGAAGAAAATCCAGCTGAAATCGAATGGCAAGTATGCATTAGTGCCAGACGATTTCGAAGGAGTCACTCCGAAAGTCGTTGTCAAAGAAGGCGATAAGGTCAAAGCC
>JAEEGL011561924.1_pt1 | contig 10148 bp, 7 predicted proteins | sample 9134231 | NCBI WGS metagenome assembly JAEEGL01 (sample SAMN16246548, study PRJNA631951) | gut metagenome | biome: gut microbiome; feature: rumen; material: fiber-attached | host: Bos | place: Iran: Karaj | collected 2018-10
CTGAACCGCTTTTTAAAGGCCGCGGAAAACTTGCTCGAATTGGAATATTAAGATATCATCCCAGCGCCACATCAAGGGCCATCATAAGGCTGAAACCTATGGCAAAGGATATAACTCCTATATTTGAATGCTTTCCTGCCGACATCTCGGGGATCAGTTCTTCAACTACGACGTAAAGCATTGCTCCTGCCGCAAATGACAAAAGATATGGCATGGCGGGGACCACCAATCCGGCTATCAGAACTGTCAGCGCGCCAAAAACAGGCTCTACCGCTCCCGAGAGAACGCCAAGTCCAAATGACTTTGGTTTGCTTCTTCCCTCAGCATACAGAGGCATCGAGATGATCGCGCCTTCCGGGAAGTTCTGTATAGCTATACCAAGAGCAAGTGCAAGTGCTGCACCTGCGGTAATATTATTGCTTCCGCTGACAAATCCTGCATAAACAACGCCTACTGCCATTCCTTCGGGAATATTGTGAAGCGTGACCGCAAGAACCATCATTGCCGTACGGGTCAGATGACTCCTTGGACCTTCAACCTGATTTATCGATCTGTGAAGATGAGGTATAACATGATCCAACAGAAGCAGGAATAAAATGCCCAGCCAAAAGCCGATAAAAGCCGGAAGAAATGCAAATTTACCTTTATCGGATGACTGCTCTATCGCCGGGACTATAAGGCTCCATATGGAAGCAGCCACCATCACTCCGGCGGCAAATCCCGTAAGAGCCTTTTGGATCCCGGGCTTTAAATCCTTCTTCAATATGAACACGCAGGCGGCGCCCAGCGCTGTACCGATAAACGGTATGAGTAATCCTATCACTACTGTTTTCATGCTATGCTCCATCCGGCACTCTCGCTCTGGAGTTCTGCCATATGCTTAAAGATTCCGTTTTCTTTTGAAAGAAGTTCAGCAGGACTTCCCTCTTCCGCAACTTTTCCGTCTGCGAGAACCACGATCTTATCAGCAGCTTCAACCGTACGCATGCGGTGTGCAATTACCAGCACGGTTTTGCCCGCAAGAAGACGCGAAAGAGCACCCTGAACCTTGGTCTCATTTTCAACGTCAAGGGAAGCTGTTGCTTCATCAAGAAGTACGATGGGAGCGTTCTTAAGAAGCGCCCTTGCGATTGAGATACGCTGTCTCTCACCTCCGGAAAGCTTGGCTCCGTTTTCTCCTATGGGTGTATCGTAGCCCTGAGGAAGTTTATCAACAAACTCATCACAATTTGCGGCCTTTGCGGCTGCTTTTACTTCCTCATCCGTAGCGCCGTGTTTTCCGAGACGGATATTCTCCATCACTGTGTCATCAAAAAGTACAACATCCTGAAATACCATCGAATAATCACTTAAGAGTACTTCCGGATCAACGATGCTTATATCCACTCCGCCAACCTTGATGGTACCTTCGGGGATATCCCACAATCTTGCTGCAAGTCTTGCACATGTGCTCTTTCCGGAACCTGAAGGTCCAACAAGCGCAGTCACTTCTCCTTCTTTTGCGGTAAAGCTGACTCCTTTGAGTACCTGTTCATTGTCGTATGCAAATCCGACGTTTTCAAATATTATATCATGTCCTTTGGGGTTAAAAAAGTCTACTCCCTCTGCAGCCTTTGTATCATGGATCTCCATAAGACGCGATGCAGATACCTGGGACATTATCATTTCTGCTATAAGCGCAAGCGCCTGATCGAAAGGAGCATATATTCTTGTTATCACAAGAAGGAACATAAACAGTACCATGAAATCAATCTTTCCCGAAAGGATAAGGTGTGTTCCGGTGAGAATGGTAGTTGCCACTCCAAGACGCATGATAACGCTTGCTGCATTGACAAAGATACCGCATGACAGTTCTCCTGCCAGCATAGTTTTTTCATGATAGTCTATCTTGTCATTCAGTTCATTAAGGAATTTATCCTCCTGATTTGTCGCTCTTATCTCCCTTATATTCTCAAGCGTTTCCTGAATCCCGTCAGATACCTGTATACCTGCTTTTTTAGTGATCTCGGAGCTTCTCTTGTTGATCTTCCGGCTTCCGAACAAAAGTATGAACGCAACAGGGACACCCCACAGACATGCGATTGCAAGTCTCCAGTCATATGCAAACAAAACGATCGCAACTATCGCGGTTGAAACATACGAACCGTACAGATATCCAAGACAATGTGACCACACATGCTCCAGGCGGTTCACATCGCCCATGATGGTTTCAGTCAGATCGGCTATATCTCTTTTTCCGAAGTATCCGAGAGGAAGTTTTCTCATTCGCTCTGCCAGCGATATACGGACATTTTTAACCTCTCCATACACAAGTCCGTATGTAGCTCTGTACTGCTGAAGATGAGTAATGAACGAGAGCACAACAAAGGCCAGCACAAGCACCAGGAATATCCACGCCTTGGGAAGCGGTTCTCCTCCGGTAAGTGTTCCCATATACTTTGACATCATCAGATAAAGGATCCCCATTCCTCCCATTACGATCAGATTGACAATAACAGTCCAGACAACTGCCTGTTTGGTATTTTTTATTCCCTGATCGGTGAGCGCATATTTTCTCTGAAATTCTTTTCCGAACATTTTACATCACCTCCCCTGCAGAAATACGCCATTTAACGGCCATGTTATAATCCGCCCACATGCGTGAATACATTCCGTCTTTTTGTTTCAGTTCATCATGTGTGCCTTCTTCTATTGCATGGCCATTGTCGAGAACTATGATCTTATCTGCGCCCACAACTGTAGAAAGTCGGTGTGCTATCATGATAACCGTCCTTCCTTTTGTAAGAGTTGCAAATGCTTTCTGGATAAGAGCTTCATTTTCAGGATCCGCAAAAGCCGTCGCTTCATCCAGCACAACGATCGGCGCATCTTTGAGGATTGCTCTGGCAAGCGCTACTCTCTGCTGTTCTCCTCCTGAAAGGTAGGTTCCTTCCGTTCCGATGATCGTATCCATACCTTGAGGAAGCTTGGCAAGTATGTCGTCACACTGTGCAGCAGATAAAGCCTTCTGCACTTCCTCTCTTGTTGCACCGGGTCTGGCGGCACGCACATTTTCGTATATGCTTGCTTTAAATAACCTGTTATTCTGGAAAACAAATGCGATCCTGTCCATAAGGACATGCGGATCCGTATCGCGTACATCCACACCTCCGACCAATACCGCTCCCGAAGTTACATCCCAGAAACGGGGAATGAGGCTTGCTGCCGTTGTCTTTCCACCGCCTGATGGGCCTACAAGTGCTACTGTCTGTCCGGGTTCCACTTTGAATGATACATGATCGATAGCCGGTACATCTGCCCCTTCGTATGTGAAGCAGACATCTCTGAATTCAATACTGTTATCAACAGGAGTCTTGGGATCATCTGTCACTTCCAGGGTGGGAGCCGACATTACCTGCGAAATCCTTCCGAGTGCCGTACTTGCAAGCATCACTCCGCTTGCGGCAAACAATATCTTTGCAAGAGCTGTAGATATGATCGCGGAGAATACTGCGTAAAATGCAAAATCAGTTAAAAAGCCCGCGAAATTTCCTGATGAAAGTGCAGCCGGAGCTATAAGTACCGCTACGGGAACCATAAAAATAAATGCTCCCTCCGTTGCGGTAAGATTAACGGATTGAGGAACCTGGCATACACCTACGGTATATTTTTCTGCCTTTTTGCTGTAGCTCTCAATAGCTTCCTTAAACGCCTTGAAAGAATAAACCGTCTGCTGGAAAATCTTTACAACCGGAATGCCACGGACATATTCCGTCCCGGCTTTACTCATGTGATCCTGAGCGGCCTGATACTCCTGCATCAGTTTGGCATTTTTCCCGCCCATCATTGTGAACATTGCGGCGACAGAGATCACCGCAGCCAGAAGACATGCCGCTCCCATTCGCCAGTCAAACACGAACATCAAAACAATCGTCCCAATGAACATTGCTGCGCTGCCGACAATATCCGCCAGGTTATGAGCCAGCAGTGTCTCGGTCTCGGCGGCAGCTCCGTCAAGACGGTTCCTGAGAAGTCCGGATGCATTCGAATCAAAGAATCCGAGAGGCGTTTTCATCAAATGGGCCATACCCTGCTTTCGGATATTTGAAGCTGTCCTGAATGCAGCTAGGTGAGTGCACATAAGCGCTGCAAAATATACTATTATCCCTGCAAGGGCAAATCCGAATGCCATCCACCCGTATTTTCCTGCTTCTACCGCTTTTGTCCAATCCGGTGCAACCTCTATCAGATCCCTCGCGACCAGCCATATACAGATATACGGCAACATCCCGAGTACCATTGCTATTCCCGACAAAAACAGTCCAAGAAATGTCAGTCCTTTATAGTTCCCTGCGTACCCCAGCAAAACGGCGATGTCACTTTTTTTCTTTTCTTTCATTTCAAATTTCTCCTCACACCTAATTATTCTCGAGCAGTGGAAAAACGTATTTCTTTATCGCATTAAAACTTTCATCACTGAGGTAGTGCTCGACACGACAGGCATCCTCGAGTGCGGTTTTCTCCGAAACCCCGATTCGCTTAAGCCAGTCGGATATTAGGACATGCCTCTCATAAACCCTCTCCGCTATCTTTCTTCCGCTCTCGGTGAGTCCGATATAGCCTTCATTACTTATGCTTATATGCCCGCGATCAAAAAGATTTCTCATCGCGACGCTTACGCTGGATTTCTTATATCCAAGTTCATTCGCTATATCCACTGCACGCACAACAGGTTTGTCTTTACCAATTACCAGGATCGTCTCCAGATAATCTTCCGAAGATTCATTACTTTTCATTTCGAGCTTACCTCCTCTCATATTTATTTACGCAGTCACTGTCATGTCGATCAGTTTCCTGCCACTGCTGTAAACATCCATGTATACGTTGCTGCATTTTTCCAATTTGCAGAAAATCTTCTCTGCTTCATGCGGGTTGGAATAGACCTTCCAGATACCGCATTTTATGCAGTTTCTTCCGCGATTTCTCACAAAACCTCTTATATCATCGATCGGATAGCCAAGAAATACACCTATTTCGTGGGGAAATTTGCTGGTTGTTTCTATTCTTTTTTTCAGGAAATCAATTATTCCTTCGATCCCTGCTCCGGTTTCATATCCGTATTTCAGAAGAAGTGCTCTGGCTTTGCTGTTTTTGAGGTATTTGCAGAGCTTTTCCTTTCTGTAAACATAGATCAGATAAAAATCATCAACATGCTCCAAAAGTTCTATGTAGACGCCTTTCCTGTTAAGCTCGGTGTTTGCCTCTTCTATTGCCTCTTCGCATTCATTCTCCGTATCGAATCTGTGATTAAACAGGTTGCCTACTTTCATTCCTGCAAGTGTCGCTGAGCAATTCTGAATTATGCTTTTTTCAAAACGCTTATCGCACATTTTTCTGAAATCCTTCCGTTTGATGGTTGTTTTTGCTGCCCTGAGAAAAAAGGGCTTCTGCGGTCTTATCCGGCAAAAGCCCCTTTTTCCGCTTATTTAATTTATCCCCAAATAAAAAGCCCTATGTGATATGCAATAAATGCGAGCAATAATGAGAATACCGTGTAGTAAAGCGAGATCAAGAATGTCCACTTTGCGGAGTGTGTTTCCTTATAAGTTGCAGCAAGTGCGACGATGCAGGGAACATTGAATGTAACCGCAAAAATGAATGCAAGTGCCTCAGGTTTAGCAATGTTTGCAAGCAAGAGCGCTGCCTGGTTATCAACCGCCGCATTGGTTCCAACAACCGCGCCGTAGATGGATCCTGTTCCGGAATAAAGAGCGGTAAGGACTCCGACAGCTCCCTCTTTTCCTACAGCGGATGCAACATATGCTGTGAACAGCTTCCAGTTAAGCCCGAACACTTTCGTAACAGGTTCTATAGCGCTACCGATCTTGTAAAGTATCGTGCTTTCCGCGATTCCGTCAGCGGTGTATGAAAGGAACCAGAAGATCGCGCAGATAGGAATGATAACCTTGATAACGCGGAAGAAAGTATCCTTTGTTCTTCCGAGCACATATTTAAGGAGTGAACCAAACTTAGGCTTGTGATACGGAGGAAGTTCCATGATAAGTCCGTATCTGTCCTCTTTCTTAACAAGCTTTCTGCCGAATATAAGCGCTACAAGGAACATGTTGAGTATCATTACGAGCAGGATTATCACAATGATAAGCGGTGCACCCATTCCGAAGAAATTGGATGCCAGCATCGGGATGATCGCCCAAGCTGCCCCACAAGGAACCGACCATGCAAGAGCAATGGTGAGTACTTTCTGTCCCCAGTTGTCGATAACTCTCGCACCTGCAGCACCACCCATTGTACATCCGAAGCTTATAAGAAAAGGCATGACTGATTTTCCCTGGAGTCCGAGTTTGCCCATAGTGTTGTCGTATACATATGAGATCCTTGCCATGATGCCAATTTCTTCAAGCAGACCAAATACAAGCGTAACTCCGAACACGAAGCCCAGCATCTGAACTATGTATGATACAGACTGGATAAGTACCTGTGTTATGATACCGTTTAGTATGGGGTGCATTCCGGCGGAAGCAAATGCATTGTTAAGAAGACCTGCTACCATACTTACGCCTTTTCCTATTCCCATAAAAGGAAGTGCGGGAATAAATGATGCCAGGAGTCCCCCGATTATTATGAGAATTACCAGAGGTTTTCCCCAAACTTTATGGGTTATCGCTTTATCAAATTTTCCGAAAACAGGTTTGTTCTCTGTCTTGTTTACAACTCCCTCAAGGAGCTGATCTATCCATGCGAACTTGCTCTTTCCGGTGCTGAGTGAACCCTTGTCAAATTTGTTTAAAAGTGATTCGTATTGTTTTTTCTCATCTCCGTTAAGGGCGAACGAAACCTTTGAGCGGACGATCGCATCACCCTCGATCACCTTTGCGGTGGTCCACAAACGGGAATAACCGTTCATGATATTTTCCGGCATTATAGCCATCAGTTCCTTAAATCCGTCAATCTTTTCATATTCAGCCGATAGAGACGAAATATCGAGTGTGGTCTTCTTTGATAAAGCTTCTTCAAGGCATCTGTAGAAAATGTCGTACTGGTTCTTATCCGTCGCGGAGAAAAGTGCAACGGGAATAGAGAGTTTTTTCTTAAGCTCCTCGACATTGATCTCTTTTCCCTTACCGGCTGCAACATCCGCCAGGTTGAGGAGCAGGAAGCAGGGAACGTCGATTCCCGCATAATCAGAGAGCATAAAAAGACTTCTCTCGAGCTGTGAACTGTCTGCGATTATGCAGACCGCATCTGCCTTTCCCGATGCTATATAATCTCTTGTGATAACTTCTTCATCTGAATTTGCGGAAAGCGAATATGTGCCCGGAAGATCGGCTACGATATACTCTTTTCCGTTTCTTACAAACGATCCTTCTTTTTTCTCAACAGTTTTTCCGGGCCAGTTACCGACATGCTGTTTCATTCCGGTAACACCGTTAAACAGGGTGGATTTACCCGAATTGGGCTGTCCCAAAAGTGCTATAACATTTTTTCCTTCGATCATTATGCTGTTGCTCCTTCCTCAACTTTTATATTCTGACTCTCTTTTTTGTTGAGCGCGATCATCGTGTCTCTTGAATAGATAAGAAGCGGTCTGTTCTTATCGTTTTTGATGATCCTGACTTTGCATCCGGGCGTTAACCCGATCGAAGTGATCCTGCTCAAAAACCTTGTGTCACCGTCTATCTGTACGATAACGGCTTCCTTCCCCGCGGGGATCGTGCTGATGAATTTCATGTTTCTCCTCCTTTTATTCACACCCACCTTCTCCTCAATGAGAAGGCGTGTTACTCTACATTTTTCAAAGCTTCGGTAAGCGGGATTCTGCGGATCCTTCTGAAATCGATAAGCGCAACCACCACGTAAGCGATAAGCACCATTACGACACATTTCAGGATGGGCGGGAAATCCATTTCGAACTCAAACCATCCCGACATTCCATACATTACATATCTCCATATCCAGGCTACGAAGTAGTAGCTGAGAGCTGCTGTAGCCGCTGAAGATATTACTACAACAATACTTGTGAGAAGTACATACAGACTTCCGATTTCTCCGGGTCTGTATCCCAGAACCTTGACCATTGATATCGATCCTGCATTGTTTTCGATTATTATCTTGGTCAGCAGGTAGATGATCAGGATAGCCATCGCTGCACAGAAATATGAAAAGATATCCATTATTCCGCCCATCGAATATGAAAGCTGCCTTGCCATCGACATCAGGTCGAATCTGGTGATCACCGCTCCGACGTAATCGTCATCTATATCCGTGATCTCTTTGTTTGAGATATAGCCGGAAAAGCTTCCTTCATCATTTCCGAATACGTCATTGAAAACATCGTTGGGCATCAGTATCGAAAGACTTCCGAATATCTCATGTATTCCCGCAACTTCGAATTTATATGTATCTCTTGCGTACTTTGCTTTGAGTTCGATAGTATCGCCCGTCTTCAATCCGAATTTGTCCGCATAATCGCTGGATACATATACTTTTCCTTTTGGAAGATCATATGGAAGACCGAATATTTTACTTCCGTCAGAATAACCATATACGGTTATCTCTTCTCCCACTCTCACTCCCGATACGGTGCTGAGAGTTTCCATCGAAAACTTTTCGGCGGTATCAGTGTTTGTCTTGATCTCATTTCCGTCTTCGTCCTCAGTATTCTTGAGGATCATCTGATAATCGGCTATCGCGAACGTATCTGCTTTAGCCATGTATTTATCGAGCGTGTACGGCATTCCGACAGAGAAAATAAGAAGCACCATCACGAAGAATATTCCGGCAAAAAGTACGAGGTAACCCGGCAGATTCTGTCCCAGGATACGAAGCCTGAAGCGAGTGAAAAACTTGAACTTGGGCAATCTCATCGCTTTCTTGTTCTTGCGTATCGAAAGATCTCCTCTTAAGAATTTAAGCGGTGAAATACGCAGCCTTATCGCAACGGTCACGACATTTATTATGATGACCGTAACAACCGGGAATATCGTAGTTCTTATGAATGCATCGGCATCCCAATACGTCTTAATCGGCGGTAGTGAATACGATCTTGAATAAATGAAAATGACTGCCTTTCTCAAAACCGTGTATCCGATGAGATTTCCTAGAAGAGCTGATATTATAGTCAGGATTATCGGAACGGAAACATAATGTCTCAAAAGCTCTCCCCTGGTATATCCAGATGCTCTCAAGGTTCCGATAACTTTTGCCTCACTCGTTATAGTATTGCTTGCCGTTATTGCAAAGATAAATGCAAGCACTACCACGAACACTATCAGAAGCACCTCACATATTGCCTTATCGCTGCCCATATCATCAGGTGCAAAATGAATCGCCTGGCATGCGTATTCGGGAACGAAATCTGTAAGCTTATTTATGTTGTCCTCATAGGGCTCTAAAGCCTCGAGATTATCTACATATTCATCAATTGTGGGCTGCAAAGCATCGAGCGCATCTGCCTCTTTCTGAAGTGCATCTCCTTCTTCCTTTAATGCATCTCCTCTTGCCTGCAGATCCTCTCCTTTTTCCTTCAGCTCATCGCCCCTCTTTTGGATATCCTCCATTTTTTCTGCGAGAGTAAGCATGTCTATTTCGCCTGACATTGCTTTTATCTGAAGTTCTTCCCCCTCTTTCTCAAGCGCCTCGCCTTCCTTCTCAAGCTCCTTGCCTTCGGCTTCGAGCGCATCGGCCCTGGCCTGAAGATCATCTCCTCGAGCTTTAAGATCGTCTGCCTGATCCTGAATATCCTCAAGATAATCCGTCCAGAAATCTACATTATCCGAAAGCTCTTCAGCTTCATCTTCATCGTCAAGGTAACCCCCTGTTGCCGCAAGCACAGCAACTTTCGGTATCAGATCGTCTGCGTATTCCTTCTTTTCTTCAACGGTTTTCGGTCTGTTTATATGCTGATATGAGTACTGCCAAACGGTATCGGCATCAAGCTTATCCCAGCACTCCTGCGTTACACATGCGATATTAAATGTGATCGCATCAAACATCGTATCGGTGTTTTTCTTATATAGCGTGCTGTAGTCGGAAAAGCTTACAAGTCCGGTGACTGTCATCTTGTAGTCACCTATCATGATCTGGTCTCCGACTTTTATGCTGTTATTTCCTGCGTGTCTTGCATCTATTGCGATCTCGTCGTCCGCCTC
>JAEEGL012119234.1_pt1 | contig 10148 bp, 5 predicted proteins | sample 9134231 | NCBI WGS metagenome assembly JAEEGL01 (sample SAMN16246548, study PRJNA631951) | gut metagenome | biome: gut microbiome; feature: rumen; material: fiber-attached | host: Bos | place: Iran: Karaj | collected 2018-10
GCGGTTATCTCAGCGATCCCCGCTGGTCCCATTCCCTGCGCCGGGGCTGCCTCCGGGGCGGCGTGGTGCATGTGTATCAGCCGGCGGAGCTGACAAAGATGTCCCTGGCGGAGATCAACGAGCGCATCTCCGCCGACCTTTGGGTGGACACGGACGAGAGCCAGAGCCGGGAGCACATCCCCTACCGGGGACGCCGCCTGGCGGAGGGGCTGGAGGAAGCCCTCTTTCTCTGCCCCCGCTGCGGGAAGATCGGCGCTCTGCGGGGCAGGGAGAACGTGTTTTCCTGCGCCTGCGGCCTCCGCGCCGAATACGGGGAGGAGGGCTTCTTTGACGAAAGCGCCCCCTTCCGAAGCGTGGCGCAGTGGGACGACTGGCAGCAGGCGGAGCTGCGCCGCCGCGCCGAGGCGGGGGACATCCGCCTTTCCGACGACGGGGCGGAGATCTGGCAGCTGGGCGAGGAGCACCGGACGACGCTCCTGGCAAGGGGGCGGATCACCCTGGACCGGGAGGGCCTGCACCTGGACGGAACGGATTTCCCTCTGGCGGGCATGCAGGAGCCCGAGCTGTGCCACCTGGCCGGCAGGGAGACCATGATGTTCACCCGGGAGGGAGAGAGCTTCGAGCTGCGCTTCCGGGGCAGCCCCAGCCGGAGAAAGTATCAGCTGCTCATCCGGGACTTCCTGGCCCTCCGGAAGGACGAGGCCGACCGGTAGCGGGTGAAGCACGCCCTTTGGGCGTGCTTTTGCATACTTTTTTCAGACCTAGGCAAACTGACGGAAAGGAGGCGGTCACATGGCCAATCATCTCGCGAAGGAAACGAGCCCCTATCTGCTGCAGCACGCCGAGGACCCGGTGGACTGGTATCCCTGGGGTGAGGAGGCGTTTCAAAGGGCGAGAGCCGAGGACAAGCCGGTCTTTCTCAGCATCGGCTACTTCAGCTGCCACTGGTGCCATGTGATGGCACGGGAGAGCTTCCGGGATGCTTCCGTCGCCGCCCTCCTCAACGAGAGCTTCGTCCCGATCAAGGTGGACCGGGAGGAGCGCCCGGACCTGGACAGCGTCTATCTGGAGGCCTGCCGGGCCCTCAGCGGCGGCGCCGGCTGGCCCATGACCCTGTTTCTCACCCCGGAGGGGCGTCCCTTTTACGGCGGCACCTATTTCCCCCGGGCGTCCCGGCGGGGGACCATCGGGCTCCTGGAGCTGCTGCCCGCCGTCCGGGACCGGTGGCAGACGGACCGGGGAAGCCTGACGGACGGCGCGGACCGGCTGACGGAGGCCCTGCGCCGCGCCGCGGCGGACGCCGCGCCGCAAGACGGCAGCGACGAGCTGATCCAGGGGGCCCTGTGGCTCCTTCTGCGCAGCTTCGACGAGGAATACGGCGGCCTGGGGGAAATGCCGAAGTTCCCTATGCCCCATCTGCTGCTGTTCCTGCTGCAGCAATATGAGAAGCGGGGCGATGAACGGCTCCTCCGCCTGACGGAGACCACCCTGGAGGCCATGGCCTCCGGCGGCCTCTTCGACCAGATCGGCGGCGGCTTCTTCCGCTACGCCGTGGACCGGGCCTGGCAGATCCCCCATTTTGAAAAGATGCTGTCGGACAACGCCCTGCTGATCCGGGTCTATACCCGGGCATGGCGGCTGACGGGCCGGGAGGAATGGCTGCGGACGGCGGAGATGACCGCCGACTTCGTGCTGCGGGAGCTGACGGATCCCCGGGGCGGCTTTTACAGCGCCCGGGATGCGGACAGCGGCGGAGAGGAGGGTCGTTATTACCTCCTGTCGCCCGCTGAGCTGCGGGCGCTGCTGGGCGAGCGGGATGCGGAGATCTTCTGTGAAGCCTTTGGGATCACCGAAGAGGGGAATTTCGCGGGAAAAAGCATTCCTCACCGCACCGGAGGCCGCTCTCCGGAAGCGGAAGCCCTGCTGCCCCGGGTGCGGGCCTGGCGGGCAGAGCGGCATCCTCTGGCAACCGACGATAAGATCCTCACCGGCTGGAACGGCCTTATGATCGAGGCCCTCTGTGAGCTTTACCGGGCCACGGGGGAGCGTCGATATCTGAGCGCCGCGGAAAAGGCCCAGGCCTTCCTGGATGGAAACCTGCGGGAAGGGGACCGGCTTGCGGTCAGCTTCCGGGCCGGGCGGAAGGGACCGCCGGGCTGCCTCTCCGATTACGCCGGGGAGCTTTTGGCGCTGCTGGCCCTGTGGGGCGCGGCGCTGGAGCCGGGCCGGCTGGATGCGGCGGAGAGGCTGGCGGCGTCCGCCGAAGCGCTGTTTTTCGACCGGGAGGCGGGCGGCTTTTATTTCTATGACCGGGAGCGGGAGGAGCTGATCCTTCGGCCCAAGGAGAGCGAGGACGGCGCGGCCCCCGGCGGCAATTCTCTCATGACCCGTGCCCTGCTGGCACTGCAGGCCCTCCGCCCCTCGGAGGCGCGGGAGGAAACGCTGGAAAAGCAGCTGGCCTGGCAGTCCGGTCGGGCCGCTCTGGATCCCCCGGGCCATACCGCCTTTCTGAGCGCGCTTTCTGACCGACTGGATCCCCCGGCCCTGGTCACCGCGGCTCCGGCGGACCCCGGGGATCTTCGGGAGCTGCCCTTCCTTCTGCCGCCGGAGGTGCTCCTCCGGGTGGCGGAGCCGACGGGGGAATACCCGCTGCTGGAGGGGAAGACCGCCTACTATGTCTGCCGGGGTAAGACCTGTTTGCCCCCGGTCACGGACCTGCGGGCGGCCGGAGCTGCCGAGCTTCCCTGAAGAACGGCACGGACGAGCGAAAACCTGGTATACTGATTTCAAGGAGGGATCCCCATGTCCGAGACTGAAAAGATCCTGAGAAACCCCTATCTGCCGTCCTGGGAGTATATCCCGGACGGGGAACCCCATATCTTCGACGGCCGGGTCTACGTCTACGGCTCCCACGACCTGTTCAACGGCTGGGTCTACTGCCTGGGAGACTACGTGTGCTGGTCCGCACCGGAGGAGGACCTGAGCGACTGGCGCTATGAGGGCGTGATCTACCGGAAGACCCAGGATCCGGACAACCGGGCGGGCGATCAGTGCCTCTACGCTCCGGACGTGACCCGTGGGCCCGACGGACGGTATTATCTCTATTATGTGCTGGACCATCAGGATATCGTATCCGTGGCCGTCTGCGATGTCCCGGCGGGGCGTTATGAGTTTTACGGCCATGTGCACTACCCGGACGGGACGCTGCTGGGCATGCGGCCGGGGGAGGATCCCCAGTTCGATCCGGCGGTGCTCACGGAGGGAGAGGACACCTATCTTTACACCGGCGGCGTCTGCTTCCGTTTCGAAAAGAAAAAGGGAGGCGCCATGGGCTTCCGGCTGGATCGGGATATGCTGACGGTGCGGGAGGGACCGGTCTACGTGGTCCCCAGCGCCAAGACCAGCGCGGGCACCGGCTTTGAGGACCATGAGTTCTTCGAGGCCTCATCGATCCGGAAATTCGGGGAGCGTTACTATTTCGTCTATTCCTCCGTGTGGATGAACGAGCTCTGCTGGGCTGTCAGCCGGGCGCCCCTGGGGCCCTATACATACGGCGGGGTGCTGGTCAGCAACTGCGACTGGGGCATCGGCGGCTGGAAGGACCCGGAGAAGAAGACCACCGTGGGCGGCAACAACCACGGCGGCCTGGGGGAGGCCGCCGGGCGGCGCTATATCTTCTATCACCGCCATACCAACGGCACGGAATTCAGCCGCCAGGGCTGCCTGGAGAAGCTCACCGTGCTGCCGGACGGCTCCATGCCCCAGGTGGAGATGACCTCCAACGGCGGAGGAGAACCCTTCGAGGGGCGGGGGGAATTTCCCGCCTATCTGGCCTGCAACCTTTTCTGGGAAGAGCTGCGCCTGGACCGCCAGGCCCCCGCGCGCCCCCGCATCACCCAGGACGGACGGGACGGGGACCGGGAGGACGGCTATGTCGCCGGCATCACCGACAGCGTCACCCTGGGCTTCAAATATTTCCGCTGCCGGGGCGTACGGCGGATCACGGTGACCGTTCGGGGCTACGCCGGCGGATGCTTCGAGTTGCGCACGGCGCTGGATTCGGAACCGCTGGGATCCATCCCTCTGGGCTTCCGCAATCAGTGGACCGCCTTTGCCGCGGAGATCCCGGTGCCGGATGGGGTCCGCGCCCTGTACTTCACCTATCGGGGTCCGGGCAGCGCCATGCTGAAGTCCTTTTCCCTGGAATGAAGATTCTCACAGGAAAGCGAGGCTGACCATATGGAGCTGAAGCGTCTGACCTATCCCATCCCCAGCATCCCTCCGGAGGAACGCGCGTCTCTGCTGCCCCTCCGCAGCGTCTGCTCCGTCGCGCCGGCAGAGGATCCCTCCGACGCCTTTTTCACCGGCAACGGCGCCCACCGCATCGACGTCACCGGCCGGCCGTATGCGGACGGGCTCACCGCCAACATGGAGCTGCTGCAGGAACCCAAGTGGCGGACCACGCCACAGCCGCCGGATCTCCGGCCCTGCCTGGGGGAGATCCGAAAGGCCCTGCTGGAGGGAAAGCCGGAGGTCGCCGACCGGCTGCTGGAGCAGGCCCAGCGGGAGGCGGGCCACGGCGAATACATGGACCTGGATGCCCCCATCTCCTATCCCATCGAGTCCCTCCGCACCCACGAGGCCTTCCGCCTCAGCTTCCTGCAGGAAAAGGCCGGGGGCACACGGGATTATCTCCGCTGGCTGGATCTGCGCAGCGGCAGGATCGTCACCCGCTGGACGGACGACCGGGGGACCTTTGAAAACGAATATCTCTGCGTCCGCTCCGGTGACTTTATCGCCGCCCGCCTTACCGCGCCGGACGGCGCAGGGGAGCTGGAGGCGTGCCTGAAGCTGCCCGGCGGCCCCGGCCCCTTCGGCCGGGTCAGCCTGGAGCACTCCGTCTGCCGGCTGGAGCGGAGCCCGCAGCTGATCACGGCGGCCTATCAGTATGACCCGGCTCTCTGCGACGACCGGGGCTTCCTCCTCCTGTTCCGATTCCTGCCCCTGGGGGGTGAAGCGGAGCTGACGACGGAGGGCGTGCGCATTCGGGGCGGCCGGGGCCTCCTGGTCATGGCCAAGGCCCTGCGGGTGGAGACCAGCTTCCGCTTCGAGCTGGCGGAGGAAGCCGCAAGGGCGTTCCGGGCGATCCCCGCGGATTTCGACGGCTGGCTTCGGGAAAACGAAACCTGGCTGGGGGAGAAGATGGACCGATCCCGGATGGTCATGGGAAGCGGGCCCGAGCATTTCCTTTCCGGCGAAGAGCTGCTGCGGGACTGCCGGGACAGGGGCCTTCATTACGGCGTGCTGATGGAGAAGCTCTATGATCTGGGCCGCTTCTATCAGATCATCGACACGGGGGCGCTGCCGCCCATGTGGGGCCAGCACAACATCAACACCAACCTGCAGGTCTGCGCGGGCAACGCCACCGGCCTCTTTGAGGAGATGCAGGTCTATTTCCGCTACTATGAATCCAAATTCGAGGATTTCCGCACCAACGCGCGGCTCCTGTTCAACGCCAGGGGCCTGCTGGCCAGCGTCCACTGCGACTATGACTCCGGGCTGCTGTACCATACCTCCCGCACGTATCCCCACTATTGCTGGACCGGCTGTCTGGGCTGGATCTACAATGAATTCTGGAGCTATTGGCTCGCCACCGGAGATCGGGATTTCCTGCGGGAACGGGTGGTCCCGGCCCTGAAGGAGATCGCCCTTTTCTTTGAGGACTACGCCTGCGACCGGGACGCGCAGGGCAAGGTCATTTTCTATCCCTCCTTTTCCCCGGAAAATCCCACCCCGAACCCGGATTACGGCACCGTCACCGGCCGGGACCGGCACCCCACCCGCATCAACAGCGTCATGGACATCGCCATCTGCCGGGAGGTGCTGATGAACCTGATGGATGCCTGCCGCGTCCTGGGGATCGAGGAGGAGAGCATCCCCCGCTGGCAGCGCCAGCTGGAGGATCTGCCCGTCCTGCTGACGGACGAGGAGGGAGCCCTCAAGGAGTGGGCCTGGCCGTCCATGGAGGAGAATTACAACCACCGCCACGTATCCCACCACTACGACGTGTGGCCGGGCCGGGCGGTCACCCCGGAAACGGAACCGGAGATCGCGGAGGCGATCCGCATCTCCAATCGAAAGCGGGGCCAGCAGGACGATTCCGCCCACGGCATCATCCACAGGGCCTTCACCGCCATTCGTCTGAAGGACCGGGAGGAGCTGGAGCAGAACCTGTCTCAGCTTCTGGAGCACGGCTTCGTTCGCCGGAGCCTCTCCACCGCCCACTTCCCCTACCGGGGCTGGTTCCCGGATCTCCAGGGGGCCATGCCCGCCCTGCTGATCGAGATGGCCGTCTTCTCCGCGCCGGGGATCGTGGAATTCCTGCCCGCCCTTCCGGAGCAGCTGCCGGAGGGAAGGCTGGAAAGCGTCTGGCTCTACACCTGGACAAAGCTGGAATGCCTGGAATGGGACCGGTCGGGCCTGCGGGCGGAGCTGACGTCCCTGGCGGATCAGACCTTGACCCTGCGCTGCCGCCGCCCCCTGAAGGCCTTCCTGCTGAATGGGGAAGCGGTCGAGCCGGAGGGTGACGCCGTGACCGTCCCGGTGAAAACCGGGGAAAAGCTGCAGATCGGGCTGGCTTTCCGGCCCTGAACGGAGGAACGAAACCATGTATTATTATTCCGACACGCCCTACCGCCGCTTTCCGGAGATCCGGGAGGCCGTGCGGAAAGGAGAGGTCCGCCTGAGCTACAACCGGGCCACCGCTCTCCGCGTCGCCATCGGGAAGCGGAGGAGCTTCTCCCTGCTTTACCTCTACATCCCTGCCATCACGGCGGTCGTCCTGTATATCCTCACCATGTACCTGCCCATTCCCAAAACGGTGATCCTCTTTGCCCTGGCCGGGCTGCTGTTCTATCCCTTCGTGCCCTACATCAGCCGCATCATGGTGATCGCCGGGGTCATCCTGATCTTCCTTCCCATATGGTTCCTGCGGGACTCCATGTGGATCCTGGCCATCGGCGCGGGGCTGATCGTCATCCGCTTCACCTACGACCTGTGGTGGCTGTTCATCACCCGGACGGCGGACCGTGCCCTGCTGGAAAACGAGGATGTGTTTGAAACCGAGTGGAAGCAAAAGAACGTCGCCCTCCAGGACGAGGACGGCGGGAGCTATTACATGTTCGGAAAGACACGGCCCGAGAAGCAGAAGGTCAGAAAGGAAGAAAAGGCAAACGCGGAAGATCGGGACGGCGGCGAGGAACCGAAGCAGAAGCCCAAAAAGAGCAAAAAATAGGGGGCTGCCCGTGAGCAGTCCCGATCGTCCCCGTGGAGGGATACGCGAAGAGGGTGGACGCCGCAGCTGCGGCGTCCACCATGTTTTCCTGAAATCCCCGGACGATCAAAAGACGGGGCAGCGGCGATCCGCTGCCCCGTCACCTTTGTGGTTTATCCTGTGCCTGTTCGGCCCCGCTCAGCTCACCGTCAGGGTGGCGGCGTCGGAGGTGACGGAGCTGCTGCCGCTCTTGACGATGCAGCGGTATTTGTAGCCGTTGCGGGCTGCGGTGACCGGAACGGTCAAAGTCGCCGTCTGGTTGCCCTCCGCAGGGGAGTTCTTCCAGGTGGTCTTGCCCGCTTCGCAGACCTGCCACTGGTAGGTGAGGCCGGAACCGGAGGCGGTCACGGAGAACTGCACGTATGTGCCCGCCGACGCCGTCATGCTCTTCGGCTGCACAGTGATCTTAGGCGCGGCGCCCGTCACGGTCAGGGTCGCGGCGGAGGAGGTCACGCTGCTGCTGCCGCTCTTGACGACGCAGCGGTATTTATAACCGCTGCGGCTAGCGGTAGCGGGTACCGTCAGGGTCGCGGTCTTATTGCCGGCGGCGGGGGAGTTCTTCCAGGCGGTCTTGCCCGCTTCACAGACCTGCCACTGGTAGGTGAGGCCGGAACCGGAGGCGGTCACGGAGAAGGTGGCGCTGCCGCCTTCCGCGATGCTTACGCTCTCCGGCTGGGCGGTGATCTTGACCGCCGCCGTCACCGTCAGGGTGGCGGCTGCAGAGGTCACGCTGCTGCTGCCGCTCTTGACGACGCAGCGGTATTTATAGCCGTTGCGACTCGTGGTGGCGGGGACGGTCAGGGTCGCGGTCTTGTTGCCGTCGGCGGGGGAATTGCTCCAGCTGCTGCCGCCGTTGGTGCTCACCTGCCACTGGTAGGTGAGGCCGGAACCGGAGGCGGCCACGGAGAAGGTTGCGCTGCCGCCTTCCGCGATGCTTACGCTCTTCGGCTGGGCGGTGATCTTGACCGCCGCCGTCACGGTCAGGGTTGCGGCGGAGGAGGTCGCAGAGCCGCCGCTGCTGCTCTTGACGACGCAGCGGTATTTATAGCCGTTGCGGCTCATGGTGGCGGGGACGGTCAGGGTCGCGGTCTTGTTGCCGTCGGCGGGGGAATTGCTCCAGCTGCTGCCGCCGTTGGTGCTCACCTGCCACTGGTAGGTGAGGCCGGAGCCGGAAGCGGTCACGGAGAAAGCAGCGCTGCCGCCTTCCGCAATCGATGTGTTCTGTGGCTGCGTTGCAATGGAAAGCGGCGCCGCAACGGTGAAGGTTCCGTGCGCAGTGATATACGTACCGGCATCGTTTTCAGCCTGATAACCGATGCCGTAGGTTCCCGCCGCAGTGGGCGTGAAGGTAAAAATGCCGGTTTCAGAAAAATCGCTGAGATAAACGCATTTTCCTACTCGGAATTCTCCACCGTCCCATATTGAGATTTGGTACTTTGTTGCGTTGTCTGCAGACAGCGTAAACGTCACCGTTTCTTCCAATTGATAGGAGCCTTTGTCCGTTGATGCAACCAGGTTCGTCGGCGGTTCGACGACGGAAAAATGAGTGCCGCCTATTGTTATTTGTTGATATGTGCTGCCATTGATCAGATGAACGAACGCACTGATATTATATTTGCCAACTTTTGTCGGGGTATATGTAACCGAAGTTGCGGTTGTGTTTTCGACTCTGAATACTTCCCCTTCTCCAAGGAGGTTGATTACGATATCATAGCTTGAAGCACCACCTGCGTAATAAGAAATCGTCACAGGTTTGCCCAGCGTATACGTCCCTTTGCCGCCGGTGATTTCAAAAGTCTTTCCCCAGACTGCATAGAGCGTTTTGCTTTCGTCCTTTGTATAAGAGCCTCCTGGCTGGTAAACCGGCGTCGATGCTGTGCTGCTCTCCGCCCAACCGAGGAAATGATAGCCGGACCGCGACGGTTTTGTGCTGCTCAGCGTCAGCGCTGTGTTCTGCGTTTTCGTCTGAGCTGCAGGTGCGCCGCTGCCGCCGTTGGCGTCAAAGGAAACGGTGTAGGAAGAGTTTACAATCACATCTTTCGTGCAGCGGTACAGCGAAAGCCCTCCGCCGACGCCATTAAAACTGCAGATCGGTGAAGCATTATTCCAGTTATAGGTTCTGATCCGCAATCCTTTAGAAGATGTCGTATCGTATAGCGTGATCGAGGTGGACGTTGTTTCATAAATCAATGCGATGTGGTTATTAACTTCCGGATTGCCGAATTGGATAATGTCCCCGGACTGGGAGGTTTTCAGCAGCGAAATCATTTCGGTGGTGCTGGCGGCGGTGGAGCCGACCTGTTTCCAGTTTGAGTTCGCTTTCAGTTTTGTCGCATAACCATATGAGTTCTTTTCCTGAGCAGGAATACCTACGCCAAAGAGCTCCAAAGACACGGTATACACATAGGCATAGCAACCGGAGCCACGACCCATATTATTGAATGAAGTATATGTTGCGTCCTTCAGCGGGCTTCTGTTTAAAATGATATCCAGTTGCGCTTTTATCTCTGAAGCAGTGGATGCTGCACGCGCTGGAATCTGCAGCAACCCGGAACACAGAATGACAACGAGAAGTAAGGATACGCACATCCTTATCCTTTTCGTGCAACCTGTTCTTTTTTTCAGCAGCCGTTCCATAGACTACCTCCTCATTCGTCGGCTATTTTGATTTTGCTTCCTGACCAGAGTGCCATATCAATTATCAATAATAATATCAGTATCAGCAAGTGAAATCAAGCCGGATGGAAAGAACGTTATGAATAGTACATTTAATTAACAATATTGTTGAGGTACTCTCCGCGTTTTAAAAGTAAAA
>JAEEGL012337161.1_pt1 | contig 10148 bp, 5 predicted proteins | sample 9134231 | NCBI WGS metagenome assembly JAEEGL01 (sample SAMN16246548, study PRJNA631951) | gut metagenome | biome: gut microbiome; feature: rumen; material: fiber-attached | host: Bos | place: Iran: Karaj | collected 2018-10
AGCGGCAGAGAGTTGCGATCGGCCGGGCTATCGTCCGAGATCCGAAAGTACTGCTGATGGATGAACCGCTGTCCAATCTGGATGCCAAACTGAGAAACCAGATGCGGGCTGAGATCATCAAACTGCGCAAGCGGATCAACACGACCTTCATCTACGTCACGCATGACCAGACGGAAGCGATGACGCTGGGTGACCGGATTGTCGTCATGAAAGACGGCTTTATCCAGCAGATTGCCACCCCGCAGGAAGTCTTCGACCATCCGAGCAACCTGTTCGTGGCCGGCTTCATCGGCACCCCGCAGATGAACTTCTTCGACGCTGACCTGGTGCTGAAAGACGGGCGGTACTTTGTGGAAGCCCCGGGCATTTCGGTTGAACTCGCACCGGAAAAGCAGGAGCGGCTCAAGGCCCTCGACGTCAAGGCGCAGCCGGTTACCCTCGGGGTCCGGCCGGAGCACCTGGTGATCAGTGACCAGGGTATTGACGGACGTGTGGATGTATCGGAACTGATGGGTTCATCCTGCCACCTGCACATGACAATCAACGGCAAGGACGCCATTGTCATTGTCCCGACAGCAGGCGATGTGCAGAAGTATGTCGGCCGGGATATCCATCTCAGCTTCGACGGTGCGCATGCCCATATCTTCTCCAAGGAAACGGAGAAGAACCTGGAGTACTGATTCATTTCCCGGATGCAGTTTTATAAGCCGGCGCAAGCCGGCTTTTTATATGGTATGGGGCAGTTGCCGGAAAACAATTGAACATTTAATCAAATGAACATATTTTGTTGCAATGCGGGAGTACGTGTGGTAGGATAACTTCAACGATAGTTAGATATATCTAACTAGGGAGGCGTTATGCTTACACTGAAGGGGATTGAAAAGTCTTTCGGGGAAGGGGCCGGAAGGGTCACTGTCCTGAAGAATATCAATATGGAAATCAGGGACGGCAGTTTCTGCGTCCTGCTGGGGCCGTCCGGTTCCGCCAAAGGCACCCTGCTGAATATCATCGGCGGCATCGATACCTGTGATGCCGGTGAGATCGTGATTGACGGACGGGCCATGTCCGACATGAGCGAGAAGGAACTAACCCGGTACCGCCGCAGGCACCTTGGCTATATCTTCCAGATGTACAATCTGATCCCGAACCTGACCGTACGGGAGAATATCGAAGTCGGGGCATATCTGAGTGATCATCCGCTTGATCTGGACGAACTGCTCAGCACCCTGGGCCTGGCTGAACACCAGGACAAGCTGCCCAACCAGCTGTCCGGCGGCCAGCAGCAGCGCACTTCCATCGGCCGGGCCGTCATCAAGAACCCGGATATCCTGCTCTGCGATGAGCCGACCGGCGCTCTGGACTATCAAACCTCCAAGGATATCCTGAAACTGATTGAAACAGTCAATCAGAAATACGGCAATACCGTCATTATGGTTACCCACAACAATGCCATCAAGGATATGGCTGATGAAGTTGTCATGCTGCATGACGGCCGCATCCGTGATGTCATTCATAACAGAGTAAAGACAGCAGCCGAGGATCTGGAGTGGTGATCATGAAGAACCCGCTGCGGAAAAGGCATCTGCGCGAACTGCGCACGGATGCCGGAAAATACATCGTTATTTTCATCATTCTTGTCATGTCCATTTCGTTTGTGTCGGGATTCCTGGTGGCTGACGGATCCATGATCCGGGCCTATGACGAGAGTTTTGAAAAATACAATATCGAAGACGGCAAGTTCACTGCCGAGCATCGTCTCAACCGCTCCCAGAAGCGAGAGATTGAAGCCTGGGGTGTACAGCTTTATGACCTGTTCTATCACGATGCAGACCTGACCAACGGATCCACCCTGCGGATCTTTGCGGAGCGGACCGAGGTGGACAGGGTTTGCCTGATGGAAGGGGATATGCCGCAGTCAGCCGGCGAGATCGCCGTGGACCGCATGTATGCGGACAACAACAGCCTGAAACCGGGTGATGCAGTGTCTGACGGCGGTCACGAGTGGGTCATCTCCGGGCTGGTGGCACTGTCCGACTACAGCACGATGTTTTCCGACAACACCGACACGATGTTCGATGCGACCACGTTCGGCGTGGCGGTCGTGACGGCAGACGGTTTTGCGGACATCCCCGGTGAACCGGTACGCTGCTATGCCTGGAAGTATCTGCATGCTCCTGCCGATGAGCAGCAGGAACATGATCTCGGCGAAGATTTCATGACGTATCTGAATGACCGGATTGTCCTTAAGAACTATCTGCCCCGCTATGCCAACCAGGCCATCGTCTTCACCGGTGATGACATGGGCAGTGACCGGGCCATGATGGAAGTGCTGCTGTACATCATCATCGTGATTGTGGCCTTTGTCTTTGCGGTCACCATGACCAATACCATCACAAAGGAAGCGACAGTCATCGGTACGCTGCGGGCATCAGGGTTCAGCCGGAACGAACTGATCCGCCACTACATGACCATGCCGGTCATTGTGACCCTGGTCAGTGCTGCCATCGGGAATATCCTTGGCTACACGGTCATGAAAAACTTATGTGCCGCCATGTACTACAACAGTTACAGCCTGCCGACCTATGTGACGATCTGGAGCCCGGAGGCCTTTATCAAGACAACGATTATCCCGATCATCATTATGACCGTGGTCAACTGGCTGATCCTGTACCGGAGCCTGTCCCTGCGGCCGCTGCAGTTCCTGCGGCATGACCTGTCACGGCGGAAGAAGAAACGGGCTGTCCGGCTGCCCCATGGCCTGCCGTTCATGCAGCGTTTCCGGATCCGTATCATCACCCAGAACCTGGCCAATTATCTGACCTTATTTGCCGGCATCCTGTTTGCCAATATCCTGCTGCTGTTCGGGTTCGGCCTGCCGATGATTCTGGAGGACTATCAGAATTCCCTCAGTGACAACATGCTGAGCAATTACCAGTATATCCTGAGCATTCCCTCGGATATTTCCGATGAAGATCACCGGTTGGAAAGCCTGATCAGCGGGATGAAGTTCCTCGGCGATGTCGAGACGGACAATCCGGATGCTGAAAAGTTCAGTGCCTATAATCTCATGACAGTGGCAGAGGATGACATCCGCAGTGAGGAGATCATGCTGTACGGCATCAGCCCGGACAGCCGGTATATCCATGCATCGTTCGGCCCGGAAGATGCGTATATCTCGCAGTCCCTGGCTGACAAGTATGACCTGGAACCCGGGGATGTGCTGCGCCTGAAGGAAAAATACAAAAAGGATACCTATGAAGTGCGGATTACCGGGGTTTACAGTTACGAGGCGGCCCTGTGCGTCTTCATGGACCGCACCCGGCTTAATAAGATGTTTGACCTGGGTGAGGAAACATTTGTCGGATACTTCAGCGATACAGAGATTACAGACATCGCGGAAGACCATATCGGCACGCAGATCGATTATCAGTCACTGACCAAAGTATCGCGGCAGCTGGACCTGTCCATGGGCTCGATGATGGATCTGGTGTACGGTTTTGCGGTTGTGATCTTCTTTGTCCTGATGTATCTGATGACCAAGACCATCATTGAAAAGAATGCGCAGTCGATTTCCATGATCAAGATTCTGGGGTATTCCCCCGGGGAAATCTCACGGCTGTATATCGTGGTGACATTCCTGGCGGTGATCGCGTTCATGCTGCTGTCAATGCCGATTGTCACCAGGGCAATCATCTTCCTGTATAAATACATGATCCTGCGGGAAATGACCGGGTGGATACCGATTCATCTGAAGCCGGAACTGTATGTGAAGATGTTCGTGCTGGGCCTGCTGACCTATACACTTGTCGCTGTGCTGGAATACTGGCGGATCAGGAAGGTGCCGATGAGCGAGGCACTGAAAAACGTGGAGTAGGAGGCTGTTATGAAAAAGAGATTACTGAAAAAAGGAATGACCGCAGTGCTGGCAGCGGGACTGTGTGCCTGTGCGGGACAGTCCGCCGGGCCTTCTCTTCCGGCAACACCTGCCCCGGCAACGGAGGAACCGGTGGTCATCAGCCATGATGAGGCAACTGTTCCTGCCCGGAAGACAGAAACCATCACGGTCCGCACGGATGCCTGCGGAACCGTGGAAAAGATCAGTGCGGAAGTGGAACTGGAACCGCTTGGCAGCACCGTTGTTCATGATGTGACAAACCTTGCGGACATCCGCAACCGGGAAGGGGACGAGGAGTACGATCTGACGGCATCAGGCGACCTGTATTGGCAGAATCTCGGGGAAAAGATCCGCTATGAAGGAACCGGGACTGCTGAACTGCCGTTTGCCGTCCAAGTGACTTATAAGCTGGACGGACAGCCGGTATCGGCGGAAGAGCTGGCCGGCCGCAGCGGCCAGGTGACAATCCGCTTTGACTACACCAACAAAACAGCCGGGGCCGGATATGTGCCGTTTCTGGCGCTGACAATGGCCGTGCTGGATGAAAATGTGTTCTCTGATATTGAAGTGACAAACGGGCGGGTGGTCAATGCCGGCGGGGAGACCGCTGTGGTCGGCTACGCGGTCCCGGGACTGTATCAGGCAATGAAGATGGGCAATTATGACATGACGGATGAATTTGAGGTTCCGGAGTATGTTGAAATCAATGCCCGGGCTGAAGATTTCCGGCTTGATTTCACTTCAACAGTGGTCAGCGACGGCCTGTTCAGTGAAATTGAAGACGATGACCTGAAAGATCTTGACGATCTGTCGGCTGACATGAAGGAAATGGGTTCCTCGTTCCGGGAAGTGGTAGATGGTGCCGGTTCCCTGAAAGACGGAATGGGGGAATTCGGTTCCGGCATGAATCAGTATATTGAGGGGGTCAGCCGGATGTGCGGTTATGCCGGCACTCTCAGCGAAATGTCCGGGACGGTCAAGGACAAGCTGCCGGGTCTGCTGGATACGGTCAGCAGCACGACAGCCGGCATTGACCAGATGAATCAGATGGTCCAGGCCCTGGATGTCCCGGCTATGGAGAGCGGCACAGCGGCGGCCCTGGCCCAATTTCAGAAAGATACCGAAGAACTTGAAAACCGGCTGACAGCCCTGCAGGATGCCATGACCACCCTTCAGGAAGGAATGACAGCAGTTTCGGAATATGCCGGGGTTTTGCAGGAACAGACAGCTGCAGCGGCGGCCCTGCTTGAAGGGGTTGACCTTTCCGGACTGAACGGGACACTGGCCGCGCAGAAAGAACAGGCCCGGGAACAGGCTGCCGGAGAGATCGCATCACTTGGGCTTGATGACGAACAGAAAGCAGCCGTGCTCGCGGCTGTGGATGAAGCGCTTGGGAGCATCGATATCTCAGCGGATGCGGCCGCAAAGCAGGAAGAGGTTAATTCCCGGCTGACATCGGCTGCCCGGATTCTGGCAGCTGTACCGGCAGCCCCGGTCATTGCCGTGCCGCAGCTGGATGAGGACGCACTCAATGAAGTACTCAATGACATGAGCACCCAGGCAGAGATCCTGCAGGCCGGTTACGGCAGTCTCGGCAATCTGCCCCGGATGACGGAACAGCTGAAGACATCCTTTGGCCAGCTGGCTGCCATGAGCGCCCTGATCAGCGAACAGACAGCCCAATACAGGCCGCAGCTGGAAAGCCTGCCGGGACAGCTGAGCGAACTGGCCGCGGCCCTGAATGCACTGGGCTCTGCTTCATCACCGCTGCAGGAAGGGTATGGGAAAATCCAGGAAGGTGTACAGGAACTGTATGACGGCCTGAAGGAATTCAATGATGAAGCGATCAAAGAAATGGCGCAGACAGGGGGCTACGATCTCGCCCGCCTGCTCTGTTCCATACGGGAACTGCGCCGCAATGACCGGAATTATACGAACTATTCGGGGCTTACGGCAGGGACGGAAGGAACTGTCAGATTTATCTTTGAAACTGCGGAAATCAAACCGTGATCAGACAGAGTGAAACAGCTCTGTCTTTTTTTCAGAATAATTTTCTGATTTGTATAACAATGTTCTGAATCTTTGTGAATTCTTTCCGATATGGTCATTGAACTGACCCTTTTTGTGATAAAATGAAACCGGTCATAGGGTTTTTACATGCTCTAAAAGAAGGAGGAAAAATGGAAAGAAAGTTCAAATCGATGGACGGCAATACTGCGGCCGCTCATGTATCGTATGCTTTCACTGAAGTTGCGGCGATCTACCCGATCACCCCTTCAAGCCCGATGGCAGACTACGTTGACCAGTGGGCTGCTGCAGGCCAGAAGAACATCTTCGGCAACACAGTGACAGTATCCGAAATGCAGGCTGAGTCCGGTGCCGCGGGTGCTGTTCATGGTTCCCTGAATGCAGGTGCGCTGACCACAACTTATACAGCTTCCCAGGGTCTTCTGCTGATGATCCCGAACATGTATAAGATTTCCGGCGAACTGCTGCCAGGCGTGTTCCACGTTTCTGCCCGTGCTCTGGCTGCTCATGCACTGTCGATCTTCGGTGATCACTCTGACGTCATGGCATGCCGGCAGACCGGCTTTGCAATGCTGTGCGAAAACAGTGTGCAGGAAGTTATGGACCTGGGTCCGGTTGCTCATCTCGCAGCCATCAAGGGCCGTGTCCCGTTCCTGAATTTCTTCGATGGTTTCCGTACATCCCATGAAATTCAGAAGGTTGCTGTCTGGGATTACAAGGATCTCGCCGACATGGTTGACATGGATGCTGTCAATGCATTCCGTGCCCGGGCGCTGAATCCGGAACACCCGACAATGCGTGGTTCTCACCAGAATGGTGATATCTACTTCCAGAACAGAGAAGCAGCGAACAAGTATTATGATGCTGTTCCGGCAATCGTTGAAGAATACATGGACAAGATCAACGCCAAGCTCGGTACAGACTATAAGCTGTTCAACTACTATGGTGCCGAGGACGCTGACCGTGTCATCGTTGCCATGGGTTCGTTCTGCGACGTTGCGGAAGAAGTTATCGACTACCTGCTGGCGAACGGTGAAAAGGTCGGTCTCGTAAAGGTCCGTCTGTATCGTCCGTTTGTTCAGGAAAAGCTGGTTGAAGCAATCCCGGCTACTGCCAAGATGGTTGCGGTTCTTGACCGTACAAAGGAACCGGGTTCCCTCGGCGAACCGCTGTACCTGGATGTTGTCTCCTCGCTGGCTAACTGCGGCAAGGATGATGTCAAGGTCTTCGGCGGCCGTTATGGTCTGGGTTCCAAGGACACCACACCGGCGAGCGTCTTCGCGATCTATGATGCCATGAAGGAAGGCACCATCAAGCGTCAGTTCACTGTCGGCATCGTCGATGATGTGACCAACCTGTCGCTGGAAGAAAAGCCGGCTCCGGATACTTCTCCGGAAGGCACAATCAATGCCAAGTTCTGGGGTCTGGGCGGCGACGGTACTGTCGGTGCCAACAAGAACTCCATCAAGATTATCGGTGACCATACCGACAAGTATGTTCAGGCATACTTCCAGTATGACTCCAAGAAGACCGGCGGTGTAACCGTATCCCACCTGCGGTTCGGTGACAAGCCGATCAAGAGCTCCTACTACATTAACAAGGCTGACTTCGTAGCCTGCCACGTTCCGGCATACATCACAAAGCACTTCCCGATCGCACGTGACGTCAAGCCGGGCGGGACCCTGCTGATCAACTGCGCATGGACGATTGACGAACTGTCTCATCACCTTGACGCAGCCAGCAAGCGCTACATCGCCAAGAACAACATCAATCTGTACACGATCGACGCGATCGGTCTGGCAGCTTCTGTCGGAATGGGCAAGCGGACCAACACGGTTCTGCAGTCTGCCTTCTTCGCACTGGCAAAGGTTCTGCCGGCTGAGGACGCCCTCAAGTACATGAAGGATGCGGCTACACATTCCTACCTGAAGAAGGGTCAGGATATTGTTGACATGAACCACAGGCCATCGATGCCGGTGCTACAGCAGTCGTCAAGGTTGACGTTCCGGCTGACTGGGCTGATGCGGTTGATGAAAAGGCAGATGTCAAGCTGGAAGGTGCTGAAAAGCTCGTTTCCCAGGTCAAGGAAATCATGGAACCGGTCAACCGTATGGATGGCGATTCCCTGCCGGTTTCTGCCTTCATGGGCCACGAAGACGGTACATTCGAACAGGGCGCTGCCGCTTATGAAAAGCGCGGTGTCGCCGTCAGTGTTCCGACCTGGACACCGGACAAGTGCGTACAGTGCAACCAGTGCGCATATGTCTGCCCGCACGCAACAATCCGTCCGTTCGCGCTGACAGATGAAGAAGCTGCAGCAGCTCCGGAAACAGCTAAGATTGTTGCCCTCAAGAGAGGCGGCTTCAAGTACAATCTGGCGATTTCTCCGCTGGACTGCATGGGCTGCGCACTCTGCGTGAAGGTCTGCCCGACCAAGTCCCTGGCTATGGTCGAAATGGAAACACAGCTTGATCAGCAGCCGGTCTTCGACTACATGGTCAAGAATGTTACCGAAAAGAAGTCTCTGATCAACGACACAGTTCCGGGCAGCCAGTTCCGGGTTCCGTATCTGGAATTCTCCGGTTCCTGCGCCGGCTGTGCAGAAACATCTTATGCACGTCTCGTAACACAGCTGTTCGGCGATCACATGATGATCTCCAACGCTACAGGCTGCTCCTCCATCTGGGGCGGTCCGGCTTCCTCTTCTCCGTATACAGTCAATGCGGAAGGCAAGGGCCCGGCCTGGGCGAACTCTCTGTTCGAAGACAATGCTGAACACGGCTTTGGTATGTACCTCGGCCAGAAGAAGATCCGTCTGGATCTCGCTGACAAGGCCCGCCAGCTGATCGCTGTCGAATACACAGATGCAGATCTGAAGACAGCTGCTCAGGCATGGCTCGATACATTCGATGACGGTGAAAAGAACCAGGACGCTGCGAAGGCATTCGCTGCTGCCCTGGCAGACGGCATCGTCGACGGCTGCGGCTGCGAAGCCTGCACGCTGGCTCGTGAAATCCTCGATAAGAAGGACTACCTCAACAAGAAGAGCGTCTGGATCTTCGGTGGCGACGGCTGGGCATTCGATATCGGTTTCGGCGGCGTAGATCATGTTCTCGCTTCCGGTGAAGATGTCAATATCTTCGTCTTCAACACTGAAGTTTACTCCAACACAGGCGGTCAGGCTTCCAAGGCTTCCAACATCGGTCAGGTTGCCCAGTTCGCAGCTGCCGGTAAGGAAATCAAGCCGAAGTCCCTGGCAGAAATCGCCATGACATATGGCTACGTCTATGTTGCTCAGATTGCCATGGGCGCTAACCAGGCTCAGACACTGAAGGCTATCCGTGAAGCAGAAGCTTATCATGGACCGTCTCTGATCATCGGCTATGCACCGTGCGAAATGCATTCCATCAAGGGTGGTATGACCAACTGCCAGGATGAAATGAAGAAGGCTGTTGCCTGCGGTTACTGGAACCTGTTCCGCTTCAACCCGGCAGCAGAAGGTGCTAAGTTCACACTTGACAGCAAGGCTCCGGCCGGCGGTTATCAGGAATTCCTGATGAACGAAGCCCGTTACAGCCGTCTGACTCGTGAGTTCCCGGAAAGAGCTGAAACACTGTTCGCCGCAAACGAAGCAGCAGCCAAGGAACGTTACGAACACCTGATGAAGCTGGTTGAGCTTTACAAGTAATTTCCTCCGTCCGTAATACAAATACCCCGGATCATTTTCCGGGGTATTTTCTTTTTCCGGTGTTCCCTTGACCTGCAGAATCCGCTATATTTAAATACAGAGATTAGGGGTGGTTTTTGTGAAGAGTATCAAGTGGTCATCACTGTTTATCGCGCTGCTGTATGCTGCAGCCGGTGTTTATCTTTTCATGTATCCGCAGACGGATACCGAAACAATCTGCGAGGTACTGGGCATCGGCTGTATGGCCATGGGTGTGATCCTGATTATCTTCTATTTCCTGATGGATGTGCGCGCCGCGCTGTTCCGCAATGACTTTGTGGAAGGGATTATTCTGATCCTGCTGGGCGGGGTTGTGATCTACCAGATGAAGTCAGTAAAACCGCTGGTGCCGTTTATCCTGGCAATCGTCATTGCCGGCAGCGGCGTGAAGAAGCTGCAGGACGGTATTGATGTGGGCCGGATCGGCTATCCGCATACATGGACTTATCTGATCATGGCGGTGATTTCCATTGTGCTGGGTGCCCTGGTCATGCTGCA
>JAEEGL013111159.1_pt1 | contig 10148 bp, 7 predicted proteins | sample 9134231 | NCBI WGS metagenome assembly JAEEGL01 (sample SAMN16246548, study PRJNA631951) | gut metagenome | biome: gut microbiome; feature: rumen; material: fiber-attached | host: Bos | place: Iran: Karaj | collected 2018-10
CCAGCTGATGGCAAAGAGGGGCTTATATTACGACACCTATGTGGCACAGTACGGACAGCTTGAAGAAAGGAAGGTGAGTGCGTAATGGCAGCTAATTCATTTCGCGAAGACGAGACCATTAAGAACACGGACATGAAGAAGGTCTTCGTCAGAATGATGGGCTATCTTAAGGCACATATAGCAGAGATAATACCGGTACTTATATCACTTGTGGTTTGTGTGCTTATCAATCTGGTGAGCCCGCTTTTTATGGAATATGCAATAGATGTTCATGTGGCGAACAGAAATGTGACGGGGCTACTCTTAACAGCGGGAGCCATCGTCCTTCTGGGTCTTGTATATGCAGGCTTTGTTAAGCTTCGTATTTACTTCATGAGCAGGATCGGAAACAAAATATTATTGGACATCAGACAGGAGCTCTATGAACATGTCCAGACTTTGTCACTGACATTTTTTGACTCAAGACCAACAGGTAAGATCCTGTCCAGGATCATCGGTGATGTTAACTCCCTGAAGGAGGTCATGAACAATACCATCACCAATCTGATCCCCAACTTTGTGACGGTCTTTGGCGTAGTTGTGATAATGATGGTCAAGGACTGGAAGCTGGCCCTTGGCACTCTGTGCTCCATGCCGCTAATGATGGCCGCTATCTTCTGGATCAGAGGAAAAAATCACAAGGGCTGGCAGGATGTGAGAAAGAAATCCTCCAACTTAAGTGCCTATATCCATGAGGATATCGCAGGAATCTCAGTGGTTCAGAGCTTTAGTGCGGAAAATGAGACCAAGAGTACCTTCAGAGACCTGGCCAATGAGCACAGGGATGCTTATATCAAGGCCTGCATGTATTCTGATCTCTTCGGACCTGCCATCGATATGAGCTGGGCTGTCAGCAGCATGGTGATGTATCTGGTGGCAGTGGTATTTCTTGGATATACAGAGGCAAGTGTGGGCATGATCGTTGCCTTTGCAACCTATGCAAATATGTTCTGGAGACCAATCATGGGTCTTTCCGGATATTATAACCAGCTGGTGACAAATATGTCTGCGGCAGAGAGAGTATTTGATCTTCTCGACACTGAGGCTGAGATCGTGGATAAGGAAGGCGCTACGGAGCTTCCTGAGATAAGGGGCGAGGTTTCCTTCGAGAACGTTGGCTTTACCTATGATGAGGGGACCAAAGAGGAGACCAAGGTCCTTGAGAATGTCAGCTTCACTGCAAGGCCCGGTGAGACCATCGCTCTTGTTGGCCCCACTGGCGCAGGTAAGACTACCATTGTTAACCTTATCAGCAGGTTCTATGACATTCAGAAGGGCCGCATCCTTATTGACGGTCATGACCTTACTGATGTGACAATAGAGAGCCTTCGTCGTCAGATGGGTGTCATGACCCAGGATAACTTCATCTTCAGCGGAACCGTAAGGGAGAACATCCTCTACGGAAGGCCCGATGCCACTGAGGAGGAGATGATTGCCGCAGCCAAGGCTGTAAATGCACATGATTTTATCACCAAGCTTGAAAAGGGCTATGATACCGAGCTTAAGGAGAGAGGCGCAGGTCTTTCCATCGGACAGAGGCAGCTTATTGCCTTTGCAAGGACCATGATATCCATGCCCAAGATCCTTATCCTGGACGAAGCCACCAGCAGCATTGACACTCACACTGAGATGCTGGTGCAGAAGGGCATTCAGGCTCTTTTGTCAGGAAGGACCAGCTTTGTTATCGCTCACCGTTTATCAACCATCAAGAATGCCGACAGGATCTTCGTGATTAATAACGGAGGCATCTTGGAGAGCGGTAATCATGACCAGCTTATTCAAAAAAAGGGTGCATATTATGACCTTTACATGGCACAGTTTGCCTAATGGTAGTATAATTTAATAATAATTGTCGGATTTATCAGACAATTTAGATTAAATATTCGGCCAATAGTTTTGGCCTGACCAGATTTGGGGGCAGCGTATGAATGAGAAAGTAGCTAAGCTAAGGGGAAGCATGCAGCAGAGAATAGTAGGAAAGGAGCAGGTGATAGACAGGCTCATCGTTTCACTGCTAGCCGGCGGGCATGTTCTCCTGGAAGATGTGCCGGGCGTTGGTAAGACGTCCCTGGCCAAGGCGCTTTCAGATTCGCTGTCCCTGTCTTTTTCCAGAATTCAGTGTACACCGGATACAACCCCCTCCGACATAACGGGCTTCTCCGTATATGATCAGGGGACTTCTTCCTTCAAGGTCCTTCCGGGTCCCATAGTTAACAATATAGTTCTTGCGGATGAGCTCAACAGAACATCGCCCAAGACCCAGTCTGCCCTTTTGGAGGTAATGGAGGAGCACAGGGTTACTATTGACGGCAATCAGATTCCCGTTCCGGAGCCCTTTATGGTAATAGCAACCCAGAACCCATCCGAAATGGCTGGAACCTATCCGATACCGGAGTCCCAGATGGACAGATTCATGATGAAGCTCTCTGTGGGCTATCCCGACACCCAGGCCAGCGTGGATATGGCAGGGCGTTTCCTGGAGGGGCAGCTCCATGGTAAAATTGAGCCTGTTCTTACAGCCGCTGATATCCTAGGCATGAGAAAAGAGTCTGAGAAAGTCACTGTCAACGACACATTGAGACTCTATGCTGTTAACATTGTGGAAGCCACCAGAAAGAGTGCGGATATTGCCTGCGGCGCCTCACCCAGAGCACTTCTTGCAATGCTTCGATGCAGTCAGGCCATCGCCTATATGGACGACAGAGATTATTGCGTGCCGGAGGACATTGCTATGGCAGCATCCCTGTCACTCCCTCACAGGCTGGTACTTACAACAGAGGCCAAGATGAACCGCGTTACCAGAGATCATCTTGTGACACTGATCATAGAGAGGACAAAAGTCTCATGAGGATCACTTTCAGCAAAAAAGGAGTACTGTATTATCTGGTATTTCTGGCGGGGAGCCTGGTGCTTGCCTCTTTTTACGGCGGACCGGTGCCCTTTGTGATGTTCTACGGCCTTCTGCTGATACTTCCGCTGTCCCTTGCGTACATTTTTATCAACATCGTTCGTCTGTCCCTGTACCAGGAGATTGAGGTTCACAAGCTCTCCAAGGGCGATACCCATGACTACAGGATAATGCTGGAGAACACAGGATTTCTTCCGGTTCACAAGATGTCGTTTGGCCTGTACAAGGACCGATGCGATATGGGGAATCTTAGCGAAGAAGACCGGGTGTCTATTGGTATCTTTGGTAAAAAAGAGATCACTTCCGGAATCAGCTGCAAATACGCAGGGGCCTATAACGTAGGCGTCGAGCATGTTTTTTTTCAGGATCCCTTCAAGATAATGAAGGTAAAGTATCCGGTAAAGTATTCCTTCAGAGCCATCGTAAGTCCCAGAATAACGGATATTGCCGACAGCTCCCTTGACCTTGAGAATCTCATCAACAGCAGCGGCCTTAAGAGCAAAAGGCTATACGAAGAGATTCCGGGCAGCGACATGAGAGCCTACAGAAACGGAGACAGCCTTTCATCAATTAACTGGAAGGTGTCAGCCAGACTTTCTGAGCTGATGGTAAGAGTTCCGGACAAAATGGAGAAGAGGACAGTGACGCTGGTTCTTGGAGCGGTCAACGTTCCCGAGAGAGATCAGGACACCGAGTACCTGAGGAAAAGAGATTATTTCCTGGAGTTTGTTGTGTCAGCAGCCTGGCATTTCGGGCAGCAGGGGATACCGGTAAGACTTATATATCCTGCGGGAGTTATTAAGGAGTCCGTGGTGGATTCCCATGACTCATTTTTGGAATTCTATAATATCGTTGCCGATGGGATCTTCTACGGCGCCGATGAGGAGTATGAGAAGATGCAGGAGTTTGTAAAGAACGGGGGTAACAAGAGGGATGACATGGATATCTGGCTTCTCATCAGAGAGGACATGGAGCCGGGAGAAGATTACTGCGTTAGTTTCTGATGAGCTTAAGATCTGCATGTTCATATTTTCTCTGACAGGGGTGTGCCTTAGAGGGATGTCCCTTATTAGGAGTGATCTGGGGGAGTTCTGTGGCAGTTCCTCTTTATTTGCAGTGCTCATTTTCTTTTTGTTCTATACAGGGCTGTCACGTCTCTTTGAAGTCTTTGCGGGAAGAGTCTCCGCATCTTTGGTGGCGGTTCTTCCGGCCTTCGTGCTGTTTTTTCTTGTGAGAGATATTGATAGCATGCCTTATCTGCAGATGGCGGTAATCACGGCGGCAGTTTTGAGGCTATTAATGAATTTTGTTTCCTTCAGGGAAAAAGTGGTGCTGGTAGGGACTTTACTTCTGACGGTGGCAGCGGTGGCGCTTCGTTTTGGGTTCGGACCTTTTTATGAGGATTCAAGAGTTGAAACGGCGCTGTTTGTATGTCTGTTTGTGCTGATGCTGTCGGGGCTTCAGTATCTTATCCCGGAGAGATCCGGCGAACCCTTTCCATTTTCATTTTTTGCTGTGATGGCTATTATCATAATCCTGATTCCTGCCAGAGAGGCTCCGATCAACTGGAAACCCGTGCTGGAGGTGGGAGAGAGGATCGCAAACGGCGTGGAGGTTGCCTGCAGCAATGTATACTATTTGACCTCCGGCGTTTTTGGCAAAAATAAATATGTCGCAGGCTACAGCAGTCTTAAGGAGTCCGGCGGAAGTATCGCAGGCAGGTCCAAGACCGAGCTTATCCTAAGGCCTAAGAGCCAGACCTATGTCCTGTACAAGGATAAGGAGACTCTTCAGCTTATGAAGAGAAGGAAAGCGGTATACCTCACCGGCGGAAAAGGTATTGATAAGGAAAGAGCGGTTGAGTTTCTTACGCTACTGTACAGGGCGGAAGTCACCGATGAGATGGCCAAGACCTTTTCCCAGAAGGCGGGCCTTGACATAGAATACGCCTATGTAAGGACCAAGGATGAGATCACACCTGTTTTTGCCATAGACCTTACGACAAACGGAAGAAATCTTAAATCCGGCAGGAGCGATACTGATCACAAAAAGGGATATACCATTAATTCGGTTTATCTTGACGTGGACTATGCAAGTCCCTATTTCATCGCGCTGGTTAAAAATGCAGACTCTGCGCCAAAGAGTAATATTTCATATGAGGACCTCTGCGACTATGCAAGAAGAATGTACAGCTTCAATCTGGCTGCGGTGGTGACAAAAGAAGAGTATGAGAAACTGGCTGATTCTGACCAAGTCTATGGCGCTAACTGCGAGGAGTATCTGGATACCACCGGTTGCAGCGACAGGCTCCGGGAGTTGGCTAAGACTCTGACAGAAGGTCTTGATAACGATTATGACAAGTGCAGGGTGATAGAGGAGTATCTGAGACAGTACCCCTACAGCACTCAGCTGACGGATTCCGAGCCTCAGGATATGAATACAGCAGAAGGAATGAGCACCCTGGCTGAGGACTTCTTGTTCCATGCCGGTAAGGGCTACTGCGTGCACTATGCCTCATCGATGGTGATGCTGCTAAGGCTCTCTGGAATCCCGGCAAGGTGTGATGCGGGCTACAACTACCTGTATCCCTTTGAGGAACAGGAGGAGTTTGAGGTGTCAGGGACAAGGGCTCATACCTGGCCCGAGGCATTTATTAAGGATGCGGGCTGGATCCCTTTTGAACCCACTAGCGCATATACCTCCTATCAGGACAGAGCCTGGAATATGGAGATGAAACAGCCACAGGGCGATAAGGGAATGACCTATGAAGAAGATTATGACAGCCTGTCTGTGCCGGATATTGTAAAACTGGTGCCGGATCTTGCAGAGGAAGTTGCAGAGGAAGACGACAACAAGGAGATATTCACGCTTGTAAGGATAGCGGTGATTGTGGTGCTCAGCGTCCTGCTTTTGTATGTTCTGGTTCTTGTGGGTACAGCGCTGGTAAAAGATGCTGTGTACAGGAAATCCTCCTATGGAGGGAAACTTCGCACAGATGTTGAACTTATCAAGAAGGATATCAGGAAACATTCCGATGAGTTCTTTGACAGGGGCTTTTTGTCGGATTATGCAGACAGAGCACCGCAGGAATTCAGAAAATCTGTAAGTGAGATCTTCGGACTGTATTACAAAATAGAATACGGCAAAAATAAAGAGGCTGCCCTAACCGAACAAGACAGCCTCCATGTCAGAGACGTTAGAAAACAGCTCCATGAGAGCTATAGGAAAAACAAAAAGAAGGTCAGCTGATAATATCGGCAAGTTTACCCTTGGACAGAACAGCCAGGTGCTGTGTGGCGCGGGACATAGCCGTATACAGGCAGTGTCTTCCCAGCTCGTCTGCGGGGTAAGCGTCATTTCCCGCATCGGGTAGAATGACGTGGTCAAATTCAAGACCTTTGGCATATCGCAGCTCAATAAGGAATGCTCCGCTCTTTGGAAGAGAGCAGTTCTCAGAGATGATCGCGGGAGATCTGTCACCTAATCTTTCGCTGATTCTCTCAAGGCTTCCTTCATTTCTGCAGATAATGGCGGTGAGACCGCTCTTTTTGCTGTATTCGTCCATGAGACTGATAAGCTCTTTGGTGAGTTCTTCGTCTGACTCGCAGGCCTTAACTATAGTCTTTTCACCGGGGCGTTTCACAGAGGATACCATGAGCTTTTTTTCCTCAGGAAGGATGGATGCGAACATCTCGGTTACTTCCGGTGAGCTTCTGTAGCTGGTAAGAAGGGGAAGCTCTGCATAGGTCTTGCCGCCTTCACTAAGCAGCTCCCTTATTCCGGAGAAGGTTGCGGTACCCTCACGGATTGCCTGGTATTCATCTCCCAGCAGCATGAAGCGGGCACCCGGGAAGTATTTCCTAAGTACCATGAGCTGAGCCATTGTATAATCCTGAACTTCATCTATCATGACATAACGCATATTTCGGTCACAGATTCCCGTGAGCTCCATCTTGGTGTAGAGCCACTCGGCGGCTGTGATCTTTTTAGTATCAAGGAGTCTTTGTGCCACGTGAAGGACGTTGACGAAGCCGCAGTGTCTTATCTGGCTCAGGGCGCCGCCAAAGTCATTTTCAATTCTGTTATCTTCTGCAGAGTCGGATTTGGCGGAGCCTTCCGATTCCTCGTCATTGTCACTATCCATGTTGTGAAGCTTATTCTTGGCCATGGCTTCAAGCTCATCCATTACAGTCTGCACAAGTCTTACGCCCATCGGGAATTTGGCAAAACGTTTGATGACTTGGAACACCTCTTTTTTGGAGAGAATCAGTCTGGCCTTCTGGAAGATGTCTGTAAAGTCGTCGATTTCCGGTGACAGTGCTGAGAGAGTCTCGTGAATCCTTACAAGGCTCTCATCCTCTGTGTAGTCATATTCGCTGTAGGCCACAGGAACATTTACGTGGTCCAGGAATTCCTTCCAGGTAAGAGTCACGGGATTGGTCTCGCCAAGATCCGGAAGGACGTTATCGATATAGTCCCTGAAGATCGGATTGGGGGTTATGAGGCACACCTGATCCGGGCGAAGGGACTTTCTCTTCTGATAAAAAAGGTAAGCTATACGCTGGAGAAGTACCGAAGTCTTGCCACTTCCTGCGATGCCGTTAACCAGAAGCACCGGCACATCGGGGTAACGAATAACAGCGTTCTGCTCCTTCTGGATGGTTGCGGTAATTGCTGTCATCTTATCGGAGCGGGTCTGGGACAGAGACTGAAGAAGCAGCGGATCCTCTATGGCGATGGTGGTGTCAAAGAAGGAGATAAGCTTGTTCTTTTCTATCTCGAACTGCCTTCGAAGCTTAAGGTCCACGGGGATCTCCCTGTCTTCTACGGTGTAGCTGGTGCGGCCGTTATCCTGATTGTAGTACACCTCCGCCACGGGAGAGCGCCAGTCAACAACCAGCTGATCGTATCCGTTCTCAGAAATTGCGGCTCTTCCTATATAATAGTCCTCAGTCTGGTCCTCGCCCTCGAACTGAAGAGATATTTTGGCAAAATAGGGAGACTGAAGGAGCTTCTCTACGGTATCAAGGCGCTTGCCAAGAGAAGAGCTCTCTACATTGTAGGTGTCGATATAACGGTTCCATACCTCAATCTCGGCCAGAGTTTCCATGGTGGTCTCGATATCTGCGTAGTCGAAACGGATATTGTCGCGGATATCGTTTTTGTCCTCCACTGCCTTCTCATTCAGGGAGGATATCTGTGATTTCAAGTCTTTTTCTATATTAAGAAGTTTGTTGTAGGTCTTGGTGAGATGAGCCTGTTCCTGCTCAAGTATATCTTTTTCCATAAAATTACTCCTTTTACGTAAGGGCATATTGCGGTTACGAAAAACAGGATAGTTTCCTGTGTCTTATCAGTATATCATGGCGGTAAATAATTGCATAGCGCCGCATATTCCTATAAAATGAAATGAGGGGATTAATACTTGGTGCATTGGGGGTATCAGGTAATGCCAAAAATAATCTGTAACAATCCACTTTCCTGTGAAGATGATATAAAAGATTTTGTGCTGGAGGGAGAGGCTGACATCAGCTTTTCCGGCGGCGCTATGAGACTTGCAAGTAAGAGGCCTTCCTCAGAGGGGCAGAAGGCGAATTTCGTTCTGTGGTGTCCCAAGGTTTTTCCTGCGGATATCATGATCGAGTGGGAGTTTCGGCCGATAAGAGAGCCCGGCCTTGCCATGCTGTTTTTTGCAGCCAAGCCAAAGAACGGTCCCGGAAGCATCTTCGACGGAGCTCTTTTAAGGAGAACCGGAGAGTACGAGCAGTATCACAGCGGGGATCTTAACACCTATCATCTTTCCTATTTCAGGAGAAAAGAGCCTTCTGAGAGAGGCTTTCATACCTGCAATCTCAGAAAGAGCTACGGCGGCTTTCTGGTCAGTCAGGGTGCGGATCCTATCCCGGATGCTTCGGAGAACGCCGACTGGTACAACATGAGAGTGGTCAAAAGAGGTTCTAAAGTTTCTTTTTATATAAATGATCTTCAGATATTTGATTTTTATGATGACGGTATGACCTTCGGAGATCTGCTGACGGGAGGAAACATAGGTTTTCGCCAGCTCTCTCCCATGGTGGCGGAGTACAGGAAGCTTAAGGTTACCTGGATCTGATAACTTGTAGTTGCTGTTTGTAGGTTACGGGGGGTATCAAAATGGCATTTCGTATTAGCGAGCTGACAAGTGCGGTCAATTCATATCTCAATTCCATTTCAAGTGTAAATAGTCGGGGCAGCAGTATCGGTGAGGACCTTAAGGGAATATTCCAGAAATATTTCAGCAAGGCCGTCAATGATACCAAGGTCGAGGCTCCCAATATCAGAGATGAGATTAAAAACAATATCGACAGCCATAATTTTGCACCAAAGACAGCAGCGGAGGCTACGAAGGAAATTGCTAAGACTGCAGGTTCCGGTGCAGGTGAGGTTTCGGCGACAGCAAGTAATGCGGCTGCAAGTAATACGACTGCAAGTAATACGACAGCGAATAATGCCACCAATCTGGCAAGTCTTATAACGGCCTCAAGACTTGGCGGCAATCTGGACATTGCAGATGCCCTTGAGACTATCATGAAGGCTAACAGTCAGAACACGGAGAATGCCGATGTGTATAAGGGAATCCTTAGCGATAAGGCGCTCAGAGACCTGTCGGATTCGTCATATTTTTATACAAATATGGTTCAGAGTTCTCTTTTTAAGACCTCGGATGAGGATGAGGATGTGACCGGCAGCACTACCACCAATTCGATAGAAGGTCAGACCCTTGAGAAATTAAATGAGAATTCTCTTCTTAATGCAACCCTCGGAACATCGGATTATTCGTACTATCAGTCACTTTTACAGGCCTATAAGAGCACTCCGACGGAGTCGGTTTTCGGCGATTATTTGTTGTGATACAAGGCTTTAATAAAAACATGACAAAAAAATAGTTGAAAAATCATCTATGATAGTTTAAAATGTGATAGTTGTTTGATGTGAAGTAATTAGGAGGATTTTTTTTATGATTTCTGCAAGTGATTTCAGAAATGGTGTTACCATCGAGATTGATGGCAATGTATGTCAGATTATTGAATTCCAGCATGTTAAGCCCGGTAAAGGCGCTGCTTTCGTAAGAACCAAGCTCAAGGATATCATCAACGGCGGTGTTAAGGAGACAACCTTCCGTCCTACAGAGAAGTTCCCTGCAGCAAGGATCGACAAGAAG
>JAEEGL013112369.1_pt1 | contig 10148 bp, 6 predicted proteins | sample 9134231 | NCBI WGS metagenome assembly JAEEGL01 (sample SAMN16246548, study PRJNA631951) | gut metagenome | biome: gut microbiome; feature: rumen; material: fiber-attached | host: Bos | place: Iran: Karaj | collected 2018-10
AAAAAAAAAAAAAAAAAAAAAAAAAAAAAAAAAAAAAAAAAAAAAAAAAAAAAAAAAAAAAAAAAAAAAAAAAAAAAAAAAAAAAAAAAAAAAAAAAAAAAAAAAACTCCCTAAAAGCTGTTAATTGCATCCATAATCACATCATCTTATGTAACAGAAATTGAAATCAGTGCAAAAATACTTAAAAACATAGTTTACAATAAACATTAAGCTTTTTGCACTTCTCTCATGAAGGTAAATAAAAATACTACAACAGGGATAAACGTGAAAATTGTTAACTTTATTTAGTTATTAAATCTAATCTATTTGTACAGTCAGATTTGTTTGGTAATCAAAGCGCACTTACCAAATTCTCACCTTTATTTAGAGTCTCCGTCAGTCTCTTTATATAAAACTCAAGTTTCTCAGCTTTAGTTTTTCTGACATCTTCCTCTGTTTTTATCTGCTCTAACGCTTTAATAATTGGATTTTTAATTTTGTTAATTTCTTCTTTCTGTTTGCCAACCAACTCAAGTGCTTTTGATGAAAATTGACATTTTACATCCGCAGAAATTTGTTTGCTAATTTTGTGTTTTTGTTCCTGAAGAAAGTTTCGAAATAGAGGCAAAACCTTCTTTTTATATGCTATTGCAGCATCTTCATGATTTATCATTGCATTTATTGCTGATAAAACAGCAGTTCCTATGCCTATTGCAACACCTGCTGGACCTCCCAGCACAAAAGAGAACTGTCTGGCTGCAAATGCAACAATTCCACCCACAACTCCACCCCATACACCTCCGCTAAGTCCTGCTCCGACAGTAGTAGATACTTCCAAACCACATAAAGTCATGCTCAAGCTTGGACATAACAAATTGAAGTTATTTCTAATTACTGTTAATCCTTCAGAAAAGCGACGCATATCAATCTCTATCTGATTTGTAAACTCATTGAGTTGATTATTAATAATATTTGGTAATTCGTTTTTTGACCAGTTTATCAAAAAATCATTGAGTTTTTTCTCCACTGCATTACATAGCTTATCTTTTGACTTTCTAATACTTTCTTCCTTACCCCAAAAATTAATTTCTATACCTTTTGTTTCGTTGATAACTTTTTCTAAATCTCTGGATATGAAGTCACTTATTTCACGTTCAATACTGTTTTTTACATCATATTCAATTTTCGATACTACGTAATATACAGTCTTCTCAATTCTTTCGATAATTTCATCAAGATGTTTAAATTCATTCTCATTTTGTTTGAATTTTCTTGCTAATTCCTCAGCCGAATTACTTAAGAGCACCTTCAAATTTGGGATTTCATCAGTGATGATACTATTAAGCTTTTCATTTAAAACTTTAACATTTCCTAATTTTATTTTTCCTCGTTCTCTATTAATGATATCCGCAACTTTTTTCTCAAAATCAATAAATCCTGATGAATTAAGTTCATCGTCATTATTTTTAAGTTTTCCATGGAGAGCGTTCTGAGCTGACAGGAAAAATACACCTTCATTATTGTAAGTACACTGAGGCGAAACATTCTTACGGACATACTCCTTCATACGTTCCCGTTCTCTGTCGGTATTAAGCTGATCAAATCTGTTGACCATAAACAAGAGAGGAGTTTCAGAACTAACAACTTTAACCTGCTTTACAAAATCTTTGTCTGCCTGACCATAACACTGTAATGCAGACAACACGTGAATTATCATATCGGCTTCACATAAATAACCTAAAGTTGTATCTGTTCTGGCCTGATTTTCATTTAAACCCGGAGAGTCAATTATCACCACTCCATCTTTGAACAGTTCCAGCGGCCAATATAACTTGCAAAGTTTGTAAGGGCTTTCTATTACGGAATCTTCCTGTTCTTTATCAGACATGGGAATAACAAGATAGTTTTCAAGATCATTCTTGAACTCATTAATATCTTCAGGGGTTGAGCCTTTAGCCTCTATAGTTATCGGAGGAACGTTAGGCATGTATTTATTTATATGGTCAGCCGCTTTATCATACAAATCATCAGGAATCACCTGGATATCAGATTTAAATTCAATTTCGGCTTTAGGTTTTTCGGCATAATGGATCTCAGTGATCACAGCTGTACACGGCGTAGAGTAAGCAGGCAAAACATCACATTCAAGAATGGCATTCAATGAGGTACTTTTTCCGGCTTTAAATTGACCGGCAATCATTAGTTTAAGCGTTTCAGTTGATATTTTATTTCTTAAAATATTTAATTGATCAATAAAACCTCCAACTTCAAAATTACCTAATTCAGAAGAGCTAGATTTATGTGAATTTGTATCCAATACCTCACCGTTTGAATCAGGGAATTCCTTTAAATATTCATTATAAACAGTTTCAACTTCATCAATATATTCAAGACAATTACATTTTTTCTCTTGAAACTTCTTTAAACTATCACTGATGTAATCACTCATCTTTACATTCCTTACAAAGGTTTTAAGTTAAGCACAAGGTTAAAAAGCTGTATTTCTTATTTGTTTTTATCACCTCAAAACATATCAAATATATATTAAATATCAAGCTACTCAAGCTTCCTAATGACTTCATTGATTTCATTCAAATGACTATTTAATAACACAACGGTTTTATCAATACATTCTTTAGCGAATTGAAAATTGTTTTGCACTTTTTGAATTTTAGCATTATATGAATTAATCAAATTGATATAACGTTCTCTTTTAAGCTTGAGTGATCTATCCAGTCTTGTTGAAACTTCCTTCTGATATTCATCATACAGTTCTCTGATTTTTTGAGAAAAACCAGAATTAATTCTCTGCATGTATTCGTCAATATTTGCCTTGGATTTACTCTTTTTTTCTTGAAGCGAAGGCCCAAACATTGCCCCTAAAACCCCACCTACCAAAACAAGCACCCCTGCTGCAATCCATCCAGCCCCGGGAATCACCAAGCTGACAGCAAGACCTGTTGCTATACCTCGGTTAATTTTTGAATTTTCTTCTCTTTCGAAGGACTCTGATAAACTCTTGGTGTCAGACGAACAAGATATGAGTGCCCCTTATCATCACGCTGATTAATATTACCCATAACCGATCCCGAAACAAAATCAAAAATATTTTCAATCTTTTTTAGATGATGCTTATACTCTTTATCCAATTTTGACAAGATGTCATCAGCAGATTTGTTCAGAGGTACATATACTTTACTGTTGATATAATCACTAAATTTTGATTCATATCCTGAAACAGTCTGTTGCACTCCATTTTCCAAAAACTTCTTCAATCCTTCATGGTCAGAACAAGAATCAATGGAATCATATAAATCTTTTTTTAGTTTTCCAACAAGTTCGTTCACTCCAGCTTCCATCGATAATCTGATTTCTTTTGAATAACTTTTGAAATCAAATTCAGCTTGTCTATGCCATTGTTCCCACTGAGGTGAATTAGTAGGAATAATGTTTTTGTTGTACTCGGAAATTTGATCTTGAAAATGCCTGACATCATTCTTAAGCATGGACTGCATTTTTGTCACGAATGACGTTATTTGCTTATTTAATTTCTTTGACTGAATAATTCCTCTATTCCTTAACAATATTTGCAACAGCTTATGTCTAAATTCCTGAAACTGACTCAAACCATATTCATTATCACTTTTAGAGGACGCTGACTTGATTCTTTCTTCATTTGCTGCATATGGCGAAATGGCAAAGAAATTAACATCTTTATTTAAACTTTTATTTAGTTTATTCTGGCAATATGATATTAATCTATCAATTTCCCTTTTCCTAATCGTATCCGCCTTTGTTCCTATAAATATACAGTTTGATGGATCCCCGTTAGTTACAGTTTTAACATTATCAATCAGTTCACTCGATAAAGGTTTATTCAAATCAAATAAAACAATAAGAGCATCGCAATTTTTGCTCACTGCTTCTGCTACTTCGGTATGCCGTTTATTAGCACTTGTTCCTATGCCAGGTGTATCAATAACAACCAATCCGTCAGACAAGACATCAAGCGGATAAGACCAAGTAACAGAAGTCACATTTTTTGATACATCTTCACTGGCAGCAAATGTAGTTATATACTTCTTAACCACCTCATCACTTAAAACGGAGCTTTTATAAAATAGTCTCGACACAAAACCTAAACGCAACTTATTCAGTTTTTCATATAAAAGGGTATTAAGTTTAGTTAAGTAATCCTTATCGGTTAAAGATACCTCTGTTCCATCAGAAAATTTCACTAACACATTCGGATTTTTACTATATTCAATAATCGTGGGTGCACAGGTAGTTCCCTGAATGACATCAGTTTCTAAAACATCATGCTCAAGCAACGCATTAAGAAAAGTACTTTTACCTGATGAAAATTCACCTGTAACTCCAACATACAATCTTGTATCGCTTAATTTTTCCGTTATCAAATCGAATTCATTCTTCATTACAGACAAAGTTTCATCTATTACAATCCGATCATTTGAATTCAAATAATCTTTAAGATATGTAATATTCAAAACATCTTGGTAAATTGATTTATAGATATTAAGCAATTCATTGGAGATGTTTTGAATATCAGATTTAGAAATACTTTTCTGTAAATTTAACTCATTCATAATAATATTCTCACAACATCAAGAATCACGCACCCCGACCAGCACGTGACTTCTCCGTCGTACAATTTAGATCTCAGACTATGTCAATAATCCTCCTTACGCATCATCTGCCATCATCTGCAAAATGCTGTCTACTTCACGGGCTATGTCCTGATTCTGACGACGCTGCCGCTCTTGACGATCTAACTGAACGCTCTCCTTATCCTTAATCTTCCGAAGGTTACGGCGCATGAATGCAACGAACTTCTCACTCTTAACATAGTCGTTCACTATATTCTCAATGGATCTGGATTCATTCTTGATAAACGGATTATCCATATTGATGGCTGACACCACGGCATTCATCAGCACATCCCGCAGGATTTCCACATCCGCTCTGAAGTCTTCCTTCATCTCATCTTCCGTAATAAGTCCCAGACGCAGTGAACTATGAAAGTTCTTGTAGTACGCAGTAAACGCCTCCCTGTCGGAAATGCTGGGCACAGGGTCGATAGAGGAGCAAACCTCAGAGACTGCGCACTTCAGCAAATTCAGTTTGAAATCAACGCTCTTGTTCAATTCCAAAGCTCTGGCAAATTTCTTCTCAAATTGAGATACAACATCTGCGACCTGGCCGCCATAGGCATAGAGAATACGAGACAGATCGGCTTTGGCTTTCTTAATATGTCCTGACTCAAGCGCCGTCACCCGAGAAAGCTCCCGCAGAAGTTCATCCCATTTATCTGCAAATTTCCCGTTTTCATGGAATAACAGCATATTGCAGAGCGGCTGATCTTCAGGAGGAATGCGTATATAGGCCAGAGGATCTGTTGAATTGGGATCGCGGTAGAACACAGACAGGGCAAAGAAGCGGTCTGCATTATCATAAAATTTCCGGAGCCGCTCTTCAGTGTATGGGCTGTAAATCAGCACTTCATACAAATCACGGGAGAACTGCTCAACCAGAATCAAATAGCGCTGGTCTTTTTGCAGATCGTCAGACTGTCTGCCGCGCCAGGGACTTAATTCCTCGCTAAGTTCATTCCTTAGTTCCTGATAGAAGGGAGAGTCAGCGGAAACCTCCAAAGCTTCCATCAGAGCATCAAGAATTTTCTCCGTATATTCCTGATGATAGTCGCCGACAAATGAAATTACACTGCGAGAAAAATCCTCGTTATACATCGTCTTGAATTTTGATTTCCGGACTTCAGCCTCGATAGTCCGCAGATTTTCATTATTGGGTCCGGTAAGACGCCCACGCTTTTTTGCGGTTTCAATATCATTTTCCTCAATCTGATACTTGTCCGAAGTAATGTTGTCAGCGATGTAGCCCTTAATCTTTGCCGAGAGAGGCGGGGTGCCTTTAGTGAACCTGTCAATCACCTCCTGCCTTATCGAATCAAGTCTTGATTCTGCTTCTCCGGGTACACGGAACTGCAATTCGCTTAATAATTGCATATGCTTTTCGCTAAAGCCCGCAGTTTCCGCGCAATCGTAAGCCTCGTGCATCTTCGAGAACACTTCTTCGATCTGAGTCTTAAAGCGATTAATACGGCGCTTCAGCACCTCAAACCGCTCGTGTTCGTTATAGGCCCTCATGCGCTCGCTTATTTCTTCCACTCCGCAGCCGTTGGGCAAATCGTCAAATCTGTTTCCAAGGCTTCTGGTGGCTATCCCTTCGCTGCTATCAATCTGCTCGAGGTACAGCAGAGCAGAACCAAAGACTATCCGGTTTTTCTGCTCGTGAGAAAGGAAGCGCCATTTGTCAATCCATTCACGATAGGTTTCCTTGATGTTCTCCTTAATATCTGTGGCACCGTCAATTTTGTTGGCAAAAACAAACAGCTTGTCACTAAGGCGATTACCCTCATCATCCGATTCCTGCAGGATTTTCAGGGACTCGCCGGTTATGCTGGGCTCCTTGCCGCTGGCAACTACGATAATGGCATCCGCTGACTTCATTCTCTCTCTGGTTTGCTTCTTATGAAGCTCCGTGGGGGAGTTAAAGCCGGGAACATCATAAATAACAGCGTTGGGCATATGCTGAAGAGCCTGAGAACAAATACGCACCATTTTTACCGCGTAGGCTTTACTGCCATCTGTGATAAACGGCTTGAGCTCCGTCATCTTGGATCCGCTCAAATGGAGAACAGGCTTATCCAGCAAGCGGGAGATTTCTTCTCTGTAACTTATGATATTTTTAATATCATCAATCATGTCTCCGTGCAGCTTCCTGGCATCAGACGTAAGCTCATTCTCGCAAATCCGTTCAAAGCTGTCGTATGACAGGGTATCAAAGGAATAACGCTCCCAATTAGGCACTCCCATCTTGTGCAGCTTATCCCGAAAATCCCGGTTAAACTCGTCCTGGGTGTAGAACGAAACCATAGCGCTCTCGCCGCAGTTATCGCCGCAATATTCAATAAGCGTGGAGGTAAAGGTGCAGCGCTTATCATCCGTGGGGAGCAGGTCTTTCTTTTTCATAAGGGCATTGGCAAAGGTGCTCTTGCCTGCCTTTTCCAGGCCCACAATGGCAATCTCAAATACGTTCTTCTCAAGCTTGTCTTTAAGGCACTCTGCTTCATTCTTCAGCTTGCGCAGTTCGCTTTTTTCTTCACCGCTTAAAACCTCACCGGAATCCATCTCCAGAATTTTTTTCACGCTGGCGATCTGGCGGCCGAGTTTATCGATGTACGTTTTCTTTTCAGGTGTCATATGGTTTTCCATAACTGCGTCCTTACCGTTAACTGCGCTTCTGGTTTTCTGAATGAGCCTTTTATTTACAATGCCTGAGCCTTGCTAAGCATATTTTCAGAACCAGACAAGATCCGAAGAATTTTCTTACATAAAAAAAAAAAAAACGAACCCGCTCACAGATTTGTCGCACTTCGCATTTTAAATATTGATTTAATTCGCATTTCGCGCAAAACACTAAAACAAGGTTAATTACTGATTCAGCAGGAGGAATTTTGAATGGCTGAGACAAGAACCGCCTATTGAAAACAGCCGCTGCAACATAAGCGGAAGTCTTTTGAGCGAAGGTCTCGGGCATGTTTTTGGGAGAGTTTTTTGCAGAGATTTGTATTTTATTTCAGTTCCGGCTATTACCGGGATCTGATGATAATTCCTCTTCCCGGATTTATAGCAATAAACGTGATTGTGGTATTAGTTTTCATTCCATAAGATGGAAAATCAAAAGGCCTAATTCCGGCAAATGAATATTGGCAATCTGAGAAAAATCGTCTGAAAGAAAAAGCCTGAGCCGCAGAATAAGCCTGAGAGAAAATGACCACAAGGACGAGGCCTGAACCACCTATGAAGATGCTTTTTACGCTGTGTCGTAAAAAATTCCTTGAAATTGCCGCTCTCTTCACATAATGTAAGCCCGAAAAACATCTCCCGGAACCGCCGGGAAAGCAGAAAAGGAATCCTCCATGAGTAACAGTGCTACAGACGCTTTTGCGGCGTCCCAGACCTCCGCCGCCCCCGCAAGAACCTGGCATGCGGAAAACCCCTTTATGGATCTCGCCATCCAGGAGGCCCTGAACGGCATCACCTCCGGACACGGCGGACCCTTCGGATCCGTGGTGGTCAGGGACGGACAGGTCATCGGCCGGGGACACAACATGGTGCTCGTGAACCATGATTCCACCTGCCACGGGGAAATCGCCGCCATCCGGGATGCGGAACAGCATCTTAAAACCCATGATCTTTCCGGATGCGACCTCTATACCACCGGAGAACCCTGTCCCATGTGCCTGGCCGCCTGCCTGTGGGCCAATATCCAAAAAATATATTTCGGTGCCACCATTCAGGATAATGCCTCTATCGGCTTTCGGGATGAGGTTTTTGACAAAATGATGGGCACCCGGAGAGTCGGCGGAGATTTTCTGATCCCTCTGGATCGGGAAGCCTGTCTCCGGCTTTTTCAGGAGTACATCTCCCGGCCCCGGACGCTGTATTAGCGAAAAAAGCAGCATAATATGGCAAAGGCAAGAGCAAGGATAAAAGGAGAATACCGGATATGATGAACCAGATCTGGGCCGGCATGATCATTCTGGGCATAGTGGGAGGGGTTATCACCTGCTTCGGGGATCCCGCGGGAAACGCCCTCTCCGTTATGATGCAGGATTTTCTGAAATCCGCGGAAACCGCCACGGAGATCGTCATCGGCCTCATGGGCATGATGTGCTTCTGGCTGGGGATCTCCCGGATCATGGACAGCGCCGGACTTACAGAAAAGCTTGCCGCTCTCCTGACTCCGCTCTTCCGGGTGATCATGCCGGAGATCCCCAAAGGCCATCCGGCCACCGGCAGCATCGCCATGAACATGGCCGCCAACATGCTGGGACTGGACAATGCCGCCACTCCGCTGGGCCTCCGTGCCATGAAGGAGCTGGAAACCCTCAATAAAACCCCCGGCACCGCCACCAATGCCGAAATCATGTTTCTGGTGATCAACACCTCCTCGGTGACGATTTTTCCGGTATCGGTATTTCTCTACCGCAGCAAGTTCGGCGCCGCGGATCCGGTGGATGTGTTTCTGCCCATTCTCATTGCCACCTCCTGCTCCACTCTGGCGGGTTTTCTGGCGGCGGCCCTGTTCCAGAAAATCAATATCCTGAAGCTCCCGGTGCTCCTGGCCCTGGGCGGCCTTCTGGGACTGGTGGCGGGAGTGTTCGTCTGGTCGCTGTATGCCGGAGCGTCACTGGCCTCTCAGGCCTCCTATGCGGCCAACGGCTGCGTGCTCCTTTTTATCGGGGGACTTCTGGCTTACAGCCTCCTGAAAAGAGTCCCCGTTTACGAAGAGTTTATCAAGGGAGCCAAAGAAGGCTTCCGGGTGTGCATCGACATTCTGCCCTATCTGGTGGCCATGCTGACGGCCATTGCGTTTCTGCGGGCCGGAGGCGTGCTGCCGCTCCTCCTCTCCGGCATCAAAAAGATTTTTGAGGGACTGGGAACGGGGACGGACTTTGTGGACGCCCTGCCGGTGGCCCTGATGCACCCCTTCTCGGGGAGCGGAGCCCGGGCTCTCATGCTGGACACATTCAATACCTTCGGGGTGGATTCCCTGACGGGGCATATCGCCGCGGTAATGCAGGGATCCACCGAAACCACCTTCTACGTGCTGGCGGTGTATTTCGGGTCAGTGGGCATCACCAGAGTCAGACATGCGGTGACCTGCGGCCTCATCGCGGACTTCACCGCCATGGTAGCCGCCATTGTTGCGGGGATGCTGTTTTTCGGGTAAGGAACGGCAGAAATAATGAGCCCGGTCAGGAAACAGCTTCCCGGCCGGGCTTTTTTATGTCGGTTTTGCAAGAAGGCTTAGAAGAGCGGCGGCTTATAAGTCCGGATTTTCCGATGAAAGAATATTGCATCCTGAGCTGGGCTTCGGAAATCGGCCTCCGGGACATCTGAAATCGGGGTTCGGTGCTCTCCCCCTTCTTCAGCTTTCTCTTCGGCCTTCACTTCCGCTTCCGCCTTGCATTGTCCGCCTTGCCTTTCTTAAAAGCCCCCGCATTTGGTTGCTAAAGCAAGGTCTCCAGCAAAGAGCGCATCCCGAAAAACAGCAGGATAACC
>JAEEGL015951081.1_pt1 | contig 10148 bp, 10 predicted proteins | sample 9134231 | NCBI WGS metagenome assembly JAEEGL01 (sample SAMN16246548, study PRJNA631951) | gut metagenome | biome: gut microbiome; feature: rumen; material: fiber-attached | host: Bos | place: Iran: Karaj | collected 2018-10
CGGTATAATCAGCCCGGTGATTGAATGACTCAGGAAAACACAAAACAAATACCCGATGCACTCGTCCGTATCTCGGAATGGCATGCCGCCTCCCGCCGCCTGCTCCCATGGCGTCAGGACCCGACGCCTTATCACACCTGGATCGCCGAGATCATGCTGCAGCAGACCCGGATTGAAGCTGTTATTCCCTACTATGGCCGTTTTCTGGACGAACTGCCAGATATTCCCGCTCTCGCTGCCGTCCCTGAGGACCGGCTTCTCAAGCTCTGGGAAGGTCTTGGATATTACAGCCGTGCAAGAAACCTGAAAAAAGCCGCCGTCCTTTTGACAGAACAGTACGGCGGTGTTCTTCCGGCGTCTTTTTCGGAGCTGCGCAAACTGCCCGGCATCGGTGATTATACTGCCGGGGCCATCGCTTCCATTGCCTTCGGGCTTCCGGAACCCGCCGTTGACGGAAACGTCATGCGTGTCATGGCCCGGCTGCTGGCCCGCCCGGATGACATTTTGAAGCCCCGCGTCCGGCAGGAATTCACCGGACTCCTGCGCGCCTTCTATCCCTCCGGCCGGAACGCCGGTCTTCTGACGGAGGGTATCATGGAGCTTGGAGAAACCGTCTGTCTTCCAAACACCGCACCCCGCTGTGAAAGCTGCCCATTGAACGGGATATGCCTTGCCCATCTTGCGCATAACGAGCTTTCTTATCCTGTCCGGTCTGCGCCTGCCTCCCGACGGCTCGAACAGAAAACCATCTTTCTTCTTCGCTGCGGAGATCGCTATGCCATCCGAAAGCGCGAAGGGCACGGCCTGCTGGCAGGCCTTTGGGAGTTTCCGAATGTCGAAGGCAGTCTGAGCGAAGCAGAGGCCGTCCGTCAGATCTCCGCCTGGGGGCTTCAGGCGGAAGATACCACCCCCTGCGGTACGGCAAAGCACATTTTCACCCATGTAGAATGGCGGATGACGGGATATCTGATCCGCTGTCCGGAGCAGGTGCCTCTCTTTCTCTGGTGCCTTCCGAACGAAATTGAAGACTGTTACTCCCTGCCGACCGCTTTTCGGTTTTACCGGAAACTATTATAAATCCCCCGCCGGCGGCGGGGGATTCTCTCCTGTATTCCTATGCACGGAGGGCCCGGATCGCATTGAGGACCGCGATCACCATCACGCCGACGTCCGCAAAAATGGCAGCCCACATATTGGCGATACCCAATGCGCCCAGGATCAGGCAGCCGAACTTGACGATCAGTGCAAAGCCGATGTTTTCATATACAATCCGAATGCATTTGCGTGAGATGCCGATTCCTTTTGCGATCTTCAGCGGATCGTCGTCCATCAGTACCACATCCGCAGCTTCAATGGCGGCGTCCGATCCCATCGCACCCATGGCGATGCCGACATCCGCGCGCGACAGAACCGGTGCATCGTTGATGCCGTCGCCTGCGAAGGCCAGTTTTTTGCCTTTTTCGCATTGTCCCAGCAGTTCCTCTACGATCGTCACCTTATCCTCGGGCATCAGCTGTGCGCGCCAGGTATCTATTCCCAGTTTCTTCGCCGTCGCAGCCGCAGTCTTTTCGTTGTCACCCGTCAGCATCACGATCTTCTCGACGCCGGCGCGGCGCAGCGCTTTCATCGCCTCCTCGGCTCCATCCTTTTCCCGGTCGGATATGACGACGTGTCCCGCGTATTCCCCGTCTACCGCCATGTGAATGATGGTTCCCGAGCTGTGGCAATCCTGCCATTGTATACCCAGCCGCTCCATAAGCTTCGTGTTCCCGGCGGCAACGCGATGCCCGTCCACACAGCCTGTGACACCCTGTCCTCTGAATTCTTCGATGTCCGTCACCCGGCTTCTGTCCGGCTCTGCCCCGTAAGCCAACTGCAGGCTTTTGCTGATCGGATGGGACGATGCGCACTCGACATGGGCCGCATATTCCAGCAGCATTGCGTCCTCGATCGGGCTGTGGTGCACACCGCTGACCTCAAAAACGCCTCTTGTCAGTGTCCCCGTCTTGTCGAAGACGATGGTCCGCACCTTTGACAGCGCCTCCAGATAGTTTGAGCCTTTGATCAGAATGCCCTCGTGGCTTGCTGCGCCGAGGCCTGCAAAAAAGCTCAGCGGAATACTGATCACCAGGGCGCATGGGCAGCTGATAACCAGGAACGTCAATGCGCGGTATATCCAGATGTGCCAGTCTGCCGGCAGTCTCGCCAGCATCCGTCCAATCGGCGGAAGCAACGCCAGCGCCAGTGCGCTGAACACCACCGCCGGTGTATAGATGCGGGCAAAACGGGTAATAAACTCTTCCGAGCGCGATTTATTCGAACTGGCATTTTCCACCAGATCGAGAATCCTGGAAACGGTAGATTCACCGAATTCCCGCGTCGTGCGAATCTTCAGTACGCCGCTGAGGCTGATGCAGCCGCTCAGGATCTCGTCTCCCTCCGAGCATTCACGCGGGACGCTCTCGCCTGTCAGGGCCGCGGTGTCCAGCATCGAGCTTCCTTCCAGAACGACACCGTCGATCGGCACCTTTTCACCCGGCTGCACCACGATGACCGTCCCGACCGCCACCTCATCGGGAGATAGCTGTTCCAGTTTCCCCTCCGTCTCAACATTGGCATAGTCCGGCCGGATATCCATCAGCTCGGTTATGCTGCGGCGGCTTTTCCCCACGGCGTAGCTCTGAAATAATTCCCCTGTCTGATAAAAAAGCATAACGGCCACAGCTTCGTTGTAGTCCCCGCTCTTTTCATAAGCCGCCAGGGCAATCGCACCGAGGGTTGCGACCGCCATCAGGAAGTTTTCGTCAAAGGGTCTTCCGTTGATGATGCCTTTCCAGGCTTTTCGCAGAATGTCATATCCAACAGTCAGGTAGGCTGCCGCATAGAGGGTTGCGGAAAGCCATTCCTGTAATGGCAGCAGATTGACGATCAGCAGAATCGCTGCCGACGTCAGAATCCGCGCCAGCATTTTTTTCTGCTTTCCGTTCATTCTTTGGGCCCTCTTACAGTTTGATCTCGCAGTCCGGTTCGGCCTTCCTGCAGGCCTTCAGGACGTCCTTCATTACTTTCACTGCGTCGGCCCCGTCCTCAAACTCCACCGACATTTTCTGTGTCATGAAGTTTACAACCGCAGTCCGGACGCCTGCCACCTTTCGGGCAGCTTCCTCCATCAGGTTTGCGCAATTGGCACAGTCGACTTCGATTGCATAGGTTTTCTTCATATTCCGTTCTCCTTTCCGTTATGGCAAACGATTAAACGCTTGTTTATTTGTTCTGCCTGCAGTATAATCTGTTCGAACCGGAAAAGCAAGGTCCGGTGCTCAGTCTCTGCCGATTGGGCGAAAATCTTTCCTTTTTGGGCGAAACACACTGAAAGGAGGGTCAGGCAAAACATGGAACATGAAATACTTCCCCACCGGCATGCCGATTCCGCCGATACCGCGCAGCTGCTGCAGGCGCTCTCTCTGATTGACGAATTCCGCGCTGTCGCAGGGATATTTGCGCAGCTGGGTGACGCCGCCCGTATCCGGATTTTCTGGCTGCTCTGCCACTGCGAAGAATGTGTCATCAACATTGCTGAGCTTGTGGACATGTCCAGTCCCGCGGTTTCCCATCACCTGCGCAGTCTTCGGGACGCCGGCCTGATTGAAAGCCGCCGTGAGGGCAAAGAGGTTTTTTACCGTGCCTCCGAAAGCGGGGCCGCCCCGGTTCTGCATCAGATGCTCGAACAGATCATGCGCATTACCTGCCAGGAGGAAAGGCAGATTCCCCCCGCCTTTCGTGATGACCAGATCGCCGTAATCCGGCAGGTACATGACTATCTGGTCCAGCACCTGGATAAACGTATCCCGATCGACGAGCTCTCCCGGCGCTTCCATATGAACCCGGCGACGCTGAAAGAGGTATTCCGCGCCGTGTATGGCAGTTCGCTGGCTGCCCATGTCCGGGAGCATCGCATGGAGCTTGCTGCCGATCTTCTCCGACATTCCGAGCTCAGTATTCTCGAAATTGCCGGACGCGTCGGTTATGACAGTCAGAGCAGGTTTACCGCTGCTTTCAAGAGATCGTATCAAATGCTGCCGAAAGAATATCGAAAATCCTGATTTCCGGGCGTTTCCGTTTTTTTGTACAGTTTTCTGTCTGATTTCATCTCTTGTTTTTTCCGCTTTTGGGCAATGTATAAATTGACATAATCGACCAAACAGTTTATTATAATGAGTACTTGGAAACTGTCTCCATCAGCGTTGTATCTTAAATATTACAAACCATAATCGGCAGGAGGAAAACGGATGAAGAAAGTACAATTTACCGAAACCGTGCTTCGCGACGCGGGCCAGTCTCTGATCGCGACGCGTATGGCCTACGATCAGTTTGAAGGCATCCTTGAGACGATCGATCAGGCAGGTTTCTATTCCGCAGAATGCTGGGGCGGCGCCACTTTTGACGTATGCCTTCGCTTCCTGAATGAAGACCCCTGGGAGCGTCTGCGGAAGATCCGGGCAAAAATGCCCAACACCAAGCTGCAGATGCTTCTGCGTGGTCAGAACATTCTCGGCTACAAGCACTACAGCGATGATGTCGTCCGTCGTTTTGTCCGCGCTTCCGTCCGCAACGGCATCGACATTATCCGTATTTTCGATGCGCTGAACGACGTAGACAACCTGAAGGTTGCCATTGAGGAAACCGTGAAGTCCGGCGCCATCGCCTCGGGTGCCATCTCGTACACCACGAGCCCGGTCCATACCCTGGAAAAATATGTTGAAATGGTCAAAGAGCTCAAAGAGATGGGCGTTTCCACCATCTGCATCAAGGACATGGCCGGTATCTGTTCGCCGAAGGCCGCCTATGACCTGGTCTCGGCCATCAAGGATGCCGTTGATCTCCCTGTTGTTCTGCACACGCACTGCACCGCCGGACTTGCCTTTATGACCTGTCTCAAGGCAGTCGAAGCCGGCTGCGACATTATTGACACAGCTATCTCCCCCTTCTCCGGCGGCACCAGCCAGCCCGCTACCGAGACGCTGGCATATGCCCTGCGCGAGTTTGGCTACGAGGTCGATCTCGATGATGACAAGCTTCTGAAGATGGCCAACTACTTCAAGCCCATCCGTGCAGAATTTCTCGAGAAGGGCACGCTCAATCCGATCTCCATGGCCACAGACACACAGTGCCTGACCTATCAGATTCCTGGCGGCATGCTCTCGAACCTCCTCAGCCAGCTGAAATCCCTGAATGCCCTCGACAAGTTTGACGAGGCCCTTCTGGAGACTCCGCGTGTCCGCAAAGATATGGGCTATCCCCCGCTGGTTACCCCGACCAGCCAGCTGGTCGGCACACAGGCGGTTCAGAATGTCCTGGCCGGCGAGCGCTACAAGAATGTCGGCGCAGAGATCAAGGCCTACTGCCGCGGCGAATACGGCAAGACCCCCGCGCCCATCGATCCCGAGATTCGTGCCAAGATTCTGAACGGGGAGGAGCCGCTGAAGGTTCGCTATGCCGATACGCTTCCCACAGATATCTATGAGAAGGCGGAGAAAACACTGGGAGACACTGCCCGCTGCGAAGAGGATGTCCTCAGTTATATCGCCTTCCCGCAGGTTGCCGAGAAGTTCTTCGAGCAGCGTAAAGAGCGCGAAGAGAAGAAGGTCCGCTACTCAATCGAGCAGCTGTGATCGGGAGGGTTTCACGTGAATGATTTGGTAAATATCTCCCTGCCTACCGCGGGCGGCTATGCCGTTCTGGGCTACTGCGTCGTGTTCTTCGGTCTGGTCCTGCTGATGTGCGTCATCATGATCATGGGTAAGATCATGACCAGCAGAAACGCAAAGCCTGCCGAGGCGGCACCTGCCGCGACCCCGGCGGCCGCCGCGCCTGCCGCGCCGGTCGTTCAGGCAGAGAAGGCTCCCGGTACGGCCGGCGAGTTCAAACTTTACAATACCGATCCCCGCGACGCTGCCATGGTGATGGCCATTGTTGCCGATTCGCTCGGTAAGCCTGTCAATGAACTGCGCTTTATTTCGATCAGGGAGGTTACAGAAGATGAAGTATAAAGTTACGCTGAACAACCGCGTTTATGAGGTCGAGGTTGAAGAAGGCGAAGCCATGCTCGTGGATGAGTACGAGATGAAGGCTCCTGCCGCACCGGTGCCTGCTGCCGCCCCCGTGGCCGCTGCCGCTCCTGCCGCCTCTGCCGCACCCGCAGCTCCTGCAGCTCCTGCAGGCGGGGCCCTGGCCGCCGGTGAGGTGGTCAAGAGTCCGATGCCCGGCAATGGCCTGAAAATCAACGTTTCGCAGGGCCAGCAGGTTAAGGAAGGCGACGTCCTTCTGATTCTCGAGGCCATGAAGATGGAAAACGAGGTTGTATCCCCCAAGGCCGGAACAGTCGCACAGGTTGTTGTCGCCAAGGGTGCCGTCGTAGAAACGGGCAGCGCACTCGTCGTGATCGCATAAGGAGGCCCGTATGGAAGTAATGGGTGTCCTGCAGAAGCTGGCCCTTGAATCCGGCTTCGCGGCTTTCTTTACAACAGAAGGCGGTTGGAAGAATATCGTCATGATCATCATCGCCTTCGTGCTCCTGTATCTCGGTATCGTAAAGAAGTTTGAGCCTCTGCTGCTCTGCGGCATTGCGTTCGGCTGTCTGCTTTCGAACCTGAGCTACTTTATCGGCATGGGTACTAACGCCCTCTACCACCCCGAACTTTGGGAAGCCTTTCTTGATTCCACCAGTCCGTATTATCACAGCTACGGCCATATCATGTCGAACTGCGGCCTGCTGGACTTCTTTTATATCGGCGTTAAGGCCGGCATCTATCCCTCGCTGATCTTCATGGGCGTAGGTGCCATGACCGACTTCGGGCCGCTGCTCTCGAATCCCAAGAGTCTGCTGCTCGGTGCCGCGGCCCAGCTCGGCGTCTTCATCGCGTTCTTCGGCGCGGTGCTGCTCGGCTTTACCGGCCCCCAGGCAGCATCCATCGGCATCATCGGCGGTGCGGACGGCCCCACAGCCATCTACCTGACCACCAAGCTCGCGCCTGAGCTGCTGGGACCCATCGCCATCGCCGCGTATTCCTACATGGCGCTGATTCCGCTGATCCAGCCCCCGATCATGAAGCTGATGACCAACGATAAGATGCGCAAGGTCAAGATGGTCCAGAGCCGCGAGGTTTCCAAGACCGAGAAGATCGTTTTTCCGGTCGTCGTTGCCACCTTCGTCATCCTGCTGCTCCCCTCCACGGCTCCTTTGATCGGCTGCCTGATGCTCGGCAACCTGTTCCGTGAGTGCGGCGTGACCGATCGTCTGTCCGATACCGCACAGAACGCGCTGATGAATATCGTCACGATCTTCCTTGCCACCTCCGTCGGCGCCACCATGGTCGCACAGAACTTCCTGAACCTGAATACCATCAAGATCATCATTCTCGGTCTGATCGCTTTCTCGATCTCGACCGTCGGAGGTCTCTGCGGCGGCATCGTCATGTACAAAACATCCGGCGGCAAGATTAACCCCCTGATCGGCTCCGCAGGTGTGTCTGCGGTTCCGATGGCCGCGCGTGTTTCCCAGGATGTCGGCAGGCGGTATAACAAAAGCAACTATCTGCTGATGCACGCCATGGGCCCGAATGTGGCCGGCGTCATCGGTTCCGCCATCGCGGCAGGATTCCTGCTCAGCGTTTTCGGCTGATTCCGATATAAAGAGCTGCCCCGGCAGCTCTTTTTTTATGGTATTTTTTCCCGATTTGATGTAGAATGGATTGAAAATTATCCGCCCTTCGGCGGAATATATTGGGAGGATATGTGATGACAGATTATCAGGTTCTCTATAGCCAGAAGAAAATGACTGCTGACGAGGTCGCCGCCCTGGTGGGAGACAACTGGCTGATCGGCATGGACGCCGCTATTTCCCAGACCCCCGCCATCATCGACGCTGTCTGCCGCCGTGCCAGAACCGGCGGGCTCTCCGGCGTCAAGGTCCATTACATGTTGGAATGCTATCCGCATGCGTTTATTCAGGATGACAGTCTGCTCGGCAAGGTTACCGGTACTGCCTGGTTTGCCGGCGCATCTTCGCGCGCAGCCGTTAACGGCGGCTATGCAGACTATGTTCCCAACTATTACCGCGACTGCCCCCGTCATATTCGAACCAACTACGACTATGACGCTTTCTGTGTTTCGGTTTCTCCGATGGACGAGCACGGTTATTTCAGCCTCGGTGCCGTCTGTTCGTATTCCCCTGCCATGATTGACAAGGCAAAGCATATCTTTGTCGAGGTCAATGAGAACACGCCCCGAGCCGTCCACAACACCCAACTGCATATCAGCCAAATCGACGGATTGGTTGAAAACAGCTTTGAGCTCCCTACCCTGCCGCCCGCCAAGCTGGACGAAACCAGCATCACCATCGGCAACCTGATTGCCGAACAGATCGCAGACGGCTCGTGCATTCAGCTCGGGATCGGCGCCATTCCGGATGCGGTCGGCCTCGCGCTGAAAACAAAGCATGACCTCGGTATTCACACCGAGATGTTTACCAGCTCCATGGTTGACCTGATCGCCTGCGGTGCGGTCAACAACAGCAAAAAGCAGATTCACCGCGGCATTACGGTTACCACCTTTGCTTTCGGTTCCAAGGCCATCAATGACTTCATCGACAACAATCCCGCTATCGCCCTTATGCCCGTCGACTATGTCAACAATCCGGAAGTCATCTGTCAGAATGACAATATGATCTCGATCAATGCTGCGCTCGAAGTTGATCTTTTCGGTCAGGTCTGCGCTGAAAGCATCGGTACAAAAATCATGTCCGGTTCCGGCGGTCAGGTGGACTATGTCCGCGGTGCCTGCCAGTCCAGAGGCGGCAAAAGCTTCATTGCCTTTTCCTCAACCGCGAAGGGCGGCACCATCAGCAAGATCAAACCCATCCTCACGCCCGGTGCGGTTGTCACCACCGGCAAAAACGATGTTGACTATATTGTAACGGAATATGGCCTGGCGCATCTGCGGGGCGAGCCGCTCTCCAAACGCGTCAGCCAGCTGATTGCCATTGCCCATCCCGACTTCCGGGACGAGCTCCGCTTTGAAGCCAAAAAGCGCGGTATGCTGATCTGATCATTTTTCCATCCATGACCTGTAAAGCTGTTCTCTTCGATATGGACGGAACCGTCCTCGACACCCTGGACGACCTTGCAGACTCCGTCAACCGCAGTCTTGCGGAATTCTCTCTGCCGCCGGTTGAGACTTCCGTCGTCAGCAGGAATCTGGGAAACGGTGCTGCCTACCTGATTCGATACTGTGTACCGCAGGGCACTCCGGATGAACTGTACGAGCAGGTTCTTGCCTTTTATAAGCCTTGGTATGACGCACATTGCCGAATCAAAACCCGGCCTTATGAAGGGATCCCCGAACTGATGCGCGATCTGAAGGCACAGGGTCTTCGTCTTGCTATCATTTCCAACAAACCGGACCCGGCTGTTCAGGAGCTTGCGGCGTTTTTCTTCCCGGGTCTCACAGAGATTGTCGTCGGCGAAAGTCCCTCCATCCGGCGCAAGCCCAGCCCGGACACGGTCCTTGCGGCGGTGTCGCGTATGGGCCTTGCGGTCGGTGATTGTGTCTATGTAGGCGATTCGGAGGTAGATATTGAAACCGCGCGAAATGCCGGCATGTCCTGTATCTCGGTCACCTGGGGGTTCCGGGACGAAAAGGTGCTGGTCTCTTCCGGTGCAACCCGGCTTGCTCATACCCCCACGGAACTTCAGGAAAGGATACTGTCATGAAAACACTTGGATTTATCGGAACCGGAAACATGGGCGGCGCGCTTGCCAAGGCTGCTTCCCGAACAGAGGGCAGCCGTCTGCTGCTGGTCAATCGCCATCCGGAAAAAGCGGAAAAGCTGTCCCGCGAGAGTGGCGGATGTGTGGCCGCGCAGGCGGAGGCCGCCGCGGATTCGGATTTTCTCTTTCTCGGTGTCAAACCCGTCATGCTCCCTGCCCTTGCAGAGACTCTTGCCCCGCAGCTGACAGCCCGGCAAAGCCGTTTTGTTCTGGTCAGCATGCTGGCCGGGGTAGCGATTGCCGACCTGCAGCACAGGCTTCAGAGGCAGTACCCGGTTAGCCGCATCATGCCGAACACCCCGGTATCGGTCGGCGAGGGGA
>JAEEGL016560895.1_pt1 | contig 10148 bp, 4 predicted proteins | sample 9134231 | NCBI WGS metagenome assembly JAEEGL01 (sample SAMN16246548, study PRJNA631951) | gut metagenome | biome: gut microbiome; feature: rumen; material: fiber-attached | host: Bos | place: Iran: Karaj | collected 2018-10
ATTCTCCTACAAGTTTTGAAGATATTTTTCCTGAATAAAAACTATTATTTTTTTATAAATGAATAAGTTAATTAAAAAGATTTTTTTATTTTTTATCAATTAATAATTTAAGACAAGTTTATTATATATTAAATTTAAAAGATTTTTATATATTATTTATAAATTTAAACATTTTTAATATTTTTATGTATAATTGAATCAAAATTTCTTTAAGAAATTATTTTATTATATTATTAATTGATTCTGTATAAATTTAGATAATGATTAATAACTTATTAAAAAACCAAATAATACATATACAAATATATATTATTATATTAAACTTAATGACACTAATTCTAAATATTAATATATGTAAAATTTTAATCATATAAAGTTTACTTTTTCTATTTTTTTAAATTATTATATTCAAAAATTAATTCTTCTAAATGTTTTTTATTCTTTTCAATATTTATATTATGATTTACATAATTATGATAAATTAATAAATTAAAATAATAAAATTGATTAAGATTAAAGTCAAAATAGGGATAATTGAACATTTTATAATAATTGATAATATTTAACATTTCTTCAATATAATTTTTCATTTTATTTAAAAAATTAGTCTCCAAATTATTTGTATAATTATTTGAGCTAATATCATCTTTCAATAAATTAATTAATGAATATAATTGTTCAATTAATAAAAAAAAATTTTTATTTCTAAATTGAGCAGAGAATATTTTTGAATTTTTATATATATTATCAGAAAGTAATTTTATATTTTTGAAAATATGAATATTTATTTCTAGGATTTTTTGTCTTAAAGTTTTTAATAATTCTATTAATTCCAAAAAAGATAAATTTAAAAGTTTTAAATTATCAATGTAATTATTTGAAAATATATATAATCCAAAAAAATGATAATTCATTACTTGAGTTAAACAATTTTCACATAAAAAAAATATTTTTTCTTTTGATTCGATTTTTAATAAGATCTCATTAAAATGATTATAAATTATATTTTGAGTATTTGAAAAATTTGGCTTAAATAAAATTTCATTTATTTCATTTGTTATTGGCAAAAGATCATTTTTTCCATTACAAAAAAAGCAAGACGAATTATTTTCTTTTTGTAAATTATTCATGATTTTTATATTTTTTTATAAACTTAAATTATTACATCATCTAATAAATTATAAAATTGGAGAATAAAGATTCAAATCTACATAAATAATAAATTAAATCAATAATTATTATAATTACAAATTAAAATATTATTTTTAATTTTTAAAAACAATAATTAAAATAATACTCATAATATTATTAAATATTGAATGATTACATAAATTTTATTTCTAAAAGTAAAAAAACTTTTCAATAATAAATCGAAATTTTTAGAAAAATTTTTTATAAATATTATTTTTAATTTTATTTTAATATATATTTCATTTCTTTCAATTTAGTAAATTTAAACATCAGAAAAGAACTGAAATAATTTTATTCAATTATTTTTGTTTCATAATATCATTTAAGAGTTTAGATATATGCTTTTATTTATTTTAGAAAAAAACATCATTACAAATGTCATTTTCATAAATATATAAAATAGACTGATATTTACTCCTTTTATATAAATATAATAAGAGAAGAAAGCTTATAATTTATTAAAATTCAAATTTATTATAATATATATTAAAAATATTTACTTTATTTTATCACTTTTTTCTGTTTATAATAATAATGTAAAAAATTATAATTGTTTTAATCTATATAATCCTTTAAGATATATATATCATTAAACCTTTTTACTTATATAAACTAAAAAAACCAATTTTATTTTTTAATTTTCATATTATTGAGCTTTTTATTATAATTACTTTTATTAATTTTAATAACTGGACAAGATATATTTTTATTTAATTTTTTTTTTTCTTTAGAATATAATTTTATAGTACTATTTTTCATAGAAGATATTTCATCTAAACTGTTATTTAATGTACTATTATTAATTCTAATTAAATTATTATTAGATTGAATTTTAGGAAGAAAAGTTTTTTGTTTTAATATACGTTTAAATTTAAATGAAATATTTTTTAAATGAAATTTATTAACTATTTTATTTTCATTAATATCATTATTATTATTTTTTTTATTATTAATACTCTCATTTTTTTTAATAATCATTTTTGAATGAGGATATATTGAACTAAAAATAATATTTTTTTTTTTATTAATAAAACGAAGATTATTTAAATCATTTATTTTTTTATTATTAGAATATAAATCAATATTATCATTATTAACATTTAAATTATTATTATCTTCTTGTTCAAACCATTTTTGAAAAAGTTCAGAATCAGTATCAATTCTATATAAATAATTTTTTTCTAACATTCTACAAATTAATTCTTTGCATAAATTACTAATTTTAATTTTATTATTAAATTTAATATCCATAGTTAAAATTTTATTAACAATATCTTTTTCTTTTTTACTTTCAAAAGGATAAAATCCTTGTAACATTCTAAATAAAATAATTCCTAAAGCCCAAATATCTAATTTAATATCAGAAGAAAAATTATTTTTTCCAACAAATTCAGGAGGAAGAAATAATAAAGTTCCTGCTTTAATATTTTCTTTAAATTTACCATTTGAGAATCCAGAAATACCAAAATCAATAATAACAATTTGAGTTTTTTCTTCATCTAAAAATAATATATTATTTGGCTTTAAATCTCTATGAATTATATTTTGTGAATGCATATATTTTACTGCATCATAAATTTGTTTAAAAATAATTTTTGTTTCTTTTTCATTTAATATTTTTTTTTCATTTAATAAATTTGTTAATTCTCCTCCTTTTGCATAATCCATTATTGTATAAAATGTATTTTGATAATTAAATGAATTATAACTTTTAATGATATTTTTGTGATGAAAATTTTTTAATATCATATATTCTCTTGAAATATTGTAAATTTCTTCATTTGAAAAATTTGATGTATCTATTTTTTTTATTGCATATTCTTTTTGTGAAATTACATGTTTTGCATAAAATATTTCCCCAAATCCACCAGATTTAATTGGTTTTATAAATTCATATTGATAATAATGATTACTTATTTTAAAAAATAAATTGTCTATTGAAAAAAATAATATTTCATCTTTATTTAAATAAGGAATATCATAATCTCCTAATTCTAATTCTTTTGTGGTGTAAATATTTGTTATTTGAAAATTGGATTTGTGGGATATTTCTAATATTTTATATTCTAAATTGTTATTTTTTATATATTTTTCTATTGATTCTTTTAAACGACGAAGACTTATATTTTTGTAATCTTTTATATTGAATTTAAATGAATTTTCTTTTGTTTTACCATTTAACCATAATATTATTTCTATATTATTTTCATCCATTTGATTAATTATTTTTTTTATTTTTGATTATATTATATTTTATTTTATCATTGTATACAATTTTATAATTTAAAATTAATTTTATAAAAATTCAATAAAATATATAAAAAACTATAATTATTATTATTCTTATATCAATTTATATAACTACTTAAAAATTATTTAAATTAAATTATTATCCTATTAAAAAAAGTTTAATTTAAGCTAAATATAAAAATTTCTTTTTGAATTTAAATAAATTTGAAAAAATCATCTAAAATTAATTTTTAAAAATTTAATAATAAATTTAAAAATTTGAAATGAATGATATATCATATACTAGTGATTATCCAACAGAACAAAAATCAAAAAATTTATTTTTTTCATTTTTTGAATCAATAAATTGTAATTATTATATACCAAGTGTTTCAAATACAATTTCATACAATTTTGGATATATAATAATGATTTTAACAGGAATTCAATTTTCTTCTTTAATAAAATTTCATTTAGATAAAGATGAAGTGATAGATGAATTTCAAAATAAAAATATTATCATTTCCTCTTTTTTAAATTATCCAATTTATTTATTTAGACCAAATTTACCTATTCATTTTTATAGAACATTTGAAATATTAGTTTATGTATTTACATTAATATTAATTGTTTTAATAGTTTATTGTTTTATTCTTTTAAGTTTTCCTTTAAAACATGAAAAACAAACTATTTTTTATATTCCTTTTCGTATTTTATATTTTATTTTTGTTTTTATACAATTTTTACTTTTTCTTCCCATTATTTTAATTTTATACAATTCAATAAACGAAAAATCTACAAATAAAGACATTTCAGTTTTAAAATCAATGTTTAATTGGTTTTTAATTATTTTACATTGTGTTATTACCTATATAATAGATACATTTAATTTATTATCATCAAATATTAATAATAATATTCCAGGATTTTTTAATAATATTACTTCAAATAGTTTAATTCTTAATCTTTTTTATTTACAAATTTTAATATTTATTGAAACTATTATAATTGACAAATCTGAAATTTTTTTATTTTTAGGTTATATTGGTTTATTTTTATGTTTAGGAAAAATTTTTTTTGATTTATTATACAAATCAATTTTATATAATAAACAGTTTATTTTAGGATATTTTATAATGTTTACTTTTGTTTTTGAACAATTTATAGTTTCATTAATTAATTCTGTATTAAAACATAAAGCAACATATAAAACTTATTATATTGCAGGTTTTTTTACAATACTTGCTACATATTTCATAATTAAAAAAGTATTTTTTTATTACACAGATAAATATTGTTTATTTGTTGATATAAATGCAATAAGAAGTTTTGAAGTGAAATCATTTCAAAAAAATATGGTTTGTATTTTATATATTATTTCAAAAAGATTAGAAATTAGAGAAAATTATCCAAATGATTATGTTTCTAAAACAAAAGAATTATATTTAAAATTATATCCTTATTATAGATATAATTTTAATTTCTGTTTATCATATATAACATTTATAATATTTTCAATTAATAATTATGAATTGGCTTTAACAGAAATAGAAACAACAAAAAAATTTACAAACTTATCATATTCAGAAGAATTCTTATTATTTATGGTAAAAAATTTATCAAATGAAAATATAATTCGTTTTAGTGAAATAGAAAACATAGCACAAGATAATCAAGAAAACAATTCAGATTACATAGAAAATAAATCATCAAAAAATAATAGTAAAAAATGGGCAATTTCATCAATATTAAATGTAATAAAATATGATAGATTAATATTAAAATTTAAGAATTACATATTTAATGCAATAGAAAAAAAAAGACAATTATGGGGACAATATGAAAATGATGATATAATGATAGAAGAATTATATGAAAGTGGAAGAGAATTTTTTGAGTCAAAAGATAAAGTAAAAAAAATATGGGATAAATTAAATAAAATATCAAATGATACAGTAAATAATGAAATAACAAAATTTTATTGTGATTACTTAGACAAAGTATGTAATGACAAATTAGAAAGTGAATATCTTTTAGATAAAATTTCATATACAAATTTAAAATATTCAAAATATAATGACGAAATATTAAAAAATAAATATAAAGCAGACACAGGAGTAATTATGATAGAAGGAAATGTTGCAATAAATATAGGAAGAATGATTTATATAAATCAACCTTTAATTAAAATATTAGGATATTCAAATAAAAGTGAATTATTAGGAAATAATATTTCAATGATAATTCCAGGTGATATTGGAAGATTTCATGATGATATTATTAGTAATTATTTTGAAGTTGGTAAATCAAAAATATTAAAAAAAACTATTAATTTTTTATGTGTTAAATCAAAAGAAAAATATTTACTTCCAATTCATATTTTAATGACTTTTATGCCAAGTTTAGATAAAAGATTAAGAGGAATTGGTATTATTAGATTAAGAAATAAAACTGATGAGACTATTATTTGTTCTGAAACTGGAATGATTGAAGCAATTACACCAATGATGGGTAAATTATTAAATATTACTCCTAATTTAATTGAAAAAAATAATTATTATATTCAAACTTTTTTTCCTAGTTTAATGAAAATTGATAAGTCATCTGAGAAGAAATTACCTAATTTTTTTTCTGAAGAATTATTCAAAAATACTTCTATTGAATTAGAAAGTGAAATTTGTTGTCCAAAATTTAATTTAATTGATAAGAATTTATATAGAATTAAAACGAAAAATGTTTTTATTCAAAATATTACAAATGATTATTTTCAAGATTCTGTTATTACTTCAAATACTGGAGATAAATCACCTGAACATCATAGAGTTTTAACTGGATTATTTAATAGTCCAATGAAACATCATAAACAAAATTCAAATGAGGATACTTTAATTACTTTAAATTTTAATAGTAATAATAATAATATTATTAATTTAAATAATGTAAATAATAATAATGGAAATAATACAAATTCAGTTGTTAAAAATTCTACAATTGATGGATTAATTTCTCAAGGAAATAATGTTATTTTAAATAATAATCAAAAGAAAAAAAATACACCTGATATGGATATGATAAAAAAATATAAAAAAAATTTATTAACTTATGAAAATCAAATTAAAAGTGAATTAAATGGAAGAGAAAATTTAATAGATAAATTAGAAGATATATTTAATTCAATGATTTTAGATCATGAATTACATCAATTAACAGAAAAAGCAGATATTAATATTACACATATTGGATTAAAAATTTATAATCATTCTATTCCTATTAGAATAATAATAATTCAATCAAATCAATTATTTGAAAGTAAAAAAGAAGATAATTTAGTACTTTCAGTAAGTGATGTTAATGTTGAAGAAAAAAGAAATGAAATGTTAATAAAAGAAGAAGAAATTGAAAGAGAAAATAGTAAAGATTCAAATGATTTAGAAAAATTATATGAAATTGGTTCTGTTAGTGGAAAAGATATTAATATAACTTTACAGAAATATTTAAAGCAAATTAAAACTCAAAAATATGAATCTTATATTCTAACTAAATTAACTGGAATAATTATTTCTATTATTTTTATTTTATCTACTATTTTAGTTATTTATTTAAGTTATCGATTATTTAGTTTTTCAACTAATTTTTTAACTTTAATTCAAGAAGCAATGACTTTAAATGAATATTTATTAGAAAGTTCAAAATATTCTGCATTATTATATTTAGAAGAAATATTTAATTTTAATAGTTATGATTATTTTAATAGTGAAATTTTTCCTTCAGATTTATTACAAAATGTTTCTAAATCTTTTTTATCTTTACTTGATAATTTTTTTAATACTATTAAATCTATTTTTGATGAATCTGAATATATGAATTCTTATAGTGCAAATAGAATAACTTATCATTTTATAAATCAAGAAATTTCTTTATCATTTATTAATACTTTTTATTTTATTATCCAAAATTCTCATTCTAAAGAAAGAAATGGTCTAAAAGAAACTCAAAATAATGTTAATAGAATTGTTTATACACATTTTAGAATTATTAAAGAACATTTTATGGATAAATATAAAAATAAAACAAATCTTTTTTATTATTCTGGAATATCAATTTTAGTTTCTTCTATTTGTATTATTTTATTATTGTTAATTATTCTATTTTTTAAATATAGAAGAAAGAAAAATTCTCAAATTAAAATGTTAAAAGTATTTGAATTTTTAAAAAATGAAGAAATAGACTTTATAACAAAAGATATTGATTCATATGAGAGAAAATATAATTCATATTTTAAACATTTAGATGAATATAAAAAGAAAAAAGTTCAATTTAATAATAAAAATACAGAATTATTAAATAAGAGATTAAAGAAAAAATTTTTAAAAATGCAAAAAATAGAAGAAAGTAAGAAAAAATATAATGTAATAACTGGAAAAAAACCAGAAAATGAAGAAATAGAAAATAGTAAAAAACACTTATTAATAAAAGAAAATATGACATTAAATTATGTTGCATCATTTGCATTTATTTTTTCATTTGTATTAATATATTCATTATTTTATTTAATTGAATTAATAATTTATTATAATTTAATACAAAAAGCAGTTAAATTAACATTATCTTTATTTACAAGTAGATTTGGATTAAATTTTTTATCTTATAAAATAAATTATGTTATTTCATCTGAAATGGATTTAATTCATGATAAGCCCAATATAAATTTATTTAATAATTTTTCAAATGCTGCTTTAAAGAATTTTCAAAGTTTAAGTTCTTCAATTAATAAAAATAAAAAAATGTTTGATTCAAATATTACTGATTTAATGAGTGGTAATTTATGTAATATTTTATCTAATTTAACTTTATGTGATTATTCTCTTTTTTCTAATATTCAAATTCAAGGATTAAAATCTTTAATTCCTTATTATATTAAATCTTTAGAAGAAGCTTTTTTATATTTTACAAATAATTTTAATGAAATTAGTGATATTAAATCAATTATTACAAATTATAAATTGTGTTTAGTTAGATTTTTAATTTTAAATATTTTTAATGTTTATTATGAAATATTTAATCAATTAAATTCAAATTTACATAAACAATTAGATTCTTGTATTACAAGACTTATTATTATTTGTATTGTTTTTGGGGGATTATTTTTAATTAGTATGTTAATTAGAATTAATAATTTTATTCATTCTGTTCAAGAAGAAGAAATTCTTTGTAATCAATTAATTACTGAAATTCCTTATAAATTAATTCAAGGAAATCCTAATATGAAAAATAATTTAGCTGAAAATTTCCAATTAATTGAAAAATATTAATATATAATAATAAATTATATCTAATAATAATATATAATTAATTAATCATAAATATTTTATTAAAATTACAATAATGAAGAAACATATTTTTTTTTGACTATTTAATTTAATATTCATTTTCTCTTCTTTTTTAATTTAAATCATATTTTATCATTCATTTATTTACTAATTTAGATATTTTTATATTATAAACAAAATTAAATTAAAGATAATAATTATTTATAGATATATATTCAACTAAATTATTAATTTTTGAAACAAAAATATTTTTTTTTGTTTTTTAAAATTAAATGAAATTTAAATGAAATCTACAATTGATACTAATCAATATTTAATTCCAATTCATAGCAATTTAATAAAACAAAATACTAAGTCTTTTTTTTTTCAAAACAAAACAATTGATTCATCATCAAAAGATAGAAAAACAAATAAAAATGATTTTATTAAAAATAAAATAAAAAAAAGTATAATTATGAATGAGAAGAAAAATAAAGAAAAAAAAAGTAAATCAAATAGTTTAAACAAAGATAAAATAATAAATAAAAATTTGTTAAAATTTCCTGAATCAATCTCAATGGAAAATAATTTATTAACTAATAGGAATATTTCATCTTTAAAATTAAATACTAAAATATATGAAAAAGTAATTGATAAATTATTTTATTATTTAAAAAATATACTTCCTTTAGAATTATATAAAAAAATCAAAAATCAATTTATTTCAGATATAAAAGAGGAAATAATAAATATAAATCAAGAAATAAAAATATTAAATGGAAAAGAATATAATTCATCTATAACTAATTTAATTAAAAAAACAATCAATAACATTTATATTAATGATAATATTTCAAATAAAATATTTACATCTAATAAAATAATAAAAAATGAAAAACAAAAAATTTCTTCTTTATATTCATTAAAAAAAGGATATAAAATATATTGTAAAACTGCAAATAATAGTAGAAGTAAATCAAAAGAAACAAGTTGTTCAGTATCAAAAGGAAATGAAAACAATAATATGACATCAAGAATACCAAATAAAGGAAAGAAAAAAGGAAATACAAAATATCCTTTAATAAATAATAAAATAATGTTAAATTCAAAATTATTTCAAAAATTAAAAGATGATTATTTTTTTGATTTAGGAAATAATACAATGAGAAATAAAAATCCTTCTCAAAAAAAAAATAAAATAAAAAATCCAATTGATAATTTAAAAACTGTTCATAATAGAAATATTAAAGCATCTAATATTTCTGGTATTATTGGAAGTATTAGTCAAACTACTTCTAATTCTATGAGTAAGAAAAATAATAAAAATAAATTAAGTAATTTTATAAATTTAAGTAAAATTGCTAAGAAAAAAAAAAAGAAAATACAAAATATCCTTTAATAAATAATAAAATAATGTTA
>JAEEGL011729825.1_pt1 | contig 10147 bp, 6 predicted proteins | sample 9134231 | NCBI WGS metagenome assembly JAEEGL01 (sample SAMN16246548, study PRJNA631951) | gut metagenome | biome: gut microbiome; feature: rumen; material: fiber-attached | host: Bos | place: Iran: Karaj | collected 2018-10
GTTGTTCGAGGGGATATAGCTCAGCAGCGTCTTGATCATCTGCAGGCCCTCTTCCTCAGTCTTGGCGGTGAAGTGGGTGACACCGCTCTTCGTGGCGTGAACGCTGGCACCGCCGAGGTGCTCCTGGTCGATGTCCTCGCCAGTGACGGTCTTCACCACCTTCGGGCCGGTGAGGAACATGTAGCTGGTGTTCTCCATCATCAGCGTGAAGTCGGTAAGGGCGGGCGAGTAGACAGCACCACCGGCGCAAGGGCCGAAGATACCGCTAATCTGGGGAACGACGCCAGAGGCGAGAATGTTGCGCTCGAAGATCTCAGCGTAGCCGGCGAGGGCGTTGATGCCCTCCTGGATGCGTGCACCGCCGGAGTCGTTGATACCGATAACGGGGGCGCCCATCTTCATGGCCATGTCCATGACCTTGCAGATCTTCTGGCTCATGGTCTCGCTGAGCGAACCGGCATGGACGGTGAAGTCCTGTGCAAAGATGAACACTAAGCGGCCGTCGATGGTACCGCTGCCTGCCACCACGCCGTCGCCAGGGAACTGCTTCTTCTCCATGCCGAAGTTGTGGCAGCGGTGCTCCTTGAACATGTCGTACTCCTCGAACGAACCTTCGTCGAGCAGCATGTCGATGCGCTCACGGGCGGTATACTTACCACGCTCATGCTGCTTTTGTATGGCTTTTTCACCACCACCGAGGCGAGCCTGCTCGCGCTTCTCGATGAGTTGCTTAATCTTTTCTAACTGCTTTGTCATTGCTATATTTTAATTATCAATTGTCAATTATCAATTTGTCAATTCTTATTCCGGGTGCTCGCAAAGCTCGGTCAGTACACCAGCGGTTGACTTCGGGTGCAGGAAGGCAATGTTCAGACCCTCGGCGCCCTTGCGGGGCTGCTGGTCGATAAGGCGAACGCCCTTCTCGCTGACCTCAGCAAGTGCGTTGGCAACGCCGTCCTCAATGCAGAATGCCACGTGGTGGACACCCTTGTTACCCTTGTCGATCCACTTCTGGATGGTGCTCTCAGGGCTTGTGGGCTCCAGCAACTCAAGCTTCACTTCGCCGCACTTCAGGAAGGCGGTCTTTACTTTCTGGTCTTCTACAGTTTCTACTGCGTAACACTTCAGGCCCAGGACGTTCTCGAAGAACGGAAGGCTCTCTTCAATGCTCTGAACGGCAATGCCCAGATGCTCAATGTGTGAAATTTTCATACTGTTTAAAGTTTAACGGATTAAAATTTGGCGCAAAGTTACGCATTTTTTCCCTTATAGCCAAATATTTCCACACTTTTGTTTGTGAAACAAGCTTAAAACGCCAACGGCGCTTCTGAAGCCCACGTTTTCACAGGAGCAAAGCAGTGAAAACATTGAGTGATTGTAGCTCGGAAAGGGGCGTCCGAGAAGTCTGCCACCTTTCTCCGAGAAGTCTGCCACCTTTCTCCGAGAAGTCTGCCACCTTTCTCCGAGAAGTCTGCCACCTTTTTCCGAGAGGACTACTGCCCTGCTTCGTGAGGAAAGTTGAACTACCCCGAGCAGACTCAGCGTTTGCGAATAGAAGCACCAGGGTTTACGCTTTAGAAATGGGCCACCATCCTGTCGGCAAAGGACTGTTTGCGTCCCTCTTTATATATATAAATAAGGTATAGCGCGCATAAGGTGCCGGTAGTTTGATTTACGTCAACAAAAGGGGCTGTTTGCGTACACAATAGGAAAAAATCCTTGCCGGGACGCCAAAAACGTCGTACCTTTGCACCGTCCAAAAGGACAAAAGGATAACAATTTAAAGTCAGTAGGGGCCAAAACAGGATAACACAAACACAACACAAACAAGTGCCCCGAGTAAAGAAAAGAAAGGAAAAGTAAAAATGAAAAAGATTGTTTTGATGGTGATCGCCATGATGACCATAACCATGGCACACGCAGAGAACGAGAACATGACCGCAACGGCTAACATTGAAGCCTACGACATGAACGTCAACATGCGGCGACTGGCAGTGACACTGGGTCTCAACTACGACCAGATGGAGATGGTTGAGGACATCTACGGCAACTTCCGCGACGAGATGATCCTGGCCGCCCACGCCGACAAGGACGAGCGTCACGCCATGGTGGAAAGCGCAGCTCGCAAGAATGCACGCTACATGCGCTATGTGCTCGACAGCAAGCAGTACAAACTGTACTTGCAGCTGCTCAATGCTACGCTCCGCAACCGCGGCCTCATGGAGTAAACCAAGAGAGAGAAAGCATTTTTTAGTATTAACAACGTTGGAGACGCTTCACCGAAAGGGTGGGGCGTCTCTTTTTGGGTACGTTCGGTACAAATAGATAGAACATGCCCTGTGATTTGGAAAGTTTAACACGCTTTGATGTCATATTTCTAAGTAAACGACGTATATAATAATTAGGAACAAGTATCAGACAAAATAATGAACAAGCGAACTATCATCGCCATCCTGCTCGCCTCTGCCATGTACCTCATCGACCGCGACGGCACCATCCTCTCCACCTCCACCGATGCCGAAGAGTTGGAGCCGCTCATCAAGAAAGCATTAAACATAGAATATAACAATGAATAAGCAAGCCATTATTACTTTATTGCTCACACTCGCTACCGCCAACGGATGGGCACAGAAGGTCTGGACCAATCCGGGCTATCGTAATGAACCGCACGGATTCCAGTTTGATGTCAACGAGGTGGAGTTCCGTCCTGACGAGACTGTGCTGCACATCACCGTCAGGAACCATCCGAACGCCAAGTTCTCCTTTGGGAAATGCACGGCGCTCAAGACCGAGGACGGACAGTCGTACCCCATTATCAGTGCTAAGAATACACGCGACGGCGAGACAGACCTTACGCTTGACTCTTATATCCCGATTTCTGAATCCGGAAAGACCGACGTGGCGCTTCACTTTCAGCCATTGCCTCAGGACGTCAGGCAGTTTGACCTTGTTGAGGGCTATGCGCGCAACTACTTTAAGATATGGGACATCACCGATCCTGCCTATAAGCAGCAGGCGTCGCTCTTCAACAGCAGTTGGCGCAACGTAGAGACGGGCGAATGGGTTGTTAGTCTCTTCAACGATTATGCTATATATAATAATAAGGTGTGGCAGTACGGCAAGAAGTCAGACAAAAAGGTGGTGCTATCCTCTGGCGATGAGAAGGCAGCCATCTCTATTGGCAAGGAAAAGGAAGGCAAGCGCACGTTCAATATCGATGGCAAGAAACTGACGCTCTCTGCTATTACCACCAACACAATTAGCGATTACCCAATAGCCGACAACACCGCCTTTAGCACCGAGTTGAAAGAGGGCAATGCCATCGTGAGCGGTTGGCTGAGATATCCAAAAGAGATGCTCCAAAGCAGTTTAATAGTCGAGGCTTCGTTTGGCAACGTTGCAACTGATGACTTTACTCATCACTCCACGCAGACCGACTCTTTGGGTCGCTTCGAGTTGAGCATCCCGCTCGTTGGCACACAGGCAGTTTCCCTTGTTATACGAAATAGTCAGAATGAGCCTGTTGACGGCGTCGGCGTTGTGCTGACGCCGGGCGAGAAGTATTTCATGCTGAAAGACTACAAGTCGTCGAAGACGCTTTTTATGGGCGGTGACGCCCGGCTGCAGAACGAGTTGCAGGCAAAGAGTCCAAGTGTGGGGTATGTAGGTTTTATCGATAGCCCCGTGAGCGATGACTCTGTAAGGGTGATGGCACAGAAATGGATACACAGCTATGAGCAATGTGTGGCTCAGACCAATGATTTCCTGGCCCAGCACCCCAGCCTGAGCAAACGCTATCGTGACTTTCTAAGCGAGAGTCATCGCATAGACGTCTGTTCCGAGCTGCTGATGATGCACTACAGCACCTTTACCCGCTTATTGCCTGCCGACGTGATGAAGTGGGTAGAAGACCACTCTGTTGTTGACACTTCATTGCCTGTCAACCTCCATAGTGGAATGTCTTCGATGTTGAGATACCTACGCGAATGCTATACTTGGGCCGACCCACGAATTAATGTCTTATGGAGAAGGCCTGCTATCCTACCTTGGCTTGAGGAGAAGGGAATGCTTCACTTGAACGACCAGGAGCATCACGCCATCAGTCAGGTTGAGAAGATGAACAGGGAGATCTTCACGTTCTATTCCGAGATAAAAGACCGTAAAGCACTCAATGATTCTGTCACGGCGGTACAGGAGAAATACGCGGAGTATATCGATGTGGTCAACAAGATCCAAGAGAGTGATGACTGCCTGAAGGCGGTGAAGACACTGTGCGCTGGCGGGCAACAAGGTATTGCCAATGACATCATCGACTCGCTTGTCACAGACCCTATCGTCAACAGCATTCACCACGCACAGATACTCAACGAATATATTGACCACGAAAGATGCGCACTGCCTGAGGAAATGGAGCCATACATCGCACTGATTAAGGAGCCTTACTTCAGGAATGTCATCATCAAGAAGAACGACTACTACAAGCAGGTGATGAAGGAAAAAGAAGAAGCTGTGAATCGCGTCATCCATCCCTCATCCGATGTGGAGGGACTCACCGACGGCATGGCTATCCTCGACAAACTTATTGAGCCTTATCGAGGCAAAATCGTCTATCTTGACATCTGGGGCACTTGGTGTTCACCATGCAAGCGCAAGTTGAGCGAGTCGCACAAGCTCAAAGCTGAACTCGTGGGATACGACATCGTGTATCTCTACTTAGCGAACAGTTCGCCGGAGAAGTCGTGGAAGAACATCATCGCAGAGTATAATCTCACGGAGCCCAATTGCGTTCACTATAATCTGCCAGACGACCAGCAGCATGCCGTTGAGCAGTATGTCGGGCTGACAGGCTACCCGACCTATCGGCTTTTCGACAAGCAAGGCCGTATGCATCACCTCAATTGGCTCGACGACGAAAACCTGTCCGAGTTTAAGAAGAAGCTTGATGCAATGGAATCATCCTCACCCGAGGCTTGCAAAGAGAATTAACAGACAAATACCAGACAGAGATTTTCTGGAATTAATGCGCCGCGCTCAAGAAATATAGAGACAGAAAAAAGCATGACCGAAACGTACCTGAAGACCATCATCACCCTCCTGCTCGTCCTCGTTGCAATGGCAGGGCAGGCAAAACAGAAAACTATCGTATGGGAAAAACCGGCTATTGGCTATTCCGACAAACCGTATTTTGAAATTCATAAAGTGGAACTCACGAAGGAAAAGACCGCATTACATCTCTGCGTGAGGCTTATGCCCGGCTTGGAATTCTATCTCAAGAGCGCTTGCTATCTGCAATCCGATGGAAAGCGGTATGATGTTATCGGGAGTGATAGCATCCTGTTAGATGGTCAAAGAATCGTTTTAGACGACACTGGCAAGAAGGATTTTGTGCTCTACTTCAAGCCCTTGCCAATGGATACCAAGGAGTTTGATTTCATAGAAGGTTTGACCAAATCCGACTTTCAGGCGTTCTGTATCCATGATAAGGACTATGTGATGCCCGTCACGCCGGTGCCCACAGAATACTTGATCGACGATGCCGACGAAGAATTGGCGGAAATGCGTTACGACGAAGCGCCTGCAATGATTCATTTCAAGTCCATCAATTACCGAAAGGGAATGAATACGCTCATCCAGGTTCAGTATGTTGATTTGAAAACCCCGGCAACTTATATTAGGGACAATTATGTGAGACTCAATGATGATGGAGAGGCAAGCGTAAGCCTTCCGATTGGCATACCGCAGACGATACAATTATGCATCGACAACTATTCATCGGCATCATGGGCCTATGCCTACTTGTCACCAGGCAAGGACGTAACCTTTCTCATTGATATGCTGCACGACGACACTGGCGCTAATAGCAAGTTCGTAGGTGCCAAGGGCTACTTCCCCAAGTTCGGAAAAGATAGGTATCAGGTCATGATCGACGAGGCTACTGGGAATTATCCTCAAGAGCCCTCCATCGCATTGAAGGATATTCACGATGTGCAGACACTGATGAATTATTATGATGAGAAGCGGGAAAACTATAAAAAGTGGATCAGCAACTCAACTTATTGCAAGGCAGTAAAACAATGGTTGACTCAATCTGCACGCGAGCCGGATTTCTATTTGAAAGGCAAGGCCGATTCCTTAGCGCAAACGAAGGAATTTACAGACTACGTGCTTCGGAACTACACAAGGAATCTTTATGAAACGCACATCGTGTTTTCCATGGATTTCGTGAGGGCCAGCAAGTACTATGCAATGACCGACGCGCGAGGCTTCAGCGCTGACCTTGCCCGCTACTGTCTCTATCTGCCACAAGTGCTTGATTCCAAACCCGTGAAGAAACCGCTTATCGAGGATAAAGGTCTTTCCGACCTCTACGACAAATGTGTAGCCGAATATCAAGCGTTCGTTTCAGCTAATAAGAAAGGACTTGCCGACAACATTCACTATCTCGACATGACGGATGTAGCCCCAGAAAACATCCTGCAAACCATCATCGATAAATACAATGGAAAGACCATCCTCATCGACATCTGGGCCACATGGTGTGGCCCCTGTATGCTCGGGCATGAGAAGACGAAACCGCTCAAAGAAGAGCTGACCGACAAAGATATCGTATACATCTATCTCACTTCTCCCACGTCAGATTACGACGAATGGAAGAAATACATCACCGACATTTCGGGCGAACATTATTTCCTGACGGAGAATCAGTTGAATGCTATAATCAAACAACTGGGTGGCACAGGATACCCAACATACGCCTTTTTCGCCCCGAATGGAGAACAAGTTGCAATCTTAGCAGGCTTCCGTAATGTCGAGACAATCAGGGAAGCTTTGGAAAAAGCACTCGACAAATAAAACGAAACGAATCGGAACCATCAAACCATCCTGCCCACCACCGTCGCAATGGCAGGGTAGGGACAACTGATGGAGCAGCAAGAGCAGAGTGGAGTTTACGCCAACTATGCCGAGTCGCAACAGAAGAAGACAGAGTGTCAAGTGAATTGTCAGTTCGTAGGTACGTTGGAGATTGACTGCAAGTAAATACAAAGTGGAAATGACATGCCTCTTGTTGGGTCGCACATCAAGCGGCGATGACGACGGGGCGATTTGGAAGATGTAAAGCGCTTCTATTTTCTTTGTTGTCTCGTTACGGAAACTCTTCACTTCTTAAATAGCCAGTTCATTATCAGAGCGTTTTGGTGAAGGATTCGTATGGGATCGTTTTTTGTTCCCGCATGTCGTTTGATACAATTAGTAGCCACATTACCATAAAGATAAAGGGTAGTAATAACGCCATTTACGGAAACAAGCATCATCTTAATGAGGTGAAAATTGGCTTCTTTACCTTATTTAAGTAATGATAAAAAAATAAGTTGCTACTATTATCAATGAAAGAAATTGGCAACAATTAGAAATAATCACATCCAGAAATTAGAAGAAATATTTTTCTCATTGTTGAGAAACGAGTTTTTTTTTGAAACGAATCTATTTAATTTGTTTTTAATTTTGGCCACGAATGTGGGCTTGATGAAAATATTAAATAAAATTAGTTTTCAATTAGGATAATTCGTTTCCAACACAAACATTTCCTGCTCATTTCAACCGTAAGGTCGGAATATTTTTTTTCTCATTGTTGGACATTATTCTTTCTAATTCTTGCTGATTTCTTTCAATACAATACCAAGTTATTTTTTAACTTCTACTAAGCTGGCAAGCTGCCTGTAATTGCAGGAAAAGTTGTAACTTTGCATCGCAAAGTTTGTATTGTTATACTGAAATCACGTGAATGATGGCAAGAAAAAACGCCCGAAACCTGTTTGTCATCCACCATAAATCGCCACGGCCATTTGCCTTCGACATCCCCGACCGCCACAATTACATCAGTCTGCTGTTCAAGAGCATGAGCCGTGGCACCCCTGCTGCCATCGGTTCGCTCATCATGCTTCCCGTAGTATGGTTCGTCGCCACTGTCATGCCTGACTATTTTTGGTATTCCGTCCCTCTGGGACTCTGGATCCTGCTGTTGATGACCGATGGTTGCATCTACGTATTGTTGCACAGAGGCCAAAAACTGCACTGGCTGTTTCTCACCCCTACGGAAACGCCCGACGGAACATACACCGTTTCCATCCACTTCGATGAAGAGGATGCCAAGAGCAAGTTGCGTCTGCTGCAAGACCATATCACTGGTTTGAACCTGAATGAGACCACACTCATCAACGTGCGGCACTGTCTGGAAGAAATGACTCGGCACGAGCTCGACATGGGCACGAAATCTGGACGCTCAGGCGCTTTCGATGTAAGTGCGCAGAATCTTCAGGAACGCTTTACCATTATTTTCAAAGACGTGGGCAAGGCCTACAACCCCTTGATTGGACAACAATACTGTAAGGACAGCAACTATCAGTATCAGAACGGCCTGAACTGCCTGTACCTGAATTTCCCCAAATAGGGCTTTTATTTAAGGAATGATATACAAGTTGACCCGGACTAATTGCCCCTCCTACATGGGATTGCCTTCTACACACATTTGTAAATGAAGTGGATGCCGTAGGCATCAGATTTTAGTAGCCAGCCATTCATATGGCTGGTATTTGAGGGTTGTAGTGACGAGCGTGCCTTTAGGTACGCGACTACATTGCGCCCTTGTCGCGTACCTAAAGGCACGCTTCCCCGCCCCGTCTTCTTCCCAGCCATTTCGCAACCCCTACGGGGTAGCTGTATGGCTGGCTACCACTGTCTGATGCCTACGGCATCGGTTGCCCAGAAACGTGTAGAAAGAGCGTACAAAAGGTCAACTGCTATATCATTGCCTTTACTCAACTTTCGCAAGTTGAGTAAGGAGTTGAGGAGTAAGGAGTTGAGGAGGTAAAGTAGGATAGACTTGATGCTACGATACACTTGAGAGGGCTATACTAATGACTTCTAACTACCTCTAACTACTTCTAACTACCTCTAACTACATAAGTTGAGCAAATGCGAAGCTTGAGTGCCTTTATTTAACGACAGCCTGCCTGTGCTGGTGTTTTGGTGGATTCGTTCATCCTGTCTGCCGTCGGCAACGTCCTGTGCTTCATGGCCGTTGCTATAGAATCAAATCCACTCTGTGGGGCTTAGTGACTTTACGCCAGAAAAGAACTTGCGAGACTTGGAGCCAGTTGTTTCTCCATGGCTGAATTGTGCTGAAATGCGGGATGATGCTTTGCTGACGTAGGTCAGCAGATTTGCCGACCTTCGTCAGCAGATTTGCTGACCTTCGTCAGCAGATTTGCCGACCTTCGTCAGCAGACTTTAAAAGCGCTATTTGGGACAATTGATTAGGGATACAAGCAAATCAGAAGTAGGGGAGTGGTCTTAAAAGTTCGTTGCGTGTCAGGTGTAGTTGATGCCGGGGATCGTAACCCAGCACAAAGCCCTACAGGACCTAGCCGACGGCAACCACGACGTGGTGCTGGTCGAGACCACCAGCCTGGCGGCCTATCCTGACAATCGTTCACCGTAGGTTGCTGACATTCAGGAGCTTATCTGGTTTGTGAATAGTTGAAGAGAATTTGCTTATGGTTGTTGTTATGCTGTTCGTGACGAAAAAAAGAGGCGGAACTGTTCGTTTCCGCCTCTTTCTTAAAAATGAATCTGTAGATTAATATGGTGTGCCCAACTGGGAACAAGAATTACTTTATTCAAGTTTCGCATTTGCTCCGCTCGGCTTTGCCGCTTCGCTCTGCGAAGAACTCCTTACTCAACTTGCGAAAGTTGAGTTAGTTATTATATTCACATTGGTACTAAAAGAATCAGGGCTCGAACCCTCGTTCGGTCGGATTTGTAATCATGAGCGGGCAGAATCAAAAAACGTCCCCGGTGATTCCTGTTTCATTTCACCACAACCTTCCGACCGTTCTGGATGTACAAGCCTTTCAGCATTTGACTATTTGACCATTTACTATTTGACAGGCGGCGGCCCTGCAGGTCGTAGACTGATTCGTTGTGGATGTACTTCATGCTCTTCACACTGGCAGTAACAGCCGACAGCTTGTCGAAGTCTTCGCATGAGAAGATACATCGGCCATCTTCATAGCACGACAGCATGGTTATCTGTTGCCCGTTAGATATCTCATAGCCATAACAATGAGACAAACCATAGGGCGTACCA